>Ga0105245_10000265_pt1 | contig 49963 bp, 46 predicted proteins | sample KBSM54metaG_FD_81523 | JGI IMG/M metagenome (GOLD analysis project Ga0105245, IMG submission 81523) | Miscanthus rhizosphere microbial communities from Kellogg Biological Station, Michigan, USA - KBS M5-4 metaG | ecosystem: Host-associated > Plants > Roots > Rhizosphere > Soil | place...
CGCTCGCGCAGCCCCCGAAGATTCGCGAGCTGCAACCGATTGAAGCGGATGTCGGAGTCGTCGTCGCGTACGGAAAGATCCTGCCGCCGTCGCTTCTGGCGATGCCGACGCATGGATTCGTGAACGTTCACGCGTCGCTGTTGCCGAAGTACCGCGGCGCGGCACCGATTCAGCGCGCGATCGAGCACGGCGAGACGATGACGGGCGTGACGATCATGCGCGTCGATGAAGAGCTCGATCACGGCGCGATCCTCGACATCGCGACGCTCGACATCGGCGCCGACGAGCACTCGCCGTCGCTCGCGTCGCGGTTGTCGGCGCTCGGCGCCGAGGCGTTGCTTCGCGCGCTCCGTGATTTGCGGGAGGGAACGCCGCAGGATCACGCACAGGCGACGTACGCGCCGAAGATCGAGAAGCACGAAGGACAAGTGAACTGGAGCGAGCCGGCGCGAACGATCTACAACAAATACCGCGCGTTCGATCCGTGGCCGGGACTCTTCACCGCGGACGGCATCAAGTTGTTCGACGTGAACGTTGGCGACGAGCGCGGCGAGCCGGGCGCGATTCTGCGCGCCGGCGACGAAGTCGTCTTCGCTTGCGGCGAAGGCTCGCTTCACGTGCGAACGATTCAACGGCCGGGGAAGTCGCGCGTCCCGGCGCGGCATTTCAAGCCATGAACGAGCGCGAGCGCGCGCTGCATCTTCTGCGTCGCATCGAGCACGAGTCGCTGTTCGCGTCGCTCGTTCTCGCCGGCGAGAGCGGCATCGTCCGCACCCTCGTCCTCGGCGTCATCCGCTGGCGCTCGCGACTCGATCACGCCATCGACGTCTACGCGAAGAGCCGCGTCGAGCCGGAGATCCGCGATGTCCTGCGCATCGGCGCGTACCAACTGATGTTCATGGACATCGCAAAGTACGCGGCCGTCGGCGAGACCGTGGAGCTCGCGCCGAAACGCGCGCGCGGATTCGCGAACGCGATCCTGCGGCGCATCTCGGAGAACGCGCCGGAGCCGGACGATCTCGCGACGCGCACCGCGCATCCGCAGTGGCTGATCGATCGCTGGACGCGACACTTCGGAGCGGATCGCGCCGCCGCGATCGCGAACGCGAATCAGGAGTTGTCGTACCCGGACGTTCTCTCGCTCACCGGCGACGTGCCGCCGGATTCGACGCCGTCGACGATCGTCGATCGTGTCTACAAACTGCGCGGCTCGAGCGCGGAGCTCGATCGGACGAAGTTCTGGCCGATGGACGAAGGAAGCGCGCTGATCGCGAGCATCGCCGCGAAGCAGGGCAGCGACATCATCGACCTCGCCGCCGCGCCCGGCGGCAAGACGCTGTACATGACGACACAAGGCGCGCACGTCGTGAGCAACGACGTCTCGATCTCGCGACTGATGCCGTTGCGCAGCGGCAAACGCGTGGTGAGTGACGCGCGTCGCGCGCCGTTTCGGCGCAAGTTCCAGGTCGTGCTGCTCGACGCGCCGTGCAGCGCGACGGGAACGATTCGCAAGAATCCCGAAATCAAGTGGCGATTGCGCGAGGGCGATCTCGCCGGATTCGCGAAGCTGCAGCGCGAGCTGCTCGCGAGCGCGCTCGAGCTGGCGAGTGAGACGGTTGTCTATTCGACGTGCTCACTCGAGCCGGAGGAAAACGATGAAGTCGTCGCCGCGTCGGGCGCGCGGGTGATTGGCGACGTGTTGCGTTTGACGCCGGATTCCGGCGCAGATGGCTTCACGGCGTTCGTGCTGCGCCGTTAGAGTACGCACCAATATGCCGCGCGACCTCGTCCTCGGAAACGGCTCGCTGCTGATCGGATTCGATTCGCAGTACCGCCTCGCCGACTTCTACTTCCCGCACGTCGGCATGGAGAACCATGCCGCGTCGCGCTTTCGCTTCGGCGTCTGGAGCGACGGCGTGCTGCAGTGGGTCGAAGAGGCGTCGTGGCGAAAGCAGCTCACGTATCTGCGCGACACGCTCGTCACCGACGTCACGTGCGAGAACCCGGAGATGGGACTGCGGCTGCGCTGCTACGACACCGTCGACGTCGACCGCAACGTGTACGTGCGCAAGATCGTCGTCCGCAATCTGCGCGAAGAGAAGCGCTCGATCAAACTCTTCCTGCACCACGACTTCAACATCTACGGCAACGCCATCGCCGACACCGCGTTCTTCGATCCGGAAACGGGCGCGGTCATTCACTACAAGGCGCGGCGCTACTTTCTGATCAACGTCGATGGCGGCATTGGCGAGTACGCGTGCGGACGCAGCGCGATGAGCGGTCCGGACGGAACGTGGCGCGATGCGGAAGACGGCGCGCTCTCGATGACTGCGATCGCGCAAGGCGCCGTCGACTCGACGATCGCCGTGCCGGTCGAGCTCGAGGCGTCAGCATCGACAACGATTCTCTATTGGATCTGCGCCGGCCGCCGTTACGGCGAAGTGCGCGCGCTCGATGAGCACGTGCGCAAGGAAACGCCCGCGCGCGTGATGGCGCGCACCGCCTCCTACTGGTACACCTGGGTCAACAAGAACAGCGTCGACCTCGGCGATCTCCCCGACGATCTCGTCGACCTGTATCGGCGCTCGCTGCTGATCATCAGCACGCAATGCGATCGCGACGGCGCCGTGATCGCGGCGAACGACTCCGACATCCAGTGGGGCCACAACGATCACTACTCGTACATGTGGCCGCGCGACGCCGTCTTCGTCTGCGATGCGATGGATCGCGCCGGCTACTCCGAATTCGCGCGACGCTTTCTCACGTTCGCGAATCGCATCATCAAAGACGAGGGCTACTTCCTCCACAAGTACAACGCGGACGGCTCGCTCGCGTCGCTGTGGCATCCCTGGGTGCGCGACGGAAAGCCGCAGCTTCCGATTCAGGAAGACGAGACGGCGCTCGTCGTGTGGCTCGTCGCGCGCCACTACGACCGCACGCGCGATCTCGACTTCCTGCGATCGATCTACGACCGTCTCGTGATCCGCATCGCCGACTTTCTCGTCTCGTTTCGCGATCCGGCGACGTCGTTGCCGCTGCCGAGCTTCGATCTGTGGGAGGAGCGGCAGGGCGTGTTCACGTTCACCGCGTGTGCGGTCGTCGCGGGACTCACCGCCGCGGCGGAGCTCGCGAAGCTATTCAACGATCAGGAGCGGCGCGAGCGATACACCGAGGCGGCGAATGCGATGCGCGAGGCGATCGTGGCGCATCTTTGGCTGGCGAACGAAAAGCGATTCGCGCGCGGACTGCTCGTCAACGGTGATGCGCTCGAGATCGATCCGACCGTCGACGCCTCGCTCTTCGGAACGTTTTTTCTCGGCGTCTTCCCGGCCGGCAGCGCGCTGGTCGAAGAGACGATGGCGGCGATTCGCGACTCGCTGCGCGTCGACACCGAGGTCGGCGGATTCGCGCGCTACGGCGGCGACGCCTATCACCGCATCAGTGAAGAGACGTCGCGCGTTCCCGGCAACCCGTGGGTGATTGTGAGCTTGTGGGTCGCCGAGCACGCCGTCGCGTCGGCGCGCAGCGCGAGCGAGTTGCATGCGTCGCTGCAGCACCTCTTCTGGGTGCGGTCGAAGGCGCTTCCGTCGCTTGTGTTGCCGGAGCAGCTGAATCCGTACGACGGATCGGCGTTGTCCGTTGCGCCGCTCACGTGGAGCCACGCACAGCTCGTTTCGGTGGTTCGATCTTATGTTGCATCCATTGCGAAGTGGCGTCGCGCGCAAAGCGAGTCCGATCCCGTTGACAATCACTCACTCTTTACCTAGATTGTCGAAAAACCTCGAAAACACTGTAGTTTTTCGCGAGAGCGGAACAGGAGGATTCATGGCAGGTAAGGGTGAGGTCATCAACGCAATCGCTGAGAAGGCCGGCATTTCGAAGAAAGAAGCGGCGGCCGCGTTCGATGCGTTCGTAAACTACATCAGCGACACGTGCCAGAGCGGCGAGCGATGCGCGGTGCCGGGTCTCGGCAGTTTCAACGTCAGCCAGCGCAAGGCCCGCGAGGGCCGCAATCCTCGCACGAACGAGAAGATCACGATCCCCGCGTCGAAGAACGTCCGCTTCAAAGCCGGAAAAGATCTGCGCGACGCGATCAACACGCCGAAGAAAGGCAAGGGAAAGAAGTAACCGCCGGCTTCACCTGACTGCCAGTGAACGACGCGCCGCGATTTGCGGCGCGTTTTGTTTTTCCGCTCAAACGTAGGGCCGCGGAACGAACAACGTCTCGTACAAGTTGATCGCGTACCGATCCGTCATCCCCGCGATGAAGTCGACGGCGAGGCGTTCGACCGGTTCGTCGCTCTTCATGTCGAGATAGTCGTCGGGATTCGCGACGACGTACTCGAACAGCTTCGTGATCAGCTGCTGCGCTTTCTCCACTTCCCGTTTCACGCGCTCGCTGAAGTACATCGTGTCGAACATGTAGCGCCGCAGTTCTTCGAGCGCTTCGAGCACTTCGGCCGACATCACGATCGCTTCGTAGTCGCAGTCGAGCGTCTGCGCGATGACGTCGCGCACCATGCGGTCGATGCGCATGCTTCCGGTCTGGCCGAGGGTCTTGCGGATCGGCTTGGGGATGTCATCGGCGGCGATGATGCCGGCGCGGATGCCGTCGTCGATGTCGTGATTCACGTACGCGATGATGTCGGAGATGCGCACGATGTCGCCTTCGAGCGTGAGCGCGCGCGACTTCGGACGTTTGCGCAGCAGCTCGCCCTTCTCGCCTTTCGAATGTTTGAGGATGCCGTCGCGCACTTCGATCGTGAGGTTCAGCCCGCGTCCGTTGTTCTCGAGCGTCTCGACGACGCGCACCGACTGCCGGTAGTGATCGAATCCGCCGCGCACGAGTTTGTTCAGCGCGGCCTCGCCGCCGTGTCCGAATGCGGAGTGCCCGAGATCGTGGCCGAGACCGATGGCTTCGGCGAGGACTTCGTTGAGGCGGAGCGACTTTGCGATCGTGCGCGCGATCTGCGTGACTTCGAGCACGTGCGTGAGCCGCGTGCGGTAGTGATCCCCTTCGGGCGCGAGGAAGACCTGCGTCTTGTGTTTGAGGCGGCGAAACGTCTTGCAGTGAATGATGCGATCGCGATCGCGCTGATACGACGGACGCAGATCGTCTTCCGGCTCGTCGCGATCGCGGCCGCGGGTCTCCGCGCTGCGCGCGGCGCGCGGCACGAGCGTTTGCGCCTCGATCTGTTCGAGCGTTTCGCGAATGTTCATAGCGTCAATTCCATGTGGCGGCTCTTCTCGATGGGGTTGTAACGATACGGCTCGATGTCGACGAAGCCGAGGGATTCGTAGAGTTTTTGCGCGCCGGTCATCGACGGCAACGTGTCGAGGCGCATGCGCTTGTAGCCGCGCGAGCGTGCTTCGTCGATCACTCGAAGAGCGAGATCGCGGCCGAGTCCCGTGCCGCGAAACTGCGGACGAACGTAGAGCCGCTTCATCTCGCACGTCTCGTCGTCGAGGCGATGAAGTGCAACGCAGCCGGCGCCGCGCGCGAGAAACAGCGTTTCATAGAACGTGTCGAGCGTCGCGATCTCCGTCTGAAAATCCTGGAACGACAGATCGACGCCGGTCGACTCCGCATATTCGAGGATCAGTTCGCGCACCGCCTCGACGTCGTTCGTGCGCTCGATGGCGATCACGGTTCGACGAGCTCGCCGCGCAACACTGTCACGGCGTGGCCGGCGAGCTTCACGCGATCGCCGGCGAGCCGCACGCGCAACTCGCCGCCGCGCGGCGACGCCTGGTACGCGTTGAAGTCGCTCTTGCCGAGCTTCGCCGACCAGTACGGCGCGAGCGCGCAATGCGCGGAGCCGGTCACGGGATCTTCATCGACGCCCGAGCCGGGCGCGAAGAAGCGCGAGACGAAGTCGTACTTGCCGTTCGCGCCGCGCGACGTGACGATCACGCCGCGCACTTTGATCTTGCGCAACGACGCATGATTGGGATCGAGCGCGCGTAGCTCGTCTTCCGATCCGACTTCGACGAGGTAATCGAACTTGTTGCGTCCGACGTAGACCGGATTCGCAACGCCCAGCGATTCGAGCAATCCCGCCGGCGCCTCCTCGGCCGCATTCGGCGTGGCCGGAAAATCGAGCTCGATCAGATCGCCTTCGCGCGTCGCGGTGAGGAGTCCGCTGCGCGTGTGAAAGCGCGCGGTCTCGTTCGACGGCAGCAGATTCTCCGACCACAGCGCGTGCGCGCTGGCGAGTGTCGCGTGTCCGCAGAGATCGACTTCGACAGCCGGCGTGAACCAGCGCAGGGAGAATCCGTCATCGCCGCGAAGGAGAAACGCCGTCTCCGCGAGATTCATCTCCGCGGCGACGTGCTGCATCCACTCCGCGTCGCGTTCGCGATCGAGCAGACAGACCGCCGCGGGATTGCCGCGGAACGGTCTGTCCGTGAACGCGTCGATTTGGAGGAGGAGCCTCAGAATCCCGGCACCTTTCCCGCTTTGCCGTACAGCAAACGAACCACGATGAATCCGATGACGATCGTGCCGAGGGCGCAGATGTCGCGGTACGGATTCGCGTACATCGTGGGGTAGTGATTGCTGATCATGAAGAAGACCAGCGGCACCGACATGAACGTGTTGTGGCGCGAGCGGAGGCCCGCGGTCTTCACGATCGGATCATCGGCCGGCAGCGGCGAGCCGTCCTTGAGCGCGGTGATGATCTTCTTCTGATACGGCCAGATCACCATCCACACGTTGAGCGCCATCATCGTTCCGAACGTCGCGCCGGCATGAATGTAGAGCGCGCGGCCGGTGTAGTGACCGACGCATTCGAACAGGCACCACACGCCGGCGTACAACACGAGACAGATCGCCGCGCCGACGTCTTTGTTCGCCAGCGACTTCATGATCGCGTTGTAAACGACGAAGCCGACCGCCCACACCACCGCGGTGATGGCGAGCCAGAGCCACGGATTGTTGTTCTGGAACTGATCTTCGAAGAGAACGGTGCGCGTCTGGTAGTAAATGAGACCGGCGAGAACGAAGCCGGTGATCCACGTCCACGCGGCGCCCCAGCGGAACCAGAACAGCGCGCGCGGCAGGAGCTCGGGATTCACCGCGCGTTTGGTCGGGCCGTCGATCTTGCCCTGGAACGGGCCGTTGACGAAGTTGAAGAAGTACAGGAGGCCGATCCAGGTGATGCCGGCCACGATGTGAAACCAGCGAAAGAGAAGGTTCAGGATGTCATTGAGCTGCGCGTTCATATCATCAGCACCTCTCGATTCGAGGGATTATAGACGGTATGACTGACAGCGAATTTCGCGACCGCGTCGTGATCGTGACCGGCGCATCGAGCGGCATCGGCCGCGCTACCGCGGAGGCGTTCGCGCGAGCTGGCGCGCTCGTTGCGATCTTCGCGCGCTCGGCGGAGAAGTTGAACGAGATCGCGCATTCGTTCGGTGAAAAGATGCTCGCGGTGAGCGGCGACGTCAGCGACGCCGATGCGATCGAACGTCTGTTCGCGGAGACGGAATCGCGCTTCGGCGACTGCGACGTGCTCGTCAACAATGCCGGCATGATCGATCCGAAGCCGATGGTCGACACGACGCCCGACGCGTGGGACCGCATGTTCGCGGTGAACGTGCGCGGCGCGTTTCTCGCGTCGCGTCGCGCGCTGCCGTCGATGATCGCGAAGCGCAGCGGCGCGATCGTGAACGTTTCATCGATCTCCGGCGTCGTCGGACCGGAGAAGTTTCCGGGCTGGGTTTCATACTGCGCGAGCAAGGCCGCGGTGATCTCGATGACCGAGGCGCTGGCGGTGGAGATTTCGAAATCGGGGGTGCGCGTAAATTGCGTCAGCCCCGGATCGGTCGACACGAAAATGTGGGAGGAAGCGAGCGGCGGCGCGCCGGCGTCGATGACGCCGGAGGAAATCGCCGACGCGATTCTTTTCCTCGCATCCATCCGATCGCGCCCGATGAACGGACAGAATTTGAATGCCTGGAGCGCCTGAGTTTCGTCCGACCTACGCGGTGATCGAGACCGGCGCGTTCGCGCGCAACATCGAGACGATCACCCGATCGCTTCCCGCGCGCTCGCGCCTCATCGCCGTGCTCAAAGCGAACGCGTACGGCCACGGCGCGACCGTGCTGGCGTGGGTGTGCGAGTCGAAGCGCGTGGCGATGATCGCGACCGCGCTGCTCGAAGAAGCGATCACGCTGCGCCGCGTCGGCATCACCACTCCGCTCCTCGTCCTCGGCCCGCTCGACGCGCGCGGCATCGCGACGGCGATGGACGAAGACATCACCGTCGGCGTCACCGGTCCCGAAGAACTCGCGGCCGCGTGTGAAGTGGCGAAGGATCGCGACGTCGACATTCATCTGAAATTTGACAGCGGCATGGGACGGCTGGGACTGATCGAATCCGAGTTGCAGCAGGCCGCGGAGATGATTCGCGCCACGCCTCGCTTGAAACTCGAAGCGGTCTATACGCACTTCGCGAGCGCCGACGACAACGACACGTTCACGCGCCGCCAGATCGAGAACTTCGATCGCATGCGCGAGGCCGGCATCGACGCGCCGCTGCATCATCTTGCGAATAGCGCGGCGACACTGCGCGGCATCGTGCGCGAAGGTGACTACGTCCGCTGCGGCATCGCGCTCTTCGGCCCCGGCGCGTCGGCGCCGACCGATCCGGTGATGACGTGGCGAAGCGCGATCGCGCGCCTGAAGACGCTGCCGGCGAATCACGCCATCGGCTACGGCACGACGTATCACACGAAGCGCGAGAGCCGCATCGCCACGATTCCCGTTGGTTATGCCGATGGCTACAGTCGCAGGCTCTCGAACAACGGCGACGTGATCGTGCGCGGCTTACGCGCGCCGATCGTCGGCCGCGTGTCGATGGATTTCGTCACGATCGATGTGACCGACATCGACGGTGCCGCGGTCGGCGACGAAGTGACGCTCCTCGGCGACGGCATCACCGCCGATGAGATCGCGGCGCGCATCGATACAATCCCGTACGAAGTCTTCTGCAACGTGAGCGCGCGCGTGCCGCGCATCTTCCGATGAAAGCGCTGAATACCTTCCTCGAGGGAATCGGACGTTTCGTCATTCGTCTCACCGAACAGACGGGACTCTGGTTCACGATGCTGTGGCGCGCGATCACGTGGGGCTTTCGTCCGCCGTATGAGGTCAAGGAATGGCTGCGGCAGATGGAGCGCGTCGGCTTCGAGTCGATCCCGGTCGTCTTCCTCACCGCGATGTTCACCGGCATGGTGCTCAGCCTTCAGACGTACACCGGCTTGCAGCGCGTTCACGCGGAGAATTTTGTTGGCAGCATCGTCGCGCTGGCGATGCTCCGCGAGCTCTCGCCCGTGCTCTGCGGATTCATGGTCGCCGGCCGCGTGGCGTCGTCGATGGCCGCGGAGATCGGAACGATGCGCGTCACCGAACAACTCGACGCGCTCGAGGCGCTGGCAACGGACGCGGTTCAATATCTCTTTGTCCCGCGCATCATCGCCGGCATCACCATGCTCCCCCTCCTCGTCCTCCTCGGCGACGCCCTCGGCATCTACGGCGGTTACGTCGTCGCGGTGAAGCTGATGCACACGAATCCGGTCGTGTACATGGAGAACTCGTATCAGTTCGTGAAGATGAACGACATCTGGAGCGGATTGATCAAAGCGTCTGCATTCGGATTGATCCTCACGACGACCGGCTGCGTGCGCGGCTACTACACGAGCGGCGGCGCGGAAGGCGTCGGGCGCTCGACGACGGCCGCGGTCGTGAGCGCGTCGCTCTCGATCGTGGTCGCCGATTTTTTCCTGACGAAGATCCTCTTCTGATGATCTCGCTCCAGCATCTCTACAAGTCCTTCAACGACAAGCAGGTCTTGCGCGACATGTCGATCGAGGTCGAGCGCGGCGAGTCGCTCGTGATCGTCGGAGGATCGGGCACCGGCAAGAGCGTGACGCTGAAGCACATCATCGGACTCATCAAACCCGACAGCGGTCACGTCATCGTGGACGGTCAGGAGATCAACGCGATGACGGCGCTCGAGCTCAATCGCTTCCGCCGCCGCTTCGGCATGGCCTTTCAGGAAGGCGCGCTGTTCGACTCGATGACGGTGTTCGAGAACATCGCGTTCCCGCTGCGCCGACACACGAAGATGACGGAAAACGAGATTCGCGATCGCGTCGAAGCGTGCATCGACAAAGTGCATCTCAACGTCGACGTCGCGCAGCGGCGGCCGTCGGAGTTGTCGGGCGGCATGCGGCGCCGCGTTGGATTCGCTCGCGCAATTTCGCTGCAGCCCGAGATCCTGCTCTTCGACGAGCCGACGACGGGACTCGATCCCGTGATCAGCGACGTCATCGCCGAATTGATTCGCGAGATGGACAAGACGCTGGCGACGACGACGGTCACGATCACGCACGACATGAAAGTCGCGTTCAAGATTGCCGATCGCGTGGCGATGCTCTACGAAGGACACATCATCGAGCAGGGAACGCCGCAGCAATTTCAGGCGTCGAAGAACCCGATCGTCTGCCAGTTCATCGAAGGCCGCGCCGAAGGCCCACTCACCGCAGACTAGAAAAAAATGGAGGACAGGCGCCTCGCCTGTCCCCCATCGCGAAACTGCGTTCGTGGATGTTTAGTCCTTGCGCATCCGCTTGTGAGTCGTTTCGGTCGTCGTGGTGGACGTGTCGGTGGTCGTCGTCTGCTCGGTCACCGTCGACGAGCTCGTCATCGGCGTCTCCGTGATCACCGGTGTAACAGTCGTTTCAGTGACGGTCGGCGTCGTCACGATCGGCGTCTCGGTCACCGTCGTGTTCTGCGCCTCGGTGTACGTCACCGCGGAAGATCCGGCCTTCGGCGGCACGATGTTGACGTTGGTGTTCGTGCCGACGACGCTGGCGTTGCCCGATCCGGGCGCCGAGCTGCTGGTGTAGGCGTTGCCGGTGGAATCGACCTTCGCAGGACCGGGGATCGGAGTCGCGCTGGTGGTCACCGTCGTCGACGGCGTTTTGGTCACGTCACCGTTGTTGTTGACGGCGGTGTCTGGCTGAGTGCTCGCCGAGGTCATGGCGGCGGACGAGTTGTCGACGTGGCCGTAGTCGCCAGTCGCGCCCTGGTGCGAACACGCACCAGCGAAGAGAGTCATTGCCGCGAATGCCGCGGCCGTTGCACATTTGGTCATGAGCGTTCGAACGTTCATATCTAGCTCCTAATCGGTTGAGCTGGCTTCTAATAACCAGCTATCGCCGAGAGCAAAAGCAATGCGAGTGCCTGAACCGTTAACCTGTTCAGCATGCAAGTGTGGAGCGTTAGCGACCTCATACGTCAGATCAATCTCGACCTCTTTCGCTACAACGACATTTCCGTTGAAGGCGAGGTCACGAACTTCACGCGATCGTCGGCGGGTCACTGCTACTTCTCGATCAAAGACGCGCGCGCGCAACTGCGCGTCGTCTTCTTCGCGAGCAACGCGCGCTTCCTTCGTTTTCGCATCGAGAACGGATTGCAGCTCGTCGTGCGCGGACGCCTGACGATCTACGACGCGAAAGGCGACTTCCAACTGAGCGCCGTCTCCGTCGAGCCGGCGGGACTCGGCGCGTTGCAACTCGCGTTCGAACAATTGAAAGCGCGTCTCGCTGAAGAAGGACTGTTCGACGCCGCGCGCAAGAAACCGATTCCGATGCTGCCGCAGCGCATCGCCGTGGTGACGAGTCCATCCGGCGCCGCGATTCGCGACATCCTCAACGTTCTCGGACGACGCTTCGACGGACTGGCGGTGCAGATTTATCCGGTGCGCGTGCAAGGTCCCACCGCCGCGCGCGAGATCGCTGCCGCGATCCGTCATCTCTCGCGATGGCAGATGCACGACGTCGTGTTGATCTGCCGCGGCGGAGGATCGCTCGAGGACTTGTGGGCGTTCAACGAGGAAGTCGTCGTGCGCGCGGTCGCGAATTGCGCGGTGCCGACGATCTCCGGCATCGGACACGAGACCGACACGACGATCACCGACTTCGTCTCCGATCTGCGCGCGCCGACGCCGTCGGCCGCCGCGGAGATCGTGATTCGCGCGAAGGTGGAGATCTGCGCGCATCTCGACAACGCTGCCGATCGCGTGCGCAACATCGTGCTGTCGCGCGTGCGCAATCTCCGCCACGAGCTGCGCCACCTCTCCTCCGCCGATCGCCTCGGCGCGTTTCCGCGACGTGTCGCAGAAAATCGCGAGCGCCTCTCGCGCGGACGCGTGACGCTCTATCGAATGCTCGACGCCCGCGCGCGTTCGCTGCGCCGGCGACTGGAAGCATGCGACGCGCCGCTCGCGCTAGTTCCATCGCGCGTGGACCGCGCACGGCACAAGCTGCAGTCGATCGTCGCGCATCTCGAAGCGGTGTCGCCGCTGTCGGTGTTGTCGCGCGGCTACGCGATCGCATTCTCACGCACGCGCAACAAACGCAAACCAATCCTCGACTCGATGCAGGTGAAAGTCGGCGACGCAATCGAAGTGCAGCTGAAGAAGGGAAGCCTCGAGTGCACGGTGGACCGGCACACGCTGGGGATCGAGAGCACGTGGCCGGGGGCTACTTCTTCTGATACGGCACGTTCCAGAGCTTGAGGAGCGCGCGGATGGTATTGGGCAGATTCTTGTGCCGGATGTACTGGATCGTCTTCAGTGCCCAGTTGATATCGCGGGCTTCACATGGCTTCACAGCGAGCGGCACGACGCGATCGTCATAACGACTGTCGTCGACTGCAATGCTGACTTCGCGTCTCACCCACTTCGATTGAGCTGCGTCGGGTGTCATGATCACGATGAACCAGTCGCAACGCTCGAGAGCCGAGCCGATCTCGTCCTGCCATTTCTGGGCGCCGGCGATGTGGTGCTCGCTGTACCACGCCTTGATCTTGTGCCTTCGCAGTTCGGCCGCGATCCGCTTCGTGAGCGGCGCATCATGATGTGAGTGCGAGAGGAAGACTTCCTTCGGACGGTTCGGTTTCTTCTTCGGTACCGCCATGAGCCCCTAGCGGGTTCTTGCCACTCTTGCGGAGCGGCGAGGGCTGTTCGCAGCGGGAGCAGTGACACGTGGACGCAATTCGTTGATCCAGGCTCGTCGCGATTTCTTCAATCGCTCTGCGATTGTCTTCGCGACTTCGGCGGCGTCCTGTTTTTCCGGCCGAATTGAAAAAGCCCGCATACTCCAGGGAACACGCGCTTGCTTTCCGAGTACGACCGGGACAACGCGGAACGCCAAGTGCTTCTGCGTCAGAACGTATTGCAGCTCAAAGCGCGTCCACTTCGAACGACTGTACGCTGGCGAAAGCAGAAACACGACGGCGTCCGCGCGCTCGAGCGCCTTTCCCGTTTCCAGCAGCCAGTTGTCGCCGGGATAGAGCTCGTCGGCGGGATTCCACACGTTCATTCCCAACTTGCCGAGTTGTTGCCGCAGCTCTTCCGCGAACTTCTCGTCGCGGCTGTCGTAGCTCAGAAAGACGCGCATTTGATGATTGTAACGCTCGAACTACTTCCCATCTTTCAACGTCACCTTCCCGCTATGCGCATTCACCACGATCGTCAGCGTCACGCGCTGTGTCTCGGGATCCGTGTAGTTGAAGTACCACGAGTCGCCGGCGATCGGATTGTGAATCAGCGCGACCGACGGATGCACGTTGCGCGACGTGTACGCGGAGCCGCCGGCGGCGTCGGCGATATCGTTGAGTTTCTTCGAGTCGATGATGAGCGACGCCGTCGTCTCCACCAGATCGTGAAGCTCCGGCGATGACATCTCCGACGTCGACGAATCGCCATTGGCGATCATTACGCGCTCCATCTTCTTCGCCGACGGCGAGTAGAAGTCGACCATCCACTGTGCGGCTTCGCCGTCGCTGCCGAAGTCGTCGAGCGAGGTGAGCGCGAAGAGGCGCGCGTCGGAATGCCACTTGTGCGCGATCGGCTTCGCCGTGTCGTAGGCGAACTTCGCGTCGACGCGCTTCGCTTCCGGCGCGGGTGGCGGCGCGGGCGGCTCTTTCGCCGCGATCTTCTTTCCGACCACGCCGCCAATGAGCGCGCGCACTTCATCGCTTCCGCTCATCGCCGCTTCGTCGATGATGTCCTGCTTCTTCTTCGGCGGGATCTTCGCGCCGGCGGCGAGCATCATCTTGATGATCTCGACGTTCTTTCCGGCGATCGCGTTCTCCAGCATGATCGTGCCGCGCTCGTCGACGAAATTCACGTTCGCCTTCGCCTCGATGAGCGCCTTCACGACGCCCACGTTGCCGGTTGCCGCGGAGGCGGCGAGCGCGTTCATCCCGTATTGATTGACCGCATCGACTTTCGCGCCGGCGGCGACGAGCGCGCGCACGACGTCCGCATCGACCGCGCTGAACAAGACGGTTTGTCCGTACTCGTCCTTCGCGTTCACGTCCGCTCCGGCGGCAACAGCCGCCTTGATCGCGGCAACATCTTTCGCGTCGACGGCCTTTCTAAGCGCGGGCGAAATGAGCATCAGAACGAGCAGGAGTGGTCGCATGGTTCGTAGTATAAACACCGCTCCATGGCGTCCCGCGCGCGCTCCAACGAATTCGAAAAAGCCTTCCAGCAACTCGAAACGGTCGTGAAGCGGCTGGAGAGCGAAGAGCTGCCGCTCGACGAGTCGCTGCAGCTGTTCGAAGAGGGCATCCGCCTCTCGCGCTTCTGCCATCAACGTCTCGAAGAAGTCGAGAAGAAGATCGAGCTCATCCTCGCCGACGCGAAGGGTCAGCCGCGCGTCGAGCCGTTCGAGCCGGAAGAACAAGACATCGCCGACGACGACGAAATCGGCCGCGAATGAAACCGCTCGAAGAGTATCTGCGCGAGAAGCGCGCGCTCGTCGATGCCGCGCTCGACGCGCATCTCCCGCCCGCGGACACGCCGCCCGCGATCATTCACGAGGCGATGCGCTACGCCGTCCTCGGCGGCGGTAAACGCATCCGTCCGATTCTCGCGATCGCGGCGGCGGAAGCGTGCGGCGCGGACGCGACGCCGCTGATGCAGCAGATTGCGGCGCTCGAGCTGATCCACACCTACTCGCTCGTGCACGACGATCTTCCGGCGCTCGACAACGATGATCTGCGGCGCGGACGGAAGACGACGCATGTCGTTTTCGGCGAAGCGTTCGGCATTCTCACCGGCGACGCGCTGCTGACCGAGGCGTTCGCGTGGCTCGCGTCACCGGGTGGAAACCTTCGCGCGATACGCGAGGTCGCGATCGCGATCGATTCGAAAGGGATGATCGGCGGACAGGTCGCCGATCTCGAAGGCGGCAGCACTCTCGAACGATTGCAATTCATCCACGAGAACAAAACCGGCAAGCTCCTCACCGCCTCCGTCCTCCTCGGCGGCATCCTCGCGGGCGCGAATGAAGATCAGATCGTCGCGCTCCGCCGCTACGGCCACGCGACGGGACTCGCGTTCCAGATCGTCGACGACCTCCTCGACATCGAAGCCGACGCGGCCACGCTCGGCAAGACCGCCGGCAAGGACGTCGCCCAGGGGAAGCTCACCTATCCGGCACTCCTCGGAATGGACGCCGCGCGCGCGGAAGCTCAACGGCTGCTTGAAGTTGCGGTCGACAACGCTGATATGATCACCGGTCCGAACTATCTGGCAGACATCGCGCGTTACATCTGCGCACGACGCTCATGACACGACTGCTCGACGCCATCAACACGCCCGCCGATCTGCGAAAACTCGACCGCTCGCAACTGCCGCAGGTCGCGCAGGAGATCCGCGAAACGATCATCGACGTCGTCTCGAAAGTCGGCGGTCACTTCGGCGGCAACCTCGGCATCGTCGAGCTCACGCTCGCGCTCCACTACGTTTACAACACGCCGCGCGATCAGATCGTGCTCGACACCGGTCATCAGTCGTATCCGCACAAACTGATCACCGGAAGGCGCGAGACGTTTCCGACGATCCGCCAGCACAACGGCATCTCCGGATTCTGCAAGCGCGAAGAGTCGGAGTACGACGTCTTCAACGCCGGACACGCATCGACGTCGATCTCGGCGGCGCTCGGCATCGCCGTCGCGCGCGACTTCCGCAAAGAGGACTATCGTGTCGTTGCCGTCATCGGCGACGGTGCGCTCTCCGGCGGGCTCGCGCTCGAAGGACTCAATCAAGCCGGACATCTCAAACGCAAACTGCTGATCGTTCTCAACGACAACGACATGTCGATCTCGACGAACGTCGGCGCGATGTCGGGTTACCTCAACTCGATCATCAAAGGTCAGCGCTACAACCAGGCGAAGGATCTCGCCAAAGGCGTGATGGATCGCATTCCGCTGATCGGCGGCAAGCTCCACGGCCTCGCGCATGACATGGAAGCGGTGCTGAAGAACATGGTCGTTCCCGGCACGCTTTTCGAGGAGCTCGGCTTCCGCTACCTCGGACCGTACGACGGCCACGATCTGCCGTTCCTCATCAATCTCTTCGAAGAGCACAAGGACTACAACGGCCCGCTCCTGATTCACGTCATGACGAAGAAGGGGAAGGGCTACACGCCGGCGGAAGACAAACCGATCTGGTCGCACGGCGTGACGCCGTTCGATCGCGAGTCGGGCATCGTGAAGAAGTCCGATAAACCGCAGGCGCCGACATACACCGCCGTCTTCGCCGACACGCTCATCGAGCTCGCCAAACGCGATCCGAAGATCGTCGCGATCACGGCGGCGATGCCGGAAGGAACGGGACTCGACAAGTTCGGCAAAGCGCATCCCGATCGGATGTTCGACGTCGGCATCGCCGAAGAGCATGCGGTGACGTTCAGCGGCGGCATGGCCACGCAGGGCATGAAGCCGATCGCGGCGATCTACTCGACGTTCCTGCAGCGCGCGTTCGATCAGGTGTTTCACGACGTCGCGATCATGGATCTGCCGGTCGTGTTCGCGCTCGATCGCGCCGGCATCGCCGGACAGGACGGGCCGACGCATCACGGCATCTACGACATGGCCTATCTGCGCGTCTTCCCGAACATGATCTGCATGGCGCCGAAAGACGAGAACGAATTGCGGCACATGCTGAAGACCGCGTTCGAGACGTGTCATCCGACGTCGCTGCGCTATCCGCGCGGCAACGGATACGGCGTGGCGATGGACGCGGAGCTGAAGTCGCTGCCGATCGGCAAAGGCGAAGTGCTCCGCGAAGGAAAGAGCGCGACGATCTTCGCGATCGGCAACGAAGTCTGGCCGGCGATGCAGGCCGCGGAGATGCTGGCGAAAGAGAACATCGACGTCGCCGTCGTCAACGCGCGCTTCATCAAGCCGCTCGACGATGAGCTGATCGCGCGCTTCTGCAAGCCGGACACGAAGGTGATCACGGTCGAGGAAGGCTCGCTCGCCGGCGGATTCGGTTCTGCCGTCATCGAGCGCTGCGAGCACCTCGGCATCCGCGACGTGCTGTTCCACCGCATCGGCATCCCCGACGAGTACGTGCATCACGGCGCGCAAGACGTTCTCCGCGCGCAGTTCGATCTGCACGCCGAAGGCATCGCGCGCCGCGTGCGCGAGTTCCTCGCCGGCGACCGGCACGCGGAAGTGCTGCCGATCGCCGTCGGCAATGGCCGCGCGTAAACAACGCCTCGACGTCGCCCTGGTCGAGCGCGGTCTCGTCGAAACCCGCTCCAAAGCGCAGTCGCTCATCATGGCGCGCCGCGTCCTCGTCAACGGCGCTCACGTCGACAAAGCGGGCGCGAACGTCGTCGAAGACGACGTCGTCGCGATCGCGGAGCTCGAGCATCCGTGGGTCGGCCGCGGCGGAATGAAGCTCGCGCACGCGCTAGCCGAATTCGGCATCAGCGTCGAAGGAAAGACGTGCGCCGACATCGGCGCGTCGACCGGCGGATTCACCGACGTGATGCTGAAGAACGGCGCGACGAAGGTGTACGCGATCGACGTCGGTTACGGTCAGCTCGACATCTCGCTGCGCATCGATCCGCGCGTCATCAATCGCGAGAAAGTGAATGCGCGGTATCTCGACGCATCGTCGTTCGATGAAGCGATCGACTTCGTTTCGATCGACGTGTCGTTCATTCCGCTGAAGTTGATTCTTCCGGCGGTGAAGACGTTTATGCGCGGCGAGCTCGTCGCGCTGATCAAACCGCAGTTCGAAGTCGGCAAGCACGACGTCGGCAAAGGCGGCATCGTGCGGGATGACGCGAAGCGCGATGCGGCGGTTCAGTCCGTCGTCGACTTCGCGCGCGAGATCGGTTTCGACGTGCGCGGCGTCATCGAGAGTCCGATCAAAGGCGCGGAAGGAAACGTCGAATATCTGATGCACGCGCGGGCGTAGACTCTCGCGCGATGGCAAACCGGCTCGCGAACGAAACGTCTCCGTACCTTCTGCAGCACGCGCACAACCCGGTCGATTGGTACGCGTGGGGCGACGAGGCGTTTGCACGCGCGCGCGACGAAGACAAGCCGGTGTTCCTGTCGATCGGCTACTCCGCGTGTCACTGGTGTCACGTGATGGAGCGCGAGTCGTTCCAGAACGAAGACATCGCGAAAGTGATCAACGGGAGTTTCATCGCCATCAAAGTCGATCGCGAGGAGCGGCCCGACATCGACTCGATCTACATGCAGGCCGTGCAGATGATGACGGGCCACGGCGGATGGCCGATGTCGATGTTCCTCACGCCCGACGGCCGCCCGTTTTTCGCGGGCACGTACTTTCCGCCGGAGGATCGTTACGGCGTGCCGGGATTCAAGCGAGTCCTCGCGCACGTGGCCGAAGCCTATCGATCGCGAAGAAGTGACATCGAAGAAGCCGGCACAGAGATCCAGCGCGCTCTCGGTCCCAGTGGGGCGGCGGCGCCCCCGCCGCCGCAATCGATCGATCGCGAGAAACTCGACCGCGCCGCCGCGCGCATCGCGCAAAACTACGACAGCGTGAACGGCGGCTTCGGCGGCGCCCCCAAGTTCCCGCCGTCAATGACGCTCGATTTCCTGATGCAGCACGGCGGCTACGACGAGATCGTCACGCACACGCTCACGAAGATGGCGTGCGGCGGGATGTACGACCAGATCGGCGGCGGCTTCCATCGCTACTCCGTCGACGCACATTGGCTCGTGCCGCACTTCGAGAAGATGCTCTACGACAACGCGCTCCTCGCGCGCGTCTACACGCGCGCGTGGCAGCAGACCGGCAATCGCTTCTTCGCGCACATCGCGAACGAGATCCTCGGTTGGGTCGAGCGCGCGATGACGTCGCCGGACGGCGCGTTCTATTCGACGCTCGACGCCGACAGCGAAGGCGAAGAGGGGAAGTTCTATCTGTGGTCGGGGAAAGACTTGCTTCCCGGCTACGAGCTCGATGAGGGCATCTTGCACATCACCGGCGATCCCAACGTCGTGTTCACCGAGGAGGCGAAGAAGGGGAAGTGCAGGCTGTTTGGCGAGCGCGAGAAGCGCGTGCGCCCGGCGCGCGACGAGAAGATTCTCTCCGGCTGGAACGGCTGGATGCTCGCCGCGTTCGCGGAGGCCTGCATCGCATTCGGCAAATACGACGACGTCGTGCGCCGCAACGCCGATTTTCTTCTCACGCGCATCGACGCGAACGGGCGCCTGTTGCGTCACGCGAAGATCAACGGACTGCTCGAGGATTACGCCGGCGTCGCATGGGGACTGACACTCGCGTACGAAGCGGTGAACGAGCCGCGTTACCTCGACGCCGCGCGCGGACTCGTCGATCAAGTCATCGCGCGATTCTCCGATGACGAGAACGGCGGTTTCTTCGACACGCCGGTCGATCACGAGAAACTCATCACGCGGCCGAAGGATCTCTTCGACAACGCCACGCCCGGCGGCAACTCCGTGATGGCCGACGTGCTGCTGCGTCACGGACGAATCGATCTCGCCAAACGAACGATCGAGTCGATCTTCCCGATCGCGGAGCGTTATCCGTCCGGCTTCGGACATCTGCTGTGCGCCGCGGAGTGGTCGATCGGACGTCCGAAAGAGATCGTGATCGGCGGACGCGAGTTCCTCAAAGCGTTCGGCGATGTCTATCTGCCGCATCGCACGATCCGCTACGAAGGCACGAGCGCGCACGTGTGCGTCGGGCAGACATGCAGCGCGCCGACGGATGACCCGGCGGTGTTCCGTCAATCGCTGACGTCGTAGCGGGTTGTCATCCCGAGCCGCGAAGACGGCGAGGGATCCCCCGCGCATGTGCGATGGTTTTTCGTTCCTGCGAGGGGGATTCCTCGCCGTCTTCGCGGCTCGGAATGACAGCTGTCACGAGCCGCTGAAAACCGTGAGTGACTTCGTCAATCCGAAGAACCGCTCGCGCCAGAGGCGCGCGCCGGGAAAGAGCCGCGCGAGATCGCGCGCGCTGAGCAGCTGAATCGAATCGATGATCTCTGCCGCGGCGCGAGCGTCGCCGCCGCTGCGCAGCCATCCGATGTCGAAGCGCGTGAGCAGTGCGATCTGCACGCGCCGCGGAAGCCAGTGAAAGAACGGCACGAGGAAATGCGGATCGACCGGAAAGAAGCGATTCGGCGTCTGCACGTAGAACCGCTTCCCGACGCGCATGATCTCTCGCGCCACCGCTTCCTGATCGTCAACATGCTCGATGACGGAGTTGCTCACCACTACGTCGAACGAGCCATCGCCGAATTGCGAGAGATCGCGCGCGTCGCCGTGCACGAAATGAAATCGCGCGTCGCTCACGGACGCGTCGTTGTTGACGATCGTGATGTCCACGCCCTCATCGACGCCGATCACGTCCCAGAACGCGGGATCGCCGCCGACGTCGAGCAGCTTCGCCGGACGCGGCACGTCGGCGAGGAATCGCGCGAGATGTTTTCCGCGCGCGCGGCGAAACTTCGCGGACCACGAGCGCGGATCGCGCCGGTCGGCGAGCCGCGTCAGAAACCTCACGGCGTCTTCGGCACCAGCACCGGTTCGGCGCGCCGCTCGGCGCTTTCGTTGCCGCTCTTGTCGACGGCCGTCACCGCGTACACGTACTCGATACCGGGCTGCGGCGATGCGTCGCCGAAATGCGTCGACGGAATCGGCGCGCCGGTCTGGAACTTGATCCTCGCCTTGCCCTGGTAGCGATAGACGTTGTAGCCCCACAGATCGGGCACATCGACCGGATCCCAGATCAGCCGCACGTTCTGCACTTCGACGAGCGCCGTGAGCGACGCCGGCGCCGGCGGCGGCAGCAGATCCTTGTACGTCGTCGTCACGATCGTCGACGGTTCGCTCTCGATGCGCGGCGGTCCCGCCGATGCAACCGCGGTCACGCGATACGAATACGTCCCGTACGGCGGCACGTCGGTGTACGACGACGCCTGCACCGGCGCCGCGTTGATCGGCGGCGCGAGCTCGTTCGCCGCTTCGTTCGCGCCGGTTCGATAGACGTTGAACAGCTTCGCGCCCGACGGCGCCTCCCAGCTCAGCGTCACACCTTCGGCCTTCACGTCCGCCGCGATTTTCGCCGGCGGCGCCGGCACTTCGAGCGGCACGATCACGGCGATGTTCGACACGTCGCTCTTCGCCATCGATCCTTCGGTGACGACCGCGTAGTTGAGCCGCACCGGACGACCGTCGGTCGTCTTGAACTTCGGCGTGTCTTCATAGACCAGATGTGCGCCCGAAGAAGCGGCCGGCAGGCTCGTGCTCTCGAGGCTGTCGACGCGCTCGCGCAGCTTCGTGAATTGCGTCGGCGAGATACCGGGCACCTTCGCGAATAGCGCGATCGGCCGCGGAAGCGTGACGTCGATGTCGCCCGGCAGAATCGAATTCGGATCGCGTCCCGCCTGCGGCACCTGCCACTCCTCGGTGACGCGGTAAACGTCGACGCGCTTGAGATCGTGCAGCGTCTGTCCCGACGTCGAGAGCGACGGATAGCTCCAGGTGAGGATCACTTTCGATCCGCGCTGCGTGACCGTGAGATCGGTCGTCGCCTTCGGAATGACCGGCACGGGCGCGTGAGGGTCGCCGCGCTTGCCGCACGCCAGCAGCACCGCGCAGATCACGAGAAAGAGCTTTTTCACTGGCGCGGATTCTACACGCGCCGCAGACCGTGGATGAAGGATAGGCACGCCGTGTGTTAGAAGCAGGTCCATGTGCGGAATCATTGGCTACGTCGGCAATCGTGATGTCGTCCCCGTTCTCATCGGCGGACTGAAGAAGCTCGAGTACCGCGGATACGACAGCGCCGGCATCGCCGTCGTCAACGGAAACGGCGTCGACGTCGTGCGCGCCGAAGGCAAGCTGTCGAACCTCGAGGCGAAGCTCGTCGACCATTCGCTGAGCGGCACGTTCGGCATGGGACACACGCGCTGGGCCACGCACGGCAAGCCGAACGAGAACAACGCGCACCCGCACCGCGACTGCACCGGCAACGTCGTCGTCATCCATAACGGCATCATCGAGAACTTCCTCCCACTGAAACAGTCGTTACAGAAAGCGGGACACGAGTTCAAGACCGAGACGGACACGGAAGTCGTCGCGCATCTCATCGAAGAGAAGATGAAGAGCGCGAAGTTCGTCGATGCGGTGAAGAGCGCGCTCAAGGAACTGGAAGGCCACTACGCGCTGGTGATCATCAACGGCGCCGAGCCCGGCACGATCATCGCCGCCAAGCAAGGTCCGCCGCTCGTCGTCGGCCTCGGCGACGACGAGAACATCGTCGCCTCGGACGTCGCGCCGCTCCTCGCCTACACGCGCAACATCATCTATCTCGAAGACGGCGAGTACGCGATCGCTGATCAGAAGAGCGTCTCCGTCTTCGACTCGAAGGACAAACCGGTCGATCGTCCGCCGAAAAAAATCATGTGGGACGCCGTCATGGCCGAGAAGGAAGGCTACCGGCACTACATGCTCAAAGAAATTCACGAGCAGCCGCGCGCGGTGCGCGACACGTTCACCGGCCGCATGTTCGAAGAGTCGGGCGAAGTCTTCTTCAACGATCTGCAGTTCACGCCGGAAGAGTGGTCGAAGTTCAAGCGCGTTCACGTCATCGCCTGCGGCACATCGTGGCACTCCGGACTGATCGGAAAGTTCCTGCTCGAAGAAGCGGCACGGATTCCGATCGAAGTCGACTACGGCTCCGAGTATCGCTACCGCAATCCGATCGTCGACGAGAACACGCTCGTCATCGGCGTCACGCAGTCGGGCGAAACGGCGGACACGATCGCCGGCATGCAGGAGGCGAAGGCGAAGGGCGCGAAGCTGATCACGATCTGCAACGTGATCGGCGCCGCGGCCACGCGCATGTCGGACGGCGTCATCTACACGAACGCCGGTCCGGAGATCGGCGTCGCGTCGACGAAGGCGTTCACGACGCAGCTCACCGCGTTCTATCTCCTCTCGCTCTACATCCGCCAGCTGCGCGGCGAGAACCGCGACGACATCCGCTACGCGATGCACGAGATGCGCGTGATCCCGCACAAGATCGAAGACGTGCTGAAGATGGAGAAGCACATCGAGGAGCTCGCGCACAAGTATTACAAGGCGCAGGATTTTCTCTTCCTCGGCCGCGGCGTGCATTACCCGATCGCGCTCGAAGGCGCGCTGAAGCTGAAAGAGATTTCGTACATTCACGCCGAGGGATATCCGGCGGGCGAGATGAAGCACGGACCGATTGCGCTGATCGATGAGAACCTGCCGGTCGTCGCGATCGCGACGCACACGCCGGTGTACGACAAGGTCATCTCGAACCTGCAGGAAGTGAAGGCGCGCGACGGCAAGCTGATCGTGATCTGCGACCAGGGCGACGAGGCGATGAAGAAGCTCGCCGACGACGTGATCGAGATTCCGTGGGCGTTCGAGCCGCTGCAGCCGATTCTCACGGTGATCCCGACGCAGCTGCTCGCGTACTACATCGCGCTGCGCCGCGGCTGCGACGTCGATCAGCCGAGGAATCTGGCGAAGAGCGTGACGGTCGAGTAACGATGTCCGAAAACGGCCAGTCGATCGGCCCGGCGTAACCGATACTGGTTGCGTGAACCTCGACACCGACCGCTGGTACGACGCACTCCGCAGCCACGATCCGCGCTTCGACGGGCGCCTCTTCATCGCCGTCACATCCACGCGGATCTACTGCCGCCCGATCTGTCCGGCGAAGCGGCCGCTGAAGAAGAACGTGCGGATCTTCGCGTGCGCGGCGGCGGCGGAAGCGGCGGGATTCCGTCCGTGTCTGCGCTGTCGTCCGGAAGTCGCGCCGTGGACGTCGGCGTGGAACGGAACGTCGACGACGGTCTCGCGCGGGCTGCGTCTCATCGGGGAAGGCGCGCTCGACACCGGCGACGTCGACGTCCTCGCGCAGCGCCTCGGCATCACCGCGCGCCACATGCGCCGTCTCTTCGAAGAGCACCTCGGCGCGTCGCCGATCGCGATCGCGCAGTCGCGCCGCGTGCACTTCGCGCGCACGCTCATCGCGGATACGTCGCTGCCGATCACCGATGTCGCATTCGCCGCCGGCTACAGCTCCGTTCGACGATTCAACGCCGCGGTGAAGACCGCGTATCGAATCGCACCGCGCGAGATGCGGCGCGGTCGCGCGGCAAGCGACGGCGACATCGTCGTGCGCCTGCCGTATCGCGCGCCGTTCGACTATCGCGGGCTGCTCGCGTTTCTGCGTCCGCGCGCGATACCCGGCGTCGAGGTCGTCGAGGGCGACGAGTACCGCCGCACGATCGCGATCGGCGAGACGCGTGGCATCATCCGCGTTCGCGATGCGGGCGATGCGTTGATGTTGTCCGTGCCGCGCGCGTTCACGCACACGCTGAAGCCGATCGTCGATCGCGTGCGGCGTCTGTTCGATCTGTTCGCCGATCCCAACACGATCGCGGACGATCTCTCACGCGATCGTTCCTTGCGCAAGCTCGTGCGCCGCTGGCCCGGCGCGCGCGTGCCGGGCGCGTGGGATCTGTTCGAGCTGTCGGTGCGTGCGGTGGTCGGGCAGCAGGTGAGTGTCGCCGCGGCGACGACGTTGATGGGGCGCATCGCGGCAAAGTACGGAACGCCGATCGAGGGCGGTATCGTCTTTCCCGATGCCGCGACGTTGCGCGATGCGGCGATTGACGGCATGCCGGCGTCGCGCGCGGCAACGATTCGCGCGCTGGCATCGGCGGATCTCGACGGCGATCTCACGACGATCCGCGGCATCGGTCCGTGGACGGCGGGCTACATCGCGATGCGCCGCGGCGATCCCGATGCGTTTCCCGAAGGCGATCTGATTCTGCGCAGGGCTGGCGGCAATCCGGAAGCGTGGCGGCCGTGGCGGGCGTACGCGGCGATTCTTCTATGGAGGAGCGCATGACGATCTTCACGATTCTTGAGTCGCCGATCGGACCGCTGTCCGTCGCGAAGAACGAGCGCAGCGAGATCACGGAGATTCACTTCCGTGGCCGCATCAAAGATGACTGGCAGCGCAACGACGACGCATTCGACGATGTTGCGACCCAGCTCCGCGAGTACTTCGCCGGAAAGCGTCGCGATTTCGATCTGCCGCTCGCACCGTCCGGCACGCCGTTTCAGTTGAGCGTGTGGAACGAGCTGCGCGCGATTCCGTATGGCCGGACGAAGTCCTATCTCGACATCGCGAACGCAATCGGAAAGCCGGCCGCTTGTCGCGCCGTCGGCGCCGCGAATGGCGCGAATCCGCTGCCGATCGTCGTGCCGTGTCATCGCGTCATCGGCGCGAACGGTTCGCTCACCGGATTCGGCGGCGGGATCGACGTGAAGCGTCGTCTGCTGGCACTGGAGAGCGGAGCGCAATTACTCTTGCACGCATGACGACACCCGTCGTGCTGCATGCGCTCGATTCTTTCCGAACGGAAGTCGTAGCCGGACCGCATCACTTCATCCTCGATGAACCGGTGGAAGCCGGCGGAACCGGCGAAGGTCCGACGCCTTACGATCTCATGGGCGCCGCGCTCGGCGGTTGCACGTCGATGACGCTGCACTACTACGCGAAGCGCGAGAAGCTTCCGCTGACCGGCGTCGACGTCACGATCGTGCACGATCGACAGCACGCCAAAGACTGCGCCGACTGCGTCACGCACAGCGGATACATTCACCGCTTCCGCGTCGAGATCCGCCTACATGGCGACTTGAACGAAGAGCAGCGCCAACAACTCCTCGGCATCGCGCGCCGCTGCCCGGTGGCGAAGACGTTGTCGTCGGAGATCAAGATCGACGAAGTTCTCGCGCCGACGCAGTGACCGCTCATTTGGAGTCTGCTCTAACGCTGATCACGAGGTCCTTCACACTCCACGGTTTCGCGCTTCCGAGGCTCCATAGATCGTAGCCGCCATCTGAATCCGTTTCGTATCCGTAGCGCGTCGTGTCGAAGGGATCGCGCGGCTCGTGTGCGCCCGGATGTTCGAGTTGCCACGCCGCATAGAGCGCGCTCGCATCGTCCGGATAGGCGCCGGTGCGTTTCTTGTAGTTGTCGGCCGTCGCTTCTAATTCATGAAGGTCGCGCAGCGCTTTCGCCGAAGCGGCGGGAACGTCTGACACAGTGATTCGCGGACGCGCGGTCGTAGTCGTTGCCGGTTGCGCCGACGCATTCCGCTGCGCTTCCTGCGCGGCTTTGTTCGCGGTCTCCACGATCTTCTTCATCGCCCATCCGCCGCCGACGAGCGGGAGGATGAAGCAGAGCGCGACGACGCTCGCGGCTCCCAACACCGCCCACGGCGCGACGACTTTCTCCGCGTTGAGCGTGCGATCGACCTCGGCAATACGATCGGTGAGCGGTGGATGCGTCGACATCCAGCGGCCGAGCGTCATCGTGATCGACTTCATGTCGTGGCGCTGCCGCAGCATCGCTTCGACGTTCACGTCTCTCGCGTGCATCGGTCCGGCCGCGAGCAACGTCAGTCCGCGCGTCGCGGCGCGAGGATCGGTCGTCGCCGCGAAGCCGTAACGATCCGCCGTGTATTCGCGGGCGCGTGAATACGCGCCGCCGATGAACGGAAAGAAGCGGCCGATCAGCAGCCACTGAAATCGCACGTGACCGGCGCGAATGTGGCCGAGCTCATGGCCGATGACGAAGTCGAGCGCCTGCTCGTCGTCGCCGCAGGCTTCGATGAGCTGCGAGTAGAGCACGACAAAGTTCGCGCGAAAGAGCTTCGTCGCGAACGCGTTGAGCGAGCCGCCAGCTTGCATGATGTACGCGTCGGGAACGCGCTTCATGCCGAGGCGCAGGGCCATCGCTTCGACGCGAGCGTGCAGCTGCGGAAATTGATCCGGGCCGAGCTTCACCGAACTTCCTCGCAGGTGCGCGATCAGCGCGATGTGCGCGAGGAAGAAGAAGATCGCGAAGAAGACCGCGTAGAAGATGCCAACGATCGAGACCGCCAGCATGATCCACAGCGCGATCGACGTGAAGATGACCAGAATGAGGAGCGGGATCTCCGTCTCCCATCTGGCGACGCTCGTTTGTTGTTCCATTGGACCGCGATCATTCTAATCGCGAGTGATCCAGCCGCCGCCGAGACAGAGATCGTCGTCGTAGAACACGACGGCCTGACCGGGCGCGACGCCGCGGAGTTTCTGCGCGAACGTGAGACGCGCGCGATCTCCGGCCAGCGGCGTGATCGTCACGGCGACGTCGGCCATGCGCGAGCGCACGCGCGCCTGCACTTCAATCGGCTGCGTTGGCGTCTCGCCTGAGATCCAGTGCACGCGCTCGGCGATCAACTCATTTTTCTCGAGCGCCGACGCGGGGCCGATCGTCACGCGCTTCGTGAACGGATTCACGTCGATCACATACGTGCGCTCGGCGGAGCCGCCGAGGTTGATGCCGCGGCGCTGGCCGATGGTGAAGTGGTAGTAGCCGTCGTGATGTCCGACGACGTTGCCGTCGGCGTCGACGATCTCGCCCGCCGCTTCGCCCGGCGTGATGCCGGACTCGCGCTCGACGATCGCCGCGTATCCGTCCTTCTGCGGCACGAAGCAGATCTCGTACGACTCTTTCTTGCGCGCAACGGAGAGTCCCGCTTCCGCGGCGATCTCGCGCACCTCCGGCTTCGTCAACTCGCCAAGCGGAAACACCGCCTCGGCCAATTGCTCTTGTGAAAGCTCGAAGAGAAAGTACGACTGATCCTTCGCAAGATCCTTCGCTTTGCGCAGTTCGAAGCGCCCGCGATCGTCACGCGTCACGCGCGCGTAATGACCCGTGGCGATGCGATCGGCACCGATTGCGATCGCTTTCTTATGAAAGAGATCGAATTTTACGTGGGTATTACAAAGCACACACGGGCTCGGTGTCGTGCCGCTCAAATAGCCCTGAACGAACGGCGTGATGACCTTCTCGTGAAAATTCGTCTCGAGGTTCAATGTGAAATGCGGAACGCCCAGTTTCCACGCAACGCGTTTAGCGTCAGTAAGATCATCGATTGTGCAGCATCCGCCGTAGGTCGAGTCCGCATTGCTGAGGTTGTCATACATCTGCATCGACAGACCGACAACATCATGTCCTTCGGACTTGAGAATGTACGCGGCCGTCGATGAATCGACGCCGCCCGACATGGCCACAGCGATTTTCATTGGCGCAAACCAACAATAGCGACTGATGCTGAGGCATAATTCCCGCCGCGTGTCGGCAGTAGCGAAAGAGGCTGTGTGCGTTTTGGTGGTCGATGATGACCCTGCCATTCGACGCATGATCGTTGCGACGTTGAAGCGGGAAGGCATCTACATGTTCCTGGAGGCGGGGAACGGCCGCGAGGCGCTCGATTTCATGCGCGCGCAGAAGCCCAGCGTCGTCGTGCTCGACTTGATGATGCCGGTGATGTCGGGATGGGACGTGCTGCGCGAACGGCAAGGCGACACCGAGCTGCGTCAGATTCCAGTCATCCTCATCAGCGCCAATCGCGATCCCGAAATCGCCTCGGCCGTCGACAAAGGGATCTGCGCGTTTCTGCCGAAGCCGTTCGACATCAACGCGCTCGGCGCGCTCGTCAAGAGCTGTATTCCGGCGACGACGTAGCCTTACGCCTTCTCCTGCGCGTCGATCACCGCGATCGCGGTCATGTTCACGATGTCATTCACATCGACGCCGCGCTGGAGCACGTGAACGGGCTTCGCTAATCCCTGCAGGATCGGTCCGATCGCTTCGGCGCCGCCGATGCGCCACAACAGTTTGTATGCGGCGTTGGCAGCGTCGAGATTCGGGAAGATCAGCACGTTCGCGTCGCCTTGAATCGCGCTCCATGGATATTCGCTCTGCGCGAGCTCGGGATGCACGGCGGTGTCGGCTTGCATCTCGCCGTCGACGATGAGATCGGGCCGGCGCGATCGCAGAATCTCGACGGCGTCGCGCACCTTTTCCGCCTGCGGTGATTTCGTCGATCCGAAATTCGAGAACGAGATCATCGCGACGCGCGGCTCGAGATTGAAGCGGCGCGCCGTCTCCGCGGTTTGCAATGCAGTCTCGGCGAGATCTTCCGCCGTCGGATCGATGTTCACCGTCGTGTCGGCGAGGATGAGCATGCGTCCCTGAAACATCAGCAGGTACGCGCCGCTCACGTGTCGCACGCCGGGCTTCGTCTTGAGGATCTGCAGCGCGGGACGAATCGTCGCGGGATAGTAAGCGCGCAACCCGGCGATGACTCCGTCGGCGTCGCCCGCTTCCATCATCATCATCGCGAAGTAATTTCGTGAGTTGAGGATGCGATCGGCGTCGGCGAGCGTGATGCCGTGGCGGCCGCGCAGCTCTGCGAAGCGTTCGACGTAGCGCTGGCGATCGGGCGAGGCAGAGACATCGATCGTCGTGATCTTCGACTCGTCGACGTTGTACTTCTTCAGCAGCGCGGCGATCTGCTCGCGCTTCACGAGAAGGATCGGATGGGCGATGTGCTCGTCGATGAGCACCTTCGCCGCGCGTACGATCTTCTCCTGATCGCCTTCGGGAAACACGATGCGCTTCGGATCGCGCTTGGCGCGATCGAACACGAGCTGCATCACGCCGCGCGAGCGGCCGAGGATGGATTCGAGCTTGCGGCGATAGGCGTCGTAGTCGGTGATCGGATGCTGTGCGACGCCCGTCTCCGCGGCGGCGCGCGCGACGGCGACCGGCACGTTGAGCAGCACGCGATAGTCGAACGGTTTCGGGATCAGGTACTCGCGACCGAATGCGAATCGATCTTTTCCGTACGCGCGCAGAACGGAGTCGGGAACGTCTTCCTTCGCCAGCTCGGCGAGCGCGTTCGATGCGGCGAGCTTCATCTCGTCATTGATCGTCGTGGCGCGGCAATCGAGCGCGCCGCGAAAGATGAACGGGAAGCCCAGAACGTTGTTGACCTGATTGGGATAGTCGCTGCGGCCGGTGGCCATGATGACGTCGGGTCGCGCGGCGACCGCGTCGTCGTACGAGATCTCGGGATCGGGATTGGCCATCGCGAAGACGATCGGATCCGCTTTCATCGAGCGAACCATGTCCTGCGTCATGATCCCGCCGATGGAGAGGCCGATGAAGACGTCGGCGTCGCGCACGGCATCGGCGAGCGTGCGCTTGTCGGTGTCGACCGCGAACTCCTCTTTGTACGGAGTCATGTCGACGGTGCGGCCTTTGTAAATCACGCCTTTTGAATCGGTGAGGATCGCGTTCTCTTTGCGCAATCCCATCTTGATGTAGAGGCGCAGGCACGCCATCGCCGCGGCGCCGGCGCCGCAGACGACGATGTGAATCTGATCGATTTTCTTGCCGGCCACTTCGAGCGCGTTGCGCAGCGCGGCGGCGGAGATGATCGCGGTGCCGTGCTGATCGTCGTGAAAGACCGGGATGTTCATCTCGGCCTTGAGCCGCTGCTCGATCTCGAAGCATTCCGGTGCGGCGATGTCCTCGAGGTTGATGCCGCCGAACGTCGGCTCCATCACCTTCACGGCGTTGATGAACTGTTCGGTGTCGCGCGTGGCGATCTCGATGTCGAAGACGTCGATGTCGGCGAAGCGTTTGAAGAGAACCGCTTTCCCTTCCATCACCGGCTTGCCGGCAGCGGGTCCGATGTTGCCGAGGCCGAGGACGGCGGTGCCGTTGGAGATGACGGCGACGAGATTGCCTTTGTTCGTGTACTTGTAGACGTCGTCGGGATTCCTCGCGATCTCGAGGCAGGGCTTGGCGACGCCGGGACTGTAGGCGAGCGAGAGATCGCGCTGCGTCGCCGTCGGCTTCGTGGGGATGACTTCGATTTTTCCAGGGCGGCCGCTCGAGTGATATTCGAGAGCGTCGTCGCCGATCTTGTCGTTCATGGCGGCGCGAGCATAAAACAAAAGCGGCACCCGAAGGTGCCGCTTCGCATCACGTCATGGAGTGTTCGGCGTTACACAGCGCGGCGGCGTTTCGGCGTCGACGCTTCGGCGCGCGGCGGGGACGGCGGCTCTTCGTTGTTGCTGCGCGAGCGCTGCGACGTCGGGCCGGCGACGTCGTGCTTGCGTCCGGTCATGTTGTTCCACGCGATCGCGACCGCGGGAACGATCGTGACCGTCGAGTATGTGCCGGCGAGAACGCCGACGAGAAGAATCCACGCGAACTCGTGAATGACCTTGCCGCCGAACAGCAGCAGCGAGATCAACACGATGACGACCGAGCCTGAGGTCAGGATCGTTCGCGACAGCGTCTGGTTCATCGCCAGATTGAGCTGCTCTTCGAGCGTCGCGCGCGTCTTGAGCTTGCGGCGATTCTCGCGAACGCGGTCATAGGTAACGACGGTGTCGTTGATCGAGTAACCGACGACGAGCAGCAGCGCGGCGACGATGTTCAGCGAGAACTCGCCGTTGATCATCGCGAGGAACGCCAGCGAGACCGCGATGTCGTGCACGATGCAGACGATCGCGGCGACGCCGAACATCAGATCGAAACGCAGCCAGAGGTAGATGCCCATGGCGAGCGTCGAGAGGACGACGGCCCAAACCGCTTTGCCCTGCAGCTCTTTTCCGACCTGCGGTCCGACGGTCTCCTGATTGAGAACGTTGAACGAGCCGACGTACGACTTGTCGTGTAGCAGCGCGGCGTCGGCCGAAGTCATGTTGGCGACGCTGGTCGCTTGATTGATGTTCGTGAAGATGCCGAGCTCGGAGCGCTTGGCGATGACTTCCTGCGCGAGCGCCTGGTAGGCCTTCCGTGCGTCGTCGTTCGTCCCTTTGTGATCGGGATCGGCGGTGTAGAGAAGGTCGGCGATGCGATCTTTTCCGTTGAAGTTGAGATCGACCTTGTTCGACGCCGCCTCCGGATTGAGATCGCGATACAGCTTCGCGACCGTCTGGCCGGCGTAGTCGCCTTCGCGTCCCTGCTGCGGAAGGCGGATGAGCACCGAGCGCTCTTCCGGCTTGCCGTACTGCTGAATGGAAGCGTCGGTGAGGTCGGTGCGGAGGCGGTCCAGAGGCACCGCGTCGCGGAACTTCAGGACGATGTTGGCTCCGCCGGCGAAGTCGATGCCCCAGTTGATGCCGTTCTTGTAGAACAGGACCGCGCCGACGATCGCGAAGATGATCGAGAAGGCGACGGCGTGGAAGCGCCACTTTACGAAATCGTATTTAGTGTTGACAAAAATCTGCATGACTTTTCCTTGCCGATTTAGATGCTGATTTCAGCCGGCCGATCCTGCGGCTTGTAGACGACGTCGAAGATCACGCGCGACACGAAGAACGCGGTGAAGACCGAGGCGAACAGGCCGATGAGAAGCGTGACCGCGAAGCCCTTGATCGGCCCGGTGCCGAACTGGAACAGGAACAGCGCCGAGATGATCGTGGTCATGTGCGTGTCGATGATGGTTCCGAAGGCGCGCTGGAAGCCCTGCTCGATCGCGGCGCGCACGGTCTTTCCGTCGCGCAGCTCTTCGCGGATGCGCTCGAACACGAGAACGTTCGAGTCGACCGCCATGCCGAGCGTGAGGATGATGCCGGCGATGCCGGGCAGCGTGAGCGTGGCGTGGAAGTACGCCATCATGCCGAGAAGGATGATCAGGTTGAGCAGCAGCGCCAGAACGGCGTTGATGCCTGCGCCTTTGTAGTAGACGAGAACCGCGGCGATCAGCGCGATGAAGCCGATGAGCGACGCGAGCACGCCCTGACGGATCGAGTCGCGTCCGAGCGACGGTCCGACCGTGCGCTCTTCGAGCGTGGTGAGCGACGCCGGCAGCGAGCCGCTGCGCAGAATCAGGGCGAGATCGGAAGCCTGCTGTTGCGAAAAGCGGCCTTCGATGACGCCCGAGTCGTCGATGCGCGAGTTGATGCGCGGCGCGGAGACGACCTTGTTGTCGAGAACGATCGCGAGCGCGCGGCCGACGTTGTTGCCGGTGAGATCGCCGAACTTGCGCGCGCCGTCGGGAGTCATCGAGAAGCCGATGACCGGCTCGCCGAGGCGGCCTTTCTGGACGCGGGCGGTCTTGAGATCGGTGCCGGTGACCGGAACCGAACGGCGGACGGCGTAGTACTCGGTGCCGGTGGCGCGTCCGAGCTCGTCTTCGCGCGTGCCGGGGAAGATTTCGACGTCCTGCTTCATCGGTGCGGGAACCGACGCGAGCGCCGTCTTGTCGTCCGCGGCCGGAGTTCCTTCGACGAGGCGGAATTGAAGCTGCGCCGTCGTCTTGATGATGTCTTTCACGCGCGCGGGATCGTCGACGCCGGGAAGCTGGATGACGATGCGGTTGTCGCTCTCCGGCACGATGATCGGCTCGGTGACGCCGAGAGCGTCCACGCGATTGCGGATCGTCTCGACGGCGTGATCGATCGTGTCGCGCTCGATCGACGAAGCATTCGCGGCCTTCATCTTGAAGACCATCGCGCCTTCGGCGTTGCGGCTCATGTCGAATGCCGGAAGGTAATCCTTCGCCAGGCGCTCGTACTCGGTCGTCGGGACGCCCGCCGGCGTGACCGCCGAGAACGTCAGATCATCGACGCGGCGCGTCGTCGGCGCAGGAAGGTTGTTCTTCGTCGCTTGCGACTTGAACATCTCCGCCGCCTGATCGGTCTCGAGGCGAACGGCGTCGCCGACGTTGACGCGCATCACGAGATGCGTGCCGCCTTTGAGGTCGAGGCCGCGCTTGATCGGCTCCGGCTCGGCCTTCGTCGGAATGATCCGGATGGCGAACAGCACCAGAATGAATCCGATGAGTCCGACCTTCAGCCAAATGTTCTTGTTCAAGAGTTTCCTCCGGGAGCGCTACGCCTCGCCTTCGCCGGCGACGATGCCGGTGACGGCGCTGCGAGAGAGCTTGATCTTCACGTTTTCGGCGATTTTCAGGTAGACAACTTCCGCCTCAACACCCTGAACCGTCCCGTAAATCCCGCCTGAGGTCACGACTCGGTCGCCCTTCTTGAGCGAGCTCAGCATCGATTCCGTCTTGCGCCGTTGCTTGTTCGCCGGCGCGATGACGAGGAAGTAGAAGACGAGACCGATGGCGAGGATCGGCAGGACCTGAATGAAGAGTGCGAGGGCGCTGTTCGTGCCGGCACTTTGGAGCAGAGCGATAGCGTTAGCGTTCATTGTTCTCGATTTGGCGCCGCGCCGTGGTCTTGCGAAGCGTCGGCGTCCCCACTCGAAATCCGCGACAGGAAGGAGTCACGGAAAGACCCGAATGAATTGGACGCGATAGCTTGCCGAATCCCCCTCATCAAGTCAAGGTAGAACGAGACATTGTGGATGGTGTTGTAGACCATGGCGGCGATCTCGTCGTTGACGTAGAGGTGCCGCAGATAGGCCCGCGAAACGGTCGTGCAGGTGACGCACGAGCAGTTGGCGTCGAGCGGGCGCGAGTCGTCGGCGAACCGCGCGTTCTTGATGGCGACCTTTCCGGTGCTCGTGAAGAGCGAGCCATTGCGCGCGTTGCGGGTCGGCATCACGCAGTCGAACATGTCGATTCCCGCAGCGACGCCGTCAAGCAAATCCTCGGGCGTTCCGACGCCCATCAGATAGCGCGGCTTGTCCGCGGGAAGGAGCGGCGCGGTGAAGTCCATGATCTCGCGCATCTCCGTCTTCGATTCGCCGACGGCGACGCCGCCGATCGCGAAGCCGTCGAAGTCCATCGCGCAGATCGCGTCGACGCTGCGCTTGCGAAGGTCGGGAAAGACGCCGCCCTGCACGATTCCGAAGAGCGCCGGCGAGGGCGCCGGCGCCCCACCGAGCGCAGCAAGCGATCGCGCCGCCCATCGATGCGTGAGCTCCATCGACTTCTCGACTTCGCCGTGCGACAGCCCGTACGCCGGGCATTCGTCGAAGGCCATGGCGATGTCGACGCCGAGGCGCCGCTGAATGTCGATCGATCGCTCCGGCGACAGAAAGTGCGCGGAGCCGTCGATGTGCGAACGAAACTCGACACCCTCCTCGCTCAGCTTGCGAATTGCCGCAAGCGAGAAGACCTGAAAGCCACCCGAATCCGAAAGGATCGCGCGATCCCACGACATGAACTTGTGCACGCCGCCCAGCTTCTCGATCAGGTCGACGCCGGGGCGCAGCATTAGGTGGTAGGTGTTGTTGAGGATGATTTGAGGCATGGGGCATGAGGCATGGGGCGTGAGAGATTTCAGCTGATCCGTGGTCAGCGACTTCACGGAAGCAAGCGTGCCCACCGGCATGAAGACAGGCGTCTCGATGACGCCGTGTCGAGTGGTCAGCTCGCCAAGGCGCGCGGCGCCATCCGTGTGAATGAGCCGGAACGACTCATCCCTCATACCTCATGCCTCATGCCCCGTTACTGAAGCTTCATCGTCTCAACCTTCACATTCGCCGGAAGGTTGAGCACGAAACGTCCTTGCGGGACGGGCTGGTTCACTTTGATGTTCGTGAACGAGTAGCGCGTGATGTCGCCGTCGCCTTCGACGTATTCGATCTTCGTCGTCAGGTACGACGTCTTGTCGATCCACAGCTTGATGCGCTGCACGCGCTTGGCGACCGCGCCCGTCTTCGGCTTGAGGTCGAGCACGTACGTCGTTTCGCTCGGCTTGTTCGTGAACGTGAAGTCGAAGTAGCGCGCCAGCTCGTCGATCGCGCCGGTTGCGCCCATGTATTTGAAGATGCGGTCTTCGAAGCGTTTGACGTCGAGCGTCTCCGCTTTGTTCAGCTCCGGATAGAACGTCGTCAGCTTGCCGTTTGCGATCAGCATCTGCACTTTCTTCGGCGCGTCGTATGACCAGAGCACGTTGTTCGGCTTCGAGTAGACGAACGTTCCGGTCGAGACTTCGGGCTTCGAGAGAAGCGCGAGCTCCTTCTCCTGGCGGAAGTCGGCCTGCAGCGTGTTGGTCTTCCGCTGCTGCTCCTGAACCTTCTTGATCACCTCTTCGAGCGAGCCGGGATCGGCGACTTTCGCGGCTGCGAGCGGGAGCGCCAGAGCGGCGCAAATTGCCGCGACGATCGTCTTTCTGCTGAACATGCGGCGAGCAACGCCAGCGCGACGAACGAAAATTTCTTATACTGAAGTGACAAGCGAGGCGAACGATGCGAAACGTGTGGGTGGGGATCTCCTTGATTTTCGTGGCCTTGTCGGCGTTTCCGGCGGTCGAATACGACTTCACGCAGCGCATGCAGTCGGACGTCGACCGGAGCCGCCCGTCGAACCTCTCCGGTCACGCCGTGATCGACGGCGACCGCAGCCGCGTCGACTTCACGACCGGCGATCTGTACCCGCCGGGCACGTACTGCATCTCCAACAACGGCTCGCGCACGTTGATCTTCATCGATCCCGGCATGCAGAGCTACACCGAGGTGAACTCGGCGGCGCTATCGGCGGCGATCGGGCAGAGCAACATCACGATGACGAACCTGAAGAGCAACATGCAGAAGCTCCCCGATCACCCGGCCATCGCCGGCATCTCGACGGAGCACTATCGCCTCTCGATCTCGTTCGACATGAGTGTGATGTTCCGCTCGATGCCGCTCAAGCAGGCCGTCACGACGGAGATCGACACGTGGACGACGATCGAGTACGGCGACGTCGCCGACACGTTCCTCGCCGCGAGCTCGCTGCACACCGGCAATCAACAGCTCGATGACCTGATCGATCTGCAGACGACGAAGCTTCGCGGACTCCCGCTGAAACAGGTCGTCAAGATCACGACGACGAGCCTTGAGAAAGCACTCCCGAACTCGCGCCTCGCCCTCAACCCAATCCGCACGCAGACGCGCGAGATGGTCGTCACGTCGATCCACCGCACGAAAGCCGATCCGACCGCGTTCCTCGTGCCGGCCACCTTCCGCCGCAACGACAACCAGTCGCTCGCCGAAAAGCAGGCGCAGACGCAGGTCACGGTGCTTTCGTTTGAAGAGGGAAAAAAGCAATAGGACTGAGGACTGAGTGCTGAGGACTGACTCTCTGACCACTCAGTCCACAGTCCTCAGTCCTCAGCACTTTGGTATTCTTCGTTCGAATCGTCCCGATGATGATCCTTCGTACACTTCGCGACTTAGTCCGACGACCGTACGTCGCCTTAGTTGTTCCGCTCGCCATGCCGGTGCTTTTGGCGACGCCGACGGTGCCGACGCTCATCATCTCGCCGTCTGCGAGCGCGCCGCCGGTTCGTTACTCCGATCTCGCCATCGCGCCCAACGCCGAGCTTCCCGAGCACGCGCTCATCCTCACCATCGAAGACGGCGACACGCTCGACTCCGTCCTTTTGAGCGGCGGCCTCACCAACGGTGAGAGCGCGACGCTGACTCGATCGTTCGGGCAGTCCGTCGATGTGCGTCGCCTTCGTCCCGGCAATCTCGTTCGCTTTCACTACGACGCGCGTCACGCCATCGACAGCGTCGAGTTGAAGATCAACGGTTGGGGTGAGATCGACGCGCTGCGCACCGACGGCGCGTTCACTGTCACGCCGCGTCAGGCCGAACAGCACGATGTCGACACGACTGTCTCCGCGACGATCGAGTCATCGCTTTACGAAGCGGTGCGCAACGCCGGCGAGACGCCGCAGCTCGTGCAGCAGCTTGTTGACGTCTTCCAGTGGGACGTCGACTTCTTCGCGCTGCGCAAAGGCGACTCTTTCAGCGTCGTCGTGAAGAAGAAATACGCGGGCAGCGATCTGGTCGGATACGGTCCGATCGTCGCCGCGCGATTCACGCACGACGGCAACACATACGAAGCATTCCGCCACGAACTTCCCGACGGTCACGCCGGCTACTACGCGCGCACCGGCTCGCCGCTGCGCAAGCAGTTCCTTCGCGCGCCGCTGCAGTTCACGCGCATCACCTCCGGCTTCTCGCAGCATCGCTTCCATCCGCTGCTCCACTACTTCCGCCCGCATCACGGCGTCGACTACGGCGCGCCGGTCGGAACGCCTGTGATGACGACCGCCGACGGCGTCGTCGTCGAGGCGGCGTACAACCGCGGCGAAGGGAACTACATCAAGGTGCGCCACACGTCGCGCATCGAGACGATGTATCTGCATCTCTCGCGCTTCGCGAAAAACATTCGCCGCGGAGCGCGCGTGAATCAGGGAGATGTGATTGGATACGTCGGCATGACCGGTCTCGCCACCGGTCCGCATCTCGACTATCGCGTTTCCGACAACGGCACATGGCTCAATCCACTCCAGCTCAAGTCGATCACCGCCGATCCCCTCGGCGGCGCGCAACTCACGCAGTTCCGCGCGAACGTGTCGCACATCGGATCGCGTCTCAACGCGGCGGCGACGACGCAAATCGCGCAGCTCGGATTGAAACGGCGGGCACTCTTCTAGCAGCCGGGCGGATCCGAACATGAAAAAAGTCATCGTCCGGGCGCCCGTGCGCGCCGATCTTGCCGGCGGCACTCTCGATCTCTGGCCGATCTATCTTTTTCATCCCGGCTCGCGCACGGTGAACGTCGCGATCTCGTACTACGCCGAATCGGAAGTCTGCGAGACCGGCGAAGGGATCGAGATCCATCTCACCGATCAGCAGTACCGGCAGCGCTACGAGTCGCTCAAAGACGTCGCCGCCGATCCGAAAGCGGCGCTGATCTATCGCGCGCTCGAGCACTTTCATCTCTCCAACGTGCAAATCACCACGCGCACCGACGCCCCGCGCGGCTCAGGCCTCGGCGGCTCCTCGGCGCTCGCGATTACGCTCGTGCGAGCGTTGTCTGAGGTGGCGGGGAAGACGGTGGAGGGGGAGGATTTGATCGCGCTCGTTCGCGATCTTGAAACGCGACTCCTCGGCGTCCCCGCCGGAATCCAGGACTACTACCCGCCGGTGTACGGGGGACTCGCCGCGCTGCATCTCGAGCCGGGCAGTCCGGTGCGCCACTCGATCGGTGTGCCGGTCGCTGATCTCGCGTCGCACATGCTGCTGCACTACACCGGCGTCGCGCATTTCTCCGGCACGAACAACTGGGAGATGTACAAGCGCCAGATCCAGGGCATGAAGAAGGTGCAGAAGGGCTTCGAGAAAATCGCCGCGACGTCGATCGAGATGGAGCACGCACTCGAGACCGGCGATTGGGAAGCCGCGGGTCACGCGCTGGCGAAGGAATGGACGAATCGCAAGGCGCTGATCGAAGGGATCTCGTCGCCGGAGATCGAAGCGGCGATCGACGCCGGAACGAGCGCGGGTGCGTGGGGCGGAAAAGTGTGCGGCGCGGGCGGCGGCGGATGCGTCGTGTTCCTGATGCCGTCGGACAAACGCGAAGACGTCGCGCGCGCGCTGGCGAAAGTGCCGGGACGCGTGCTCGATGCGCAACCGGTCGCGCACGGGATGACGATCACGCGCGACGACGCGACGCAGTCGAGCTCCGCGCCGGCGCGCTCGCGCATCGCACTCGCCGCGCGCAGCGACTCGATCGATCAGCTGTACGTTTCGGGCGGCGCGGGTCATTACCATCCGTACGTTCTCGCCGAAGGCGCGGTGACGCACAGCGAGCCGCGCAGCGGACTGCATCACACGATCATCCGCACCTACATCGTCCCGATCTCGCCGAACGATGGGAAGGTCGATTGGTCGATGGCATCGCTCATCGACGCGGAGAAGCTCGACATCCGCGCCGTGCCCGATCCCGATCGCAAGCTCGACATCAACATCAGTCCCGAGGCGCTCGTGCAAGGCGCGACGCAGTCGGAAGAAGCGTTCAAGCAGTTCATCAGCGAAGAAGAGCGCATCACGATTTTTCACAATCCGTCGTTCGCCGTTTTCTCGTCGCCGGAGGAAACGCGTCAGGCATTTCTGAATCGCTGCCTCGAAGAAGCGCGCCGAAAGCTCGACGACGAAGCGGAGCGCCTCGAGAGCACGTTCCGTCGCCGCATCGATCAGGTGCGCGAGCGCTCGGAGCGCGAAGCGCGCGATGCCGACGACGAGTCGCCCGACAACATGGCGTGGGGCCAGGCGCTCTACAACATCACGAGCGGCCGTCCCGCCGCAGCGGTGGCCGACGCGCCGCAGTCGGTGCGCGAAACGGATTACCTGGAAAAGATCGCGCAGATCCAGCGAGCGTGGGACAAAGAGCTAGAGACGCGCCGCGAAGAGTGGTCCGCGAAAGCGCGCGAGATCGAAGAGATCGAGATCATCCCGACGCCGCGAAATATCGAAGTGACGAAGTACCTTATTTTGTGGGCCGCGGGCCTGGCGTGATGTTAGGATCGCGGCGAGTCGGGCAGTAGCGCAGCCTGGTAGCGTACCTGAATGGGGTTCAGGTGGTCGGGGGTTCAAATCCCCCCTGCCCGACCAAAACTCTTCCCAGCCGCCAACGATTAGCGGCAGTTGTGCCTCAGAAAAGCCGCTGAAGTCTCAAGTCGAATCCGCGCCCATTTTTTGACTCCGCCTGACGACAGTTTAGGCCAAGCCCGCCTCCGCGAACGGCTGAGTGCCCGTGCTTTTTCACCGACGGCAGGGGTAGGGAAACAGCTCTGTCCGTCACTCCTACGTCAAGGATGTCCTCGATAGCGCCGATGGAAGCGGACGCGCCAGAGCACTCAACCCGGGATGAACGTTGGGTTCGTCCTCGGTATATTCACTATCTGTCCGAGCGCAGCTTGCTTGATCGATGTCTTGGCCGGATCTCCATTGGACGTTTCCGCCCTTTCCATGACGAAGTGGAGGCGCTTACCCACGATCCAATGGGTATGTTCTTTTACAACCAAAGAGCGATTCTATTTCTCATTACAGGCATCTTCATTCTCGCAACACTTATCTATAGCGTTATCGTTCACGGCGCTTCTACGGCGCGGCTCGGAGGCATCCTCCTCGGTATAGCGTGGGCCGTCGGCTTCATTCTCACCGTCCTCCTTCATCGACGATTTCGGGTGCGGCTTCAGGCCTGGGCGGCAAGTCGACGCCCAGTTGCCCTTCCGCCGTTGTTCGACGCCTACTTCGCCATCGATTGTTCTCTGATCGCTGCGCTGCTCTACGCGGGTCGTCGCTTTAACTTACCGTTTGACCGCCTCGCATACTTGCTGTCAGCAAACATCATCGTCTACGCCGCGTACAAGTTCATCGGTAGGGCCACCAAGTTAAATCGCACAGGTCTGGTAGTCCTATTCGTTGCGGTCTTGTTCTTGTTACCGTTAAGACACCCGGGCCGCGACTGGTTCGCTCAACTTCTCACGTGGGTACCTGTTGTAGCCACTCTATTGATTACGCTCTTCTCCGTTACGATGATGTCATCGCTGGCGGCTGTGGAACACTACGTCAGTAGACGACAACTCGAACTTCTTGGCGTCTATCAGAATCTGTTCTTAGGCACGATTGTAGGGGGCAAGCGTACGCAGGACGTATTGGTAAACGACGACGATTTCTATTGGCGTTTGCGTATGGTTCTAGCGGATCTTTGCTCCTACCCCAGCGTCTTCTGGTACCGCTCTGCAGCCACGTGGTTTGTCGAGAGTCATCAAGATCGTGGGACTGTCTTGTTGCCAGGCCCTTACGCAAACCTTACTGATCTGCCGCGCGGTAAGGGGGTAGCTTTGGAAAATGACTTCCGTGACGCGGATGACGTACAAATCCTTTACTCGCTAGCGACGCTTTCGACTGAGGAGATAGCGCAATGGCCGCATCACTTCGATTCCGCTGGCCCGGCCGCTCTGGTGCCCCTTCGGCGTACCGACGGCCTTGCAGGCGTGGTCCTAATCTATGGCGGGCGCCACAGCCCTCCCGTGTCACGTGAGGATGAGCAGTTTCTTCGTTCACTTGCTTCTATCACCGTCAACAGCCGCGATCAATGGCGAGCGCGCTTCCATGCGAGCGCGCAAAAGGACCTTGATGAACTGTTTGCGAAGGAAACGTTGGATGATCTGTTCGCGGCTGCCGTGAGCGTTCTCCGTCGGTACCTCTTTGCTGGCGGATGCATGATCGTGTTCAGACCGGATCCCTCCGAAACCGAAATGCATGTCGTCGCCGTGGAGGGATTCCATCGCAGGATTCTCAATGAACGCTACGTGGTCGGCCAGGGACTCACTGGTAAATGTGTTGAGTCGGGCGAACCGATCCGTGTCGACGACGTCGAGCGACACAAACGTGACTTCGATGGTCCCTTGCTGGATCGGTTGGAGAGGGCACACAGAAAGCAAGTAACGTCGTGGCTCGCGATACCGATAGGGCATGGCCGCCGAAACTATGGCGTTATTAAGGTTGTTAATCGAACCGTCGGGCCGAGCTGGTTTACTGCCGACGACGTTGCGCTCGGCAAAGAGCTCGCCCTTCGCCTCCAGACCTTGATAGAGAAATCACTTCACATCGCGAGCATGGAGGACGCAAAAGAGGAAGCTCAAATGAGCGCCGCCGCGTCGCTGGAAGCCCAAGCAGCGGCAGAACTCACGGCACGCGAGCGCCTTCAAGATCTCATGACGATGACGCATCAATTGCAGGGACCTCTTATTGGCGTGGTGGGAGCTCTCAGCGGTATTTCGCGGGACCGCTTAAGCGTGGTGGACGTCGACTTGATGGAACACGCAAAAGCCATCGTAGAGGACGCAATAACCGTCGGCTTTGGCATTTTTACCACCTTCGCCCTCGCAGCGGGGCGTGCAACCGCCTTCGTGGATAACGAAATCGACGCCACGGCTGAGCTGCGCCGTCTAGCGCGTCGCATTCGCAGGACTAACCCTCGTCCGCAGCTCGACTTTCGGTTTCGCGAGGAGCCAGGCTTTCCGAAGCTCCACCTGGATCACCGTGTCTTCACGAGCGTGCTTTATAGTCTTATTCATAACGCCTTGAAATATGCGGATGACCATACAACTGTGATACTCGAATGTAGTGTCGAGCGCAAGATCGGCGAGCCAGCGATCAAGGTAAAGAGCCATGGAGCACAACTCTTCCCGTCGGAAGTGGATCACATTTTTGAGCGATTTGGTCGCGGCCGCAGTGTTGAGGGTGGGCAGCTATACACGGGTGTCGGCCTCGGTCTCTGGGTGGCGCGCCTGTTGATGCGGGCGGTCGGCGGAGACCTAACCGTCGAATTGACGCCTGACGACCCAACGCTGTCAGTATTTGTGGTGAGAATGGCGGCCGGGGCAACTATAGGGAGTGTGTCGCAATGACGGCCAACCCGAAAATATTATGGCTTGAGAACGACGAGGGCCAGAACGTTGGCTTTATCGTAGCGATGCGGCAAGCAGGTCTAGACGTCACTATCGCGCGCACAGTGACGGAGGCGGATCGCTGTTTGGCGCAGCGGCGATATGATGTCGTGATAGTCGACGTGATGATCCCCGTTAGCAAGCAGGAACGCGCGGCCGGGTACGACGAGGCGGCGACCGATAGCAGTCATAAGACGGGCTTAGAGTTTTATCGTCGCCATAAGGACGACTTGGAAAGGCAAAGCGTGGTGCTCGTAATGACGGTGCGGGTTGATCGCGACATTAGGGATGACTTTCTCGCGGCGGGCCTGGCAAGTGATCGTTTTCTACTAAAGCTGGATTTGCGCGAAGCGCCGGACTTCGTGGAGGCTGTACAGAAACGTCTGCCGAAGGCTAGCCCGAATGGGTAAGTACGTTCCTCCCTGGTTGGATGCCTTAGTGCGGGCGCGCGTAAATGCCATCGCGCGCCGCGGGGTGCAATGGTGTGTGTGGAAGGCGCTGTTTCCTGCCGCCGTCATCATGCTGATTTGGCCGATTTTTTTTAGCAAGGGGCTCGATCATCCCTTTCATCGCGCGTTCGCGAACGGGGAACTTATTTTCTTGGGTGCGATGATTTTGCTAGAGGTCGGCGCTGAGTTGGAAGGCGACGGCGCGGCGCCGATGTGGCTCACGGTTACGTTGACTCTTATTAAGGCGCTCGGCGTCCTTCTGGTCTTCATATTTGCCGCAGTGAAGATAGACGCGACCGCGCAAGAGATCGAACTCGGCTGCTTGAAGCCTGGCGATGCGAAATATCAACCTATACTGACGCGACTGCTAGGCTATTCGTATTTCAGTTGGTCGGTTGTTATTGTGTGTGTTGCAACAGCGTTTGTCGTGCTAGTAAAAATTGTGGAGTATCAGACAGAGGAAGAGCGACGGGCTTTTGGTGCATAGGATGCGAGCATCTCCGATTATGCTGTTCTCTCTGGTGATTGGCGTGGCCGCTATTATACTGGTAATTCAGGCGCTTGTCAGTATATTACGGACCCGAGCTTTGGCCGCCGAGGTGCGATGGTTGCGTAAGGAGGTTCAGAGAGCGTCGACACAATTGTTGTCAAGCGATCGAAATGAAATATTGTCTGGACTCCAGACGATCGCTAAGGTCAACGATCCAACCGTTCGTTTGGGGGCCATACGGCAAATTGAGGGTCTGACGCATAGCGAAGACGAGGAGGTGGCATATCAGGCCTCGCTTGCATTGCGCCATTTATTCACGCCAAGTGAAGCAAGCGGACGGGATGCGCGGCGGCAAAACGAGCGCGCAAGTTGAGAAATGTCGCATGCGAGATCGACGCGGCGCGACGGATGGCTGGGATATTCTGCGTCATGAAGTTGACTTTCGGAATGTCACGTTGACGTGAGCGGCGCGTCCGCGGCGGCTATAGGCCAGCCATCGTGTGAACGTCGCTTCACCCTCAACCTAACTCGCCATGGTTCTCGACGTTGACCAGTGGTTCTGCTGTGACGACAATCCGCTTGGGCCGCACCGTAGTTGAGGTGTATTCCGCGCATTGCCAGTGAAGTCAGATGACGGCTCCGCAGCGAGGCTATCCGCCTGGCGGAATGTTCCATTCTACGAGAAGATCTGCAATTCGTTTGGCCTCACCGGTCTTCGGCAGAAAGTTACTGACGTGGGCGATGGCTTTCTCTTCGTGAAACTCTCGAGCAGCACCCCACAGACCGGGGAAAAGCATGCCAGCAGTAACGCCAGCCGAGGCGAGTACCGCCAGGACTGTTGGGGCTTCGCGAACATGAGCCACGATCTTGTAGACAATTGCAGCATCGCTGACTGCCGGCAGGCTACTGAGAAGAAGTTCGTCGTACTTCCGAGGGGCGAAATCCTCAACCGCAGAAGTGAGAACCTGCGCATACATCATGAATAAACCGCGCTGCGCGCGCAGATTGTCGTTGTCGGCTCCGGACGTTGTAAATAGGATGAGTGGTCGCGCTGGACTGTGTGTTGTGCGATCCCTCCGTGCGAGGAAGCGATCGAACCTCTCAGTCATGCGACTGAACACCCATACTGCCATACGGTCGCCGGTTGCAGGGTTTGCGGCCACCGCAGCGAAATACGCAGCAGTGAGTGCGCTTGAGGTCCAGTCTAGCGCCCGCGTTGGAATTTGATAATGCTGCGCAAGTGCGATTAAGGAGTAGAACGAAGGTGGCGGCCAGACGGGTGGACAGCTGGAGCTCACGTCGCCCGCTGATAGGAGGTCGTCCCAACGTGTCAGCTCCGTCCGCAACGTGACCGAATCCTCGGGGAGCCGAACGCCTTGGCGCGCAGCGATATCGACGAATCGGCGCAGTGTGGCGAGTTCCGCGGCGCATTGCTGTAGTGTCTGTGGCAGGGGCGCGCGCCGGTATTCACCAGCGTGGAGCAATACCGATTCCGAGCGAAAGGCGCTCGGCACCAGGTCGAACAGCTCGGACGAGACACCGCGATAAATGTAGTTTTCACCGCCATCAGCGTACGCGAACACGCCGCTTAGAGGATTGAGGACTTCAATGAATTCACCTGCCGATTGACACTGAATCTCCACAATGTGTCGCTTACGCTCGACTGTAGCCATTCGTGTCGCCTCAATCTGCCTAGGAGTGGGGCTGCGACCTCAGAGTCGCGGCGGTTGATCCTTGAGTGTTTTTTGGACAAACTCGACGAATTGGCGCGCGTCACGCAGCTCCAGTTTCGTCCTGAACGCAGTCGGGTGCAAGCCCGCGGCAGCGAACTCGCGGCGAATCGCCTCATCAATTCGCACCGTTAACACCACGACTCGCGTGCCCGCCTTTTCCAAACGCTTGCCATGCTTTCGGTAAAATATGAGCCCCGTCTTATGAGTGTCGTCTGTCTGATCGGGTGGATAGCTAGAATTCTCCTCGGCTGCCGTGACAGGGATCATCACATCGAGGATTATGAGAGCGTAGTCACGTGTCTGCATCAGTCGCTCCGCTTCCGTCACCGTTAGCGCGCCGTCAACCATCAGACCCTCGATCTGCCTAAGCGCATGCACGTACGGTTCGGTATTCGCTTGATCGTTGTCCAACCAAAGAACGCGAAGCATTTCTCATTGCTCCTTGCTGTGCACCACAGTGGCGCGGGGCCAGTGCACCACGAATACTGACAGGCGTGGATGGGAATCAGCCAACTCCAGCGTGAGATCGCCGCCGATGGTCTGCATGAGTCTGTGCGCCACCCACAGTCCTAGGCCGACACCCTTGTAGAGTCGTCCCCGCTCAACGCTCGTTCCTCTCTGAAACTTTTCAAAGATCACGTGACGCTCGTGTGGCGCAATTGGTTCGCCGACCGTCTTTACTTTCAGCGCAGGATGCCGATCTGCGCCTTCGGAGCTGCACTCGAGGACGACGCGTGAATGCTCGTCCGCGTATTTCATGGCGTTATGAATGAGGCTGTACATCACTCCTGCGAACACCTGACGATCAACTAGCAGGAGTGGGAAACCCGGCTCTTCGTGAAACTCGAAGTGCAGATCGGCGCGATGGTTGGTGCGACGAAGGCGCTCCGCAAGCCGCTTGACTTCTATGGCAGCATTTACTGAACTCGGATCGAACGTCGTACGCCTTCCAACTTCCTGTGCCAGGCCAGTGACGACGCCGTACGTAAGAGTAATCGCGTCCTCGACTATCGCGTCTGCGTACCGCATAAGGTCTCGCGTATCGGAGTCGAGCTTGCGGTTGTTGATCGCAGACAGCGCGCCTGTAATTGAAAGCAGCGGTCCCTGCAGCTGGTGCGCGATGACCATCAGATCTTGCTGGCGCTGCAGCGCGAAACGTTCGGCTCGCATCATCGCGTTTTCGGCGCGAGCGGCACTGGCCCGCGCTTCATCAATCGCGTCTTCCATTCTTTCGACGTGAAGAGCCAGCTCAATTGCCACCTGCAAACGCAGCGCGAGTAATCGTCCGAGCCGCTCCTCGCGCGCCGTGAACCAACGGTAAGGGCCGACACTGTTGACGACCTTCACGACACCGTAGTTACGCGGCGGCTGGCCGATCGGAATGGCCATCCACGACCTGATCTCCCGCCCGTGCGCCCGTGTGAGGAGCGCGAGGGACGACGCGTCAAACATCTTTCGATGCGCGGTGACGTCGTCGAACCGAATCACGGTCCCAGTTGCAGCGCAGCGCCCGGTCTGGCCTACTCCTATTGTGTAATGCAACGCTTGGATGGCATTGGTGAACCCTGCTGCACCAGCGATCTTCAACTCGTCGGCGTCGGGATCAGGTCGAAACGCGATCATGCAGCCGCCGGCGTGCAGGTGAGACTGAAGTACTCTTGTGGCGACGGCAAACGCGCTTTCGAGTGGACCCACGAACAGAGCGTCCAGCTCCTCAACCGCTTCCGCGTCGAGCCGCGCCTCCCACTGGTCGAAGGCATTGCTGAGCAGTGATGCCAGCGTGGACAGGAACGCGGGCTCCTGATGTAGTGGAACCGTGCTTGTCTCCTCGCCGTATAGAATCAGCAGGCCAATCGCTGCCTCGTCACGAATTAGAGGCACCGCTGCAGCAGGAATATCCTCTTTGGTGCGGAAGTGCCACCTCTCCTGATCTTCTGAGCTCCGGCTGCGGAGGGAGTAAACAACTTCTAACCGAGTGAAGTTCAGCGCGCCACTCGCAGCATTGAGCCCGGCCCGGACGTCACGGGCTTCGGGAACGTCCACCGTAATCGTGGGGACCAATACTCGCCCGCGGTCGTGGTGTTCTACGATCATCCAGAGGCTGGCGCTCCGGTACCAGAAGCTTTTTCGACGCCCATCGCACAAGTCGGCGAGTACGCGGTGCACTTTACGCTGAAACTGGTCGTGCAGGGACTTGGTCGCGTGCCCTCCTTCCGAGAACGTTGGGATCAACATCTCTCCGTACCTTCCGAGTGCTTCCAGACGCTCCGATACGTCCTGCTGTTCGTGGCGACGCAACCACGCCACGACGGAAACCGACAGGGTAATGATCGAGACCATCGCGGCGAGAGGCACCATTTGAAGTGCGACGGAGACCCATCCAGTCGACAACGGCGAATGTGAAGCTGATGATATGGCGAGAAGGGACGTGATCGTGAGGGCGACTACTGTTGCGATACTGCGTCGGCGGATTTCCGCTCGCCCGAACGTGTACACGGCGTAATCAACTGTTGTCGCGATAAGGAGGTAGCCCAGAGCGTCAACGCGAAGCAACAGAAATCGCCCCACTACTACGACAGCCGCGAGGATCGCCGCGTCGAGAACAAAGTACGGTTCGAAGATGGGAGGCAACTGCGTCGGTGTGTGCGCTGCGATCCACGACGCGAGACGCTGCTGAAAGCTGTGACTAAGAACCAGCGTAATACCGACCCCGCAAGACCACGCCGCCCACAGGACAAAAATGAGCTGTTGTTCACGCGGTGGCAGAGATTTACCAATGGAAGCGGGAGAGAGAATGGCAAGGAAAACAAATGCGGCTCCGAATGCGAGAGCGCGCTGATTGTAGAAGAACATGCCAAGTGGGTCATGTCTTAACGCCTTCACATGGTCGTCTGGCGGCGGTAACCCTCCGAAGCGGCCCCAGCGTAGAACCGTGTCGAAGATGCTCCGCGTCCAGAGTACCCTGAACGCGCGAAGCGCCACGTTCTCCGCAGCTCCGTGACGGTTCGTATCCCGCACGCCGTTGTTCATCTGCCCCTTCTTAATCTATAGGTTCAATAGAGGAGTGTTTCCAGCGAGTTTTGTCCTACCTTGGAACTGCGAATTTCTGAGCGGAAACTTCTTTGCCCACGTACTTGCCGCGATCAACAAAGAGGCACGCGCGATCATCCCCGACAGAGTGGAAGGTTCGAGTCCGAGCACTTCGCTAGGCCACGCCCTCACCGCCGGCGCGCTCGCGATTGCGGCGTCACGCCGTCAGTGAATGCGCTGCTCGAGTCGCAGTTGCAATCCGGGGCGAGGCCAGCTTCGCCGCCATGCGACGTCGCACTCGTGCCGCCCTCCGCGGACTTCATGACCTGGCGTTCGGAGGAACTGACGACGACGTTCGCTCTTGAAGCAGTCGCTCGACACCGAACGCCGTCAGCGTGAGCTTCGTGAGCTCGCGTGCTTCGCGCATCACCGCCGGAGCAAACAGCGCGACGAACGCAATGAGAAGCAGGATCGCGCAGCGATCGGCAGCGATGGCGACACCGAGGAGCGTAATCGGCAGGAAGGTGTCGTCATACTCTGCATCAACGTGAAGCATCGCGGTTTCGGGAGGACGATCACCGCCTCGAGTCCGCCGCAATGCACGCGTCCGACGAGGAGCGTTGCGCAGCAGCCGAAGGCGGCGATCGGAAGAAAGTGCCCGATCTGCCACAACATTAACGAGAGCGCCATGCACTCGGCGGGAAATGCAGCGAATCGTCCGATCTCAAATCGCGGCGTCGCAATGGCGCACGGCGACACGAGCGCTCTTAGATCGAAGTCGTGATCGAGCAGTTGATGCCAGAGAATGCCGCGCA
>Ga0105245_10000268_pt1 | contig 49610 bp, 51 predicted proteins | sample KBSM54metaG_FD_81523 | JGI IMG/M metagenome (GOLD analysis project Ga0105245, IMG submission 81523) | Miscanthus rhizosphere microbial communities from Kellogg Biological Station, Michigan, USA - KBS M5-4 metaG | ecosystem: Host-associated > Plants > Roots > Rhizosphere > Soil | place...
GATCGAAACATGCAACGCTTGCGGACGCCCACCCCAGAACGGATGCGGACCGACCGCGTGAAGCAGCTGCGGCGCGGCGTCGAGCGCGGCGCGCGTTTCGTCGATCTTTCCGCTGCCGACGAGCGCGAAGAATTCCTTCACGATCTCGTCGGATGTCGTTTCGACGTGCGCCTTGAGCTTGCGCCAGCTCGGGAAGCCGTACTCGCGCGCGACATCGCGTTGCGCATCGGCGAGTTTCGCTGCAGGGTTTGTGGCGCGCAGTTCCGACAGGCGATTCTTAGCGGTCTTGCGAAGCCATTCGAGGTTGGGACGCGCGGGGAGCGTTGAAGACATCAGACACCTTCCTTTCCGTTGCCCGGCGTCCGCGAGTTCGGGCGAAAAGAAGGCGATGTGATTGTCGATCAAACAGGCGGGTTCGACCCTTTTCGCGGACCGATGGCTGCCTGCGCGGCCGAAGCCACTCTAGCAGAAACTCGGCGTTACACTCATGCGTACGCGCGATGAGTGATGCAGTGATCGCCGTGTCCGAGCTGACACGCCGTTTCGGTGCGAAGACCGCCCTGGCCTCGGTGAACCTGTCGTTTCCGCGCGGCGCGGTCTATGGCCTCGTCGGCGCGAACGGCGCTGGAAAAACGACGCTCATCAAACATCTTCTCGGCTTGCTGCGCGCGGAAAGCGGATCGGTGCGCATCTTCGGTCGCGATCCGGTCGCCGATCCGGTGGGTGTGTTGTCGCGCATCGGATATCTGTCCGAGGAGAATGATTTACCGGGATGGATGCGGGTGGATGAGCTGATTCGCTACTCGCGCGCGTTCTATCCCGGATGGGACGACGCGTTCGCTGCGGAACTGCGCGAGACGTTCGCTCTCGATCCCAACGCGAAGATCAAGACGCTCTCCAAAGGACAGAAGGCGCGCGCGGGATTGCTCATCGCGCTCGCGTACCGGCCGGAGTTACTCGTGCTCGATGAGCCGTCGTCGGGACTCGATCCGATCGTCCGCCGCGACATTCTCGGCGCGGTCATTCGCACGATCGCCGATGAAGGCCGAACGGTTCTCTTCTCGTCGCACTTGCTGGAGGAAGTGGAGCAGGTGGCCGATCACGTCACGATGATCCGCAGCGGCACGATCGTGTTGAGCGCGCCGCTCGACGCGATCAAGGAATCGCATCGCGTCGATGGACGCGTGCCGACGCTCGACGAGATCTTCGTCGCGCACGCCGGCGCGAGCGACGCGGACGCGTAGATCATGCGCTCACCCGCTGCTGCATTCGCGTGGGAGTTCGGGCGACGGCATCGCTGGGGATTCATCGCGTTCGTCGTTTACTTCACCGTGCTCGCGACGATCAATGTTTTCTTTCTCGGACATCGCCGCGTCGATTTCGACAATGTGCAGACCTTTGCGCTGGCCGTCGTCGTGCCGCTCGCGACGTCGTTCATCTACTTCCTCGCGGTGTTCAGCTACGGACTCGCCGGCGATCTCGCCGCGCGCCAGTCGATGTATCCGACGCGCCTGTTTACATTGCCGGTGACGACCAATGCGCTTGCCGGCTGGCCGATGTTCTACGGCTCAATCGCGATGGCGATTCTCTGGATCGCCTTTCGATTCCTCGGCGTCTGGCCGTCGGACGCGTACCTGCCGGTGATCTGGCCGATGTTCCTCGGTGCGTCGCTGCTAGCGTGGACGCAGGCGTTGACGTGGATGTCGTATCCGCTGCCCGGACTGCGCGTGATCGTGACGGTGCTGTGGCTGGCGTCGATCGACGCGATCGTCATGCTCGCACTTCACTTCAAAGCGTCCGAAGCGGTGATGCTCGCGATCGTCGTGCCGCATGTTCCGCTCGCGTTTCTCGTCGCGCGCTTTGCGGTTGCGCGCGCGCGCCGCGGTGATGTTCCGGACTGGAGCCGGCCGTTCGCCCGCGTCCGGTCGATCGCGGATTTCGTGACGCGGCGCAATGACGATTTCCGTTCCGCAGCGCGCGCGCAGATGTGGTTCGAGTGGCGGCTGCATGGGCGGTCGCTCCCCGCGCTCGTCGCGATCCTCCTGCCGTTCGAGTTGTCGCTGCTCTTCGTCTTTCGCGAAACGCCGGGGATCGTCTTCGAGATCCTGATCAGCGTGTTGTTCACGCCGCTGTTCATGGCGGCCTTCGTCGCGGCGACGGTGAGCAAATCGAATCTGTTCATGACGACGCGGCCGCTGACGAGCGCTTCGCTCGTCGCCGCGAAGTTGAAGGCGACGATCGTGAGCACGGTCGTCGCATGGTTGTTCGTGCTGATTGCGATCCCGATCGGTCTGCGGCTTTCGGATACGTCGTCGATCGTGATGGACCGCTGGCATCGGTTGCTCGATTCTTTCGGATCACCACACGCGATCGCGATCGTGCTCGTCGTGTTGTCGGCGCTTGTCGCATCGACGTGGAAGCAGCTCGTGCACAGCCTGTACATCGGCATGAGCGGGCGCGAGTGGATCGCGAAGGCGAGTGTGTTCATCGCACTGTCATTCCTCGGCGTTCTCTTTCCGTTCGTGCATTGGCTGCTCCGAAGCAGAGTGGCGATGGCGTACCTGTGGAACGCGCTGCCGTGGATCGCCGCGGCGTTCGTCGCGATCAAGCTCTCGATCGCGACATGGATCGCCGCGCGCCTTCATGACACGCAGCTCGTGAGCGATCGCGCGATCGTGCTCGGCGCGGCGTGCTGGGACGCGATCGTGTTCGCCGTTTACGCGCTGCTCGTGTGGCTTCTTCCGTCCATTCTCTTTCGCGGATATTTCCTCGCGCTCATCGCGATCCTCGCGGTTCCGCTGACGCGATTGTCGGCCGCGCCGCTGGCGCTGGCGTGGAATCGACATCGATGAGCAAACGAACGATCGTCACCGGCTCCGTGCTGATTCTCCTCAGCCTGCCCGCGGCGTTGGCGGCATACGACGCGATCGCATTTCGCGCTCGCAATCGAAACAACGGCTCGATCATCTCTTCGGGACAGCGGCGCGAATACTTGCTCTACGTGCCGCGAAGCTACGACCCCACGAAGCCGGCGCCGCTCGTCATCAGCCTGCACGGCGCGGGCTGCTGGCCGGTGCTGCAAAGGAACTTCAGCGGCTGGAACCGGCTCGCCGATCGCGAAGGGTTCATCGTCGTTTATCCAGCGGGCGTCGTGCGAGGAGCGCGAATCTGGCGCGTGAGTCGAGGACCGGGCCTGACGCAGGATGTCCGCTTCATTGCGGATCTGATCGACAAGCTCGCGAGCACTTACAACATCGACCGCAATCGAATCTACGCGAACGGACTCTCCAACGGCGGCGGCATGTCGTTCGCGCTTTCCTGCACGCTGCGCGATCGGATCGCCGCGGTCGGGCTGGTCGGGTCCGCGCAAACGCTGCCGTTTCAATGGTGTCCGGACCCGCGGCCGGTGCCGATGATCAACTTCCACGGCACCGGCGATCCGATGATGCCGTACGAGGGTGGTACGACGTGGATCGCTTCCGAGGTGTTTCCCAGCGCTTCGATGTGGACGGCGAAGTGGGCGAAACGAAATCGCTGCGACGCGAAGCCGGTCGAATCCGCGGCGGCGTCCGACGTCATGCGCCGCGAGTACATCCATTGTGCAGACGATGCGGACGTCGTGTTCTACACGATTCGCGGCGGCGGTCACACATGGCCGGGAGGCGAGCAGCTTCCGGAGTGGTTCGCCGGACCGACGAGCCGGAGCATCGACGCGACGAGCGTGATGTGGGACTTCTTTCGCGCGCATCCGCTTTCGAAGAGGTCGATCAGTGACGTGAGACACTGAAACGCCCATCATGCGCGGACCGTTCGCTGTGCTCCTCGCGCTGCTCGCGCTCGGACCGCTGCCGCAGCGGCTCGATGAAGCGGACCGCATCCGCAAGTCCGACAAGCCGCGCGCGCGGCAGATGCTCGATGAAGTGGAACGCGAGCTCGCCGCGAATCCCGATCCACGGCTCATCGCGCGCGCGCAACTCCTCGAATGCCGATGGGCGGACGCGCCGCCCGATGCCTATCGCGCCGTCGACATCGGTCTCGCCGCTGCAGCGACGGCACACGACGAGCGTCTGCACGCGCAACTCATTCTGTGCCGCGGCAACGCGCTCCAGTTCGGAGGCCGCTCACCCGATGCGGAGCACGACTTCGTCGATGCCGCGCGCATCGCGTCGGCTGTCGGCGACGGAGAGACGTCCGATGAGGCGCTCTCCAACGCGGGTTACTCGCAATACACGCGCGGCGCGATGGCGGAGGCGCTCGCGAATCTCAACGCCGCGTATCGCGGCGCGGAAGCGCGCGGCGACGAGAAGCGGCGGCTCGAGGCGCTCAGCCTGATCGCGAACGTGTACGCCGATGTGCACGTCGCGCAATACGACAAGGCGGTCGAGTATTACCGTCAACTTCTCGCCGCGTACGAACGCCGCGGCGAGCAATCCGACGTCGCCGACACTCTCTTCAACCTCGGCGCGACCTCGGAAACGAAAGGTGACCTCGCGGCGGCCGAGGAGTATTACCGGCGCGCGCTGCGCGGGTTTCAACAGCTGAAGAAACCGGCCGACGTCGCTTTCTGCCAACGCGCACTGGGCTCGTGTCTGATCAAGCAAGGCCGCGCCGGCGTCGCGATGCCGCTGCTCGATGCGTCGCTCGCGTATTACGAGAGCACGCACGACGCAGAGGCAACCGCATCGGCGCGACAGACCCGCGGCATCGCCGAGCGCCGGCTCGGCCGCGCGACGGAAGCGCTCGCCGATCTCGCCGCGGCGCGCGCGTTTTTCGAGCGCGAGAAGAACACGCGCTATCTCGAGCGCAACCTCGGCGAGACCGCGCTCGCTCACGCCACGCGGGGCGAGTGGCAGGCGGCGTACGACGCCGAGACGCATCGCGGCGCACTTCAGGATCAGCTGGCGGAGAAGCGGCGCGATGAACTGTCGTCGCGATTGCGCGTGGAGTTCGACACCACGAAGAAGGAGCAGGAGAACCGCGCGCTCGTTCGCGAGAACTCGCTACGCACCGCCGCACTTGCCGCCGCGGATCGCGAACGGAGATGGCAGCGCGTCGCGATCGCGTTGACCGCGTTGCTCGCCGCGGCGCTGGCGGTGCTGTTCTGGCGGCAAGTCGTGAACACGCGACGCATGCGCGCGATGGCGATGACGGACGAGCTCACGCGACTGCCGAACCGGCGGAACATTCTGGCGGTCGCCGAAAACGCATTCGTGGAATCACAGCGATCGCACAAGCCGATGTCCGTGATCGCGTTCGACATCGATCACTTCAAACGCATCAACGACACGTGGGGACACGCCGCAGGCGACGATGTTCTGAGGAACGTCGCGCGCACGTGTCGCATGGCGTTGCGTCCATCGGATTCCGTCGGACGCACGGGCGGCGAAGAGTTTCTCGTCGTGTTGCGCGACACGTCGGCATCGCAAGCGATCGAAGTCGCCGAGCGATTGCGCGCCGCCGTCGAGCGGCTCGAGTTCGCGACGATCGAATCCGGTCTGCGCGTCACCATCAGCCTGGGCGTGCAATCGCGCACGGCGCAACGCTCGATCGACGCGATGATCGGCGAAGCCGATGAGTTGCTCTATCGCGCCAAGAGCGGCGGCCGCAATCGCGTCGCGTCCGCGGCGTGACGTAAACGATCGCGCTATCCTTTTCGTCTCTGTTGAACATGAACAATCGAGTTCTCGCCGCGGCGCTGGCCGCTTTGCTTCCTGTTCTCGTTTCCGGTGCAACACGCACCGTGAAGGTGAATGCGGACGGCTCGTTCACGCCGCCGATCGTCACGATCTCGAGCGGCGACACGGTCGAATGGACGCTGAGCTCTACAAGCGATTCGATCATTCCTGTGAACTGGGACGGCGTATCGGGCAGCTTCTGTTCTGCGGTTCGTCCGTATTCGGCCACAGACCCGAATGAATTCACGGGACCGATGCCGGTCGCCGCCTCCGGCATCTTCACGCTCAGTTCTCTCGATTTCTCTTATCTCGTCGAACCGACGAAGAATCTTTGTTCGTCGGGAACGCTGCCTGCGGCCGTCGTCGGCTCCCAGATGCTCTGCCGCAACACGACGCTGATCGGCGCGACGCTCGACACCACGTGGCAGGATCCGAGCCTCACCGGCGTGTTCATTCGCCTGCTCTGGAAAGACATCCAGATCGCGCCGGGAACGAGCGACTCGAGCTTCGACTTCACCATCCTCGATCGCGAGGTCAACAAGGCCGTCAAGAACGGCAAACTCTACAGCCTCGGCATCAAAGCAGGCGACGACGGCACTCCATCGTGGCTTTTCACGAACGGGGTGACCGCACTCCAGCTTCAGGACAGCGGAAGCGACGACGTCACCGGATGCGGCTCCCGAATGACGCTCGGCAATCCGACCGACGTCGCGTATCAGAATCGCTATTTCGATCTCTTGCGCAAAGTAGCCGCGCATCTCAAGACGCGCGCCGACTGGTATCGCGCACTCGCCTACATCAAACCGAGCGGCGCCAATCTTTTCTCGCACGAGAATCGACTGCCCAAGAGATGTGATGCCGGGTGCGTTTGTAATACGCAGATATTCGCGCAAAAGGGCTATACGCCCTCCGGCCTTTATGCGTTCTATCAAGCGCAGACTTCCCTACTCGCCTCGGAATTCCCCGGCAAGACGATGAACTACGCGTTGATCCAGGATGGATTTCCGAGAGTGAGCAACAGCGGCGCTTATGAGACGAGCGACGGGAGCTCGTCGGGCGGCGCATTGCCGGGCGTCACGGAGCAGACACAAACCATCATCAACAATGGCCAGGCCGCGCACGGACTGTTGTTTTCCGTGGCGCACAATGGACTGAACGTGAAGCGAACGGACAATTGTCTGAACAACATCAACGGCATCGGATGTCCGAACAAATGGGTTCTTCAAGAGGGATTGGAAGGCCAGGTGACAGGCTGGCAAACCACGAATGCTGAGAAGGTCTCCACTCCACAAGACACGGATTCCGCTTTGCTCAATGCGTGGGTCAATACGCAGGGAATCTATGTCGAGCTCTATGAAGAGCGCTTCTGGGAAGCCGTGCACCAGCCGAACGGAATCATCGATCCTCTCGGGTCAGGACGCACCATGACGCAGTGGAGCAATGACTTTCACACGCGCCGCGTCGCGTTGTTCCCAACCCTTCCCGATCCCGCGCCATTGACGTACAAGCACACGTTCACGCGCACTTTGCCGTCATCGGCAGGAAATCAGACCTTCTATTACGTACAAGGGTCCAAGTGCGGCAACGCCGCGCCCGGCTCGGTCATTGTGCTCGCGGACGGCCAATCGACGACGCCGCGACGGCGCTCAGCGCGCCACTGACCTCGAAAGCGATCGGGTCGCCTGACGTACGGCATTACTGCTGCATCTAGTCAATGCCGTCGTTCAATGTAGACGTCCCATCCAAGGAGGCCTCATGCGCAAAATGACTCTTCTATTGTTGACTTTCACACTGCTCCTATCGGCATTGCCGGCCGCTGCCGCAAATCGTCGCACTTTGAGCAGAACGACACCGATGGTCGCGGTCACGGGCGTCAGCAATGCTTCGTCAGGCGATGCGCCGCACAGAATCAACGAAGTGTCGATGCTCGTGTCGACACGCTGGATTCGCCGCTTCTGGGAGGACAGACTCTTCTGCGCGTTCATGGCGTATCCGTCGTCGACTGAATTCCCGTATTTGATCAAGGTTGCGATCGGCATCGTCTCCAGCGGCACGACTTGGTCCGTCTTGTCGCCGCCATTGCCGACGGGTCTTTTCGATCAGGGTGATCCGGCACTGGCCGCGAATCCAGGCGCATCCGGGTTCCACCCGCGGCGAACCTACCTTGCCGGACGGAGCTGGGATCCCGGCTCAGGCAAGGACGAGATCACTGTTTGGCATCTCGACGGTGTCGACACCGCGTGGGCAATCAATGCCGACATCGGCTACAACACGTCGACGGGCATCGCCGCCGATAATCCGGCGATCGCTGTTTCGCAATACAGCACCAGCCTCGGTCACGTGTATCTCGCGTACATCGAGAAAGGCGGACCGCAGCAAATCGTTCACTTCTATCGAAATCCGGGAACGGACGTGTGGTCCGAGGCGCTGCTGAATGGCGTTCCTGTCTATTCGAATAGCGATGCGCTCAACAGTCTGCGCCTGGACGTCGATCCGACGGGCGTAAGAAACACGATCTATCTGTCGTGGGTGGATTGGACCGCTGGAACAGTGAACGTGATGACGTCAACCGATGGCGGAGATCACTGGACAGGGCCACAAGCCAACACCGCGTCGACGTTCATCAACTCGAACCAATTCATCGTCAATTACAACGCCATCTTCTCGCCGACCTTCCTCGGATCGGCTTTCAATCCATACGACGGCTCGCTTGCGGTTGTGTATCACCGGCGCAAGACACCCGGCTTATATGATTCCGAGGTTTTGATGGAGAAGTATTCAACGGCGTCCGGGTTCAGCGGCGCACAAGTCGTCAGTAGTCTTTCGTCGCAGGACGATCGATGGCAGCCCGCCGTCGACTGCAGCAGCACTACAGGACGGTGCATGGTTGCGTATTACGACCATCCATCGGGCGATCCGTCGGATACGAAATACAACGTCTACGACCGTCTCGTGGAATCAAACGGCGCTTCCGTGACCGGCGAAAACGATGTGCTGCTCTATGGCACCGCGTCGGACGCGTCGTCACTCTTATCTCACCGCATGGAGTTTCACGATGTGTTCTATTACAACGGACAGTGGTTGACCGCTGACGTCGTTGCGACTCCGAGCGAAAACACGAGTGATGTGGTCGTGACGTTCCAATAGGCTTCGAACGAGATCTGGTTCGTGCCGGCTCGCCGCCGGCACGAACAGCTTTTATTCACTGGCCCACGCTCAGGAATCGAACCGTCGTATCGTTCGTGCGATTGTCTGTCGTCGTCGTGTAAATGAACGCGCTGCCACTCTGGATCGTAATGCGGTAGAGCGAATTCACCGCGGGCTGTTCGCCGAGAAATGCGGCGAGGGTACCTTGCTCGAAGTGATTCGCTGCATACGTTTTGATGACCGACGTCGCGCCGTGATTGATGGCGATCGTCACACCGTCTTCCAATGTGCGAATGCCGACGTTCATGCGAAACGCCGTCAGATCGGCGGCAACAGGCATGAGATACGTGACGTTGCGCCGCAGCGCCTGATCGGGCGCAAACGAATCCATCGTGAATCCCGCGGTCCCTGCTGTGCCGTTGTCGCTGTAAATGCGCGCGACGATTCGCGGCGGCGGGCCGGAGCTGGGAACGACGTCGAGAGAGCCGAGTCCGGATTGGCCCATGAACGCGACGATGTCGGGAATCGACGTCGACGTGAGTGCAGAGTAGTTGTAGTCGATGGACGGATCGCCCGGCGATGCGACGCCGGTTGCCGGGTGAAAAACCAGTTTGCCTTTGATCGTCTGATTGATCGGATTCAGCAACTGGAGATCGGTGCGAAAAAACGTTCCGATGCCCGCCGCGGATCCAACCACCGGGAGCATTTCCGCGACCGCCTCGGAGTCAGAGGTGGCGTTCGCCATCAGCGCCGTGCCGAAGCTGAAAAATCCGTTGTTCGCGAAACTGCCCGTGGAAAAGTCGGAGAAGTACCGCATGATCAGGTCGTGCGGGCCGCCGACCGCGGCGCCCACGCTTCCGCACAGCGTCGTGTCCTGCAGCTGCACGACCGCGAGGAGATCGCCCGCCAAAACGGGGATCGGTGGGCTCAGCGTCACCGTCGCGAATCCGGCTTGCGCCGCGAACGGACCGCGCTCCGCGACCACGAAGAACAGCCCCGTGTCGCGGCGAAGGATCTTGATCTTGAAGGCCGCCGTACAACTCGCCGGCGACGGCACGAACGAGCTCCAGACCATGGAAGCCGTCGTGAGATTGCCGTCGCGATTGGCGGGATGCGCGAGGTCGACAAACGTGTGCGGCCCCGCTCCCGGGAACGTGCCGCCAAACTCCGGCGGGATTCTGCCGACGACCACCGGCTGAGCAAACGCACCAAACACGACGAATAAACCCGCGGCCGCGGCAAGAGGGAAGCGCATAGTTATTCTCCTAGCGAAGGCCGGAGTCTATCCCAAATAACTACACGTAGTTCTCGCGCAACATCTCCGCGGCCGCCGCATCGAGCTGTTCGTCGCGCCTGATCTCGTCGAAGCGGCGCACGAGGTCATCGGCGCGAACGTGCTTTCTCTGCGCGCCCGCGTAATCCGCGAAAACGACGCCTTGATTCATCATCACGATGCGGTCGCCGAGGGTCGCGGCTTGCTGCATCGAGTGCGTCACCATCAGCGTCGTCAGCCGGTGTTGCGACACGATCGTCTCCGTCAGTCGCACGATCTGGTCGGCGCTCTTCGGATCGAGTGCGGCGGTGTGCTCGTCGAGCAGGAGAATCTCCGGGCGGCGCCACGTCGCCATCAGCAGCGTCAATGCCTGCCGTTGACCGCCGGAGAGCGTGCCGATCGGGTTGTGCATGCGCGACTCGAGCTGCATGTTCAGCGTCGCCACGCGATCGCGGATCTCGTTCTGCAAACGCGCCGGCAGCAGATTTCCGAGTCCGCGGCCGAGACCGCGGCGCGCGGCGAGCGCAAGGTTCTCGGACACCGTCATCGTCGGCGCGGTCCCGCTGAACGGATTCTGAAACACGCGTCCGATCAGCGCGGCACGGCGATGCTCCGGCCAGCGCGTGACGTCGCGCTCCGCGATCGCGATCGCGCCGCCGTCGACGATGAAGCTTCCTGCGACGGCATTGAGCAGCGTCGATTTTCCCGAGCCGTTCATGCCGATCACGGTGACGAACGATCCTTCGTCGATCTGCAGCGACACGCCGCGCAGCGCACGCACCTGGTTCGGCGTGCCGGCGAAAAACGTCTTCCGCAACTCACGCAGCTGCAGCACGCCGTCTCACTTTCTGCATCGCCATCGGCAAGACCAGCGCGCCAAAGACGAAGATCGCCGTCACGAGTTTGAGATCGTTCGGATTCAAGCCCCATCGCAATGCGACCGCGATGATCAATCGAAAGAGCACCGAGCCCATGATCGTTCCGGTGAGCGCCGCGCCGACGCTGTCCGATCCGATGAGTGCGCGGCCGATGATCACGCTCGCGAGACCCCACACGATCATGCCGATTCCCATCTGCACGTCAGCAAAACCTTGATACTGGGCGAGCAACGCGCCGGCGAAGGCGACGAGGCCGTTCGAGATCGCGAGACCGAGGACGATCATGTTCTCGACGCTGACGCCGAGGGCGCGGATCATCTGATCGTTGTCGCCCGACGCTCGCATCGCGCTGCCGAGATTCGTGTTGAAGAACAGCCACGCGATGACGCCGATCACGAGAACGATCGCAGCGGCGAGCAGCAGCGATCCGAGATCGCGCGCGCTCACCGGCCAGCCGAGGAGCGTCGCCGAATCGTGGCCGTTGATCCAGCGGCCGAGGTCTTGCGCGTACGTCGTGAGCGTCGTGACGGAGAGCAGCGGCAAATTGCTCTGCCCCATCACGTGCAGATTGATCGAGTAGAGCGCCGTCATCACGAGGATGCCGGACAGCAATTGATTGATCTTGAATCGCGTGTGCAGAACGCCGGTGCAAACCCCGGCGAGCGTGCCGGCGACGAACGCCGCGCCGCTCGCGGCCAGCGGATGCACGCCGCGCGTGAGCATCGCCGCCGCGACCGCCGCGCCGAACGTGATCGATCCGTCGGCGGTGATGTCGGCAAACTTGAAGACGCGATAGCTGATGTACACGCCGAGTGCGAGCAGCGAGAGGATCAGACCAATGGTCCACGCGGACAAGAGCAGCGTCACGCGGCGCCTCCGTTCTCGATCGGAAACAGCCAGCACGTGCCGCGTTGAAATTCGCTTTCGCCCGCGCCTTCGTGCGGCCGCGCGTCGCGCAGGAGATGGACGACAGAGCTCACGCTGCGCGGTTGCAGCCACGTCGACACGATCTCCGCGACTGGCAGCTTTCCTCGGGGCAGCGACCGGAACGCCGTCACAACGGCGTGGAAGTGTCCCTGATACTCATCGCTGACTGGCCGGAGAAACGGAGCGAGCGATGCGGACGGCGAAGACGACGCGACTCCGACGACGAGACAACTGAAGCGCGCGAATTCGCGCTCGGGCGTGAACGACAACCATTCGCGCACCGCTGGGAAATCGAAGTGTACGGAGTCGCCGCGCGCGGGTGAGCGTCGCAACCGCGCGCAGACGAGACCGGTGATGTCCGCAGCCATCACGATTCCGACGGTCGGTGTGCCGGCCAGTGAAGCAGACGCGCGCACGATCTCGCTGAGCGGAACGCCCGCGTCCGGAGTATTCGCTTCGAAGCGCAACTGGTGAGTCGCAGAGCCGCGAAAGGTGATCGCGTAGAGAGCCTGCACGGTCGGCACGAGACCGACGGTGCTCAGCATGTAATCGGGCGTCGCCGTTCCGTCGGTCGGCATGAACGCGGCACCGCCGGCGGCCGCGATGAACTCGCCGAACAGGTCGCGGCATTCTTCGTGATTGGCGCCGAACGCTCCCACACCGAGCGCGAAGACGTCGCGGTAGATGGAGATCGGAGACGACGTTCCGTTCAGGTCCGGATTGCCGATCACGCTGCACTCGGATTTTTTCTCGCCGAGGATGCGGCTCTCGTAAGACGCGCGCTCGGACTCGAGCGGGAGCGGAATCGACAACGTCTTTCGCCGCGCGGCGTCGCTACTCGCGCCGGCGATGAGTAGCTCGACGAATCCCATGAGGCGGAGCGTGTTGCGTGCGCGCTCCGACGCCGCGGAGATTTGCAGCGAGCCCTGGAGCGCCATCGCGTCGCGATAGTGCTTGAGCAGAACGGCGGCGCCGGCGGAGCTGAGATACGTCACGCCCGAGAAATCGAGCTGCACGTGGCGCGCACCTTCGCGCGCGACGTCGTGAAGCGTTTCATCGAGCGACTGCGACCAGTGATTGTCCAGACGGCCGAAGAGCCGGAGGTGAACGACGTTCCCCGAACGCTCCTTAACGATTTCCAACGTTCGCTCCGATCACGTCCTTCGCCGATTTCACCAGCGCGGGCGGCAGCGAGATGTTCAGTGCGCGCGCCGCGTCGAGGTTCACCATCAGACTGGTCTTGCCGAAATCTTCGAGCGGGATCTTCGCGGGATTCTCGCCGCGCATGATGCGCGCCGCGAGATGCGCGGCGTGGCGTCCGCTGTCGCGATAGTCGCGCGCCACGACGACCATCGCGCCTCCGATCGCCTGCGATTTCTGAAATGCGAAGATCGGAATGTGTGCGCGGCGCGCCGCTTCGCTGATGCTGCCGAATGCGGACGCGGTGAGGTTCCCGGGAATCTGCAGCACGGCGTCGATGTCACGCGACATGAGCGCGGCCGAAGCGTCGGGAACGTCCGTCGCGGTTTCCGCCGGAACGTATTCGATCTCGTAGCCGGCGCGCTTCGCCGCCTCGTCGAGCGCGATCTTGGCGTTGACCATGTTCGTTTCGGCGGGACAGTAGAGAGTTCCGAGCCGGTGAATCGACGGGAAGTGCGTGTGCAGAAGCGCGAGCGCCTCGTCATTCGCAGGCAGAAGGCTGACGCCGGTGACGTTCGGCGCGTGATCGGTGTTGTTCTTTCCGGCGCCGGCCTTGATTCCGGAGGAGACGTAGTTGTAGACGACGGGCACGTTCTGCGCGCGCCGCAATGCGGCCTGCAGCGTCGGCGTCGAGAACGTGATGAGCATGTCCGCGCGCGCGGTGAGCGCGGCGTCGATGAGCGCCGAAACCGTCGCCATGTCGCCCTGCGCATTGAGGATGTTGACTTCGAAGTCGCGGCCATCTTCCAGTCCCGATTCGGTGAGCCCTTCGAGCACTCCCGCCTGCGCATCCTTGACGTCGATGACGTCGTTGTACTGGACGAAGTAGAGCTTCCACTTGTGATTCGCAGCCTTCGCGCGATTGGCGCGATCGCGATGCTGCAAGTCGGAGAGAAGCAGGATCGCCGAGGCCGCGACGACGACGGCGAGTCCAAGCGCAACTCTGCTGAAGGCTTTGAACACGGGACGGCGCGTATGGTCTCACGACGTGCGACGCTGTCAAGAGCTCGGTTGCTTTATCGAATCTCGATGCTGCACTTGACGAATATCGATATTGGACTTATTGATATTCGATATCAGGAGGCTTTCAACATGTCAACCCCAGTCCCCTCATCCGCCGCGCTGCCGATCGCGCACGTCGTTCTGCGGATCCTCATCGTCCTCAACTGGCTGATGGTCGTCGTCATCCTCGCTCTGCTATTCGTCGTGCCGAACGAGCAATGGATCCTGCGCTCGCTCGACCTCTCGCCTTCGCCTGCGGCAGCGCGGCTGGTCATGGGCATGCGCGCGATCGCCGTGATCGGTCTCATCGCGATTCCGCTCAATCACGCAGTCCTGAAACGGCTGCTCGCGATGGTCGAGACGGTTCGCACGGGCAACCCGTTCGTCGCCGCGAACGCAGCGCGTTTGCACGCGATCGCGTGGGTGCTGCTCACGCTGCAGCTTCTCGGCATCGTGATCAACGCGATCGTCAAGTCGATTTCGATTCCGGGACATCCGCTCAATCTCCACGCCGGCTTCTCGATCAACGGCTGGCTCACGGTATTGCTCACGTTCCTTCTCGCTCGCGTGTTCGCAGAAGGCACGCTCATGCGCGAAGACCTCGAAGGGACGGTTTGAGATGGCGATCGCCGTCAAGCTCGACGACCTGCTTCACGATCGGAGGATGACGCTGACGGAGCTCGCGGATCGGATCGGAATGACGCTAGCCAATCTCTCGATCCTCAAGACCGGCAAAGCGCGCGCGATTCGCTTCTCGACGCTCCATGCGATCTGCGAGGCGCTCGCCTGCCAGCCGGGCGATCTTCTTGCGTTCGAGGCGTCGCAAAAAGAGCGCGCGCCGGCGGAGACGCCGGCGCGCGAATGAATGAACGTTATCGGATCACTTCTTGATGCACGTCTCTTCGTCCAGCTTCGTCCACTTGCCTTCCATCTCCACTTCGGACATGTGCTGCACTTTCGTCGCGCTCATCTTGGTGAAGACGTCGCGCACTTTCATCGTGTGACCGCCGGCGTGCATGGCGCCCTCGAACGTCAGCTTGTCGCCTTCCCATCCCGGCGAGTTCTGCGTGAAGTAGCCGCCCATGTTGTCGACGGCTCCGGACGCGAATTTCTGGAGCTCATCGTCCCAGCCCATGAAGATGCGGACATCGATGGGATACGCGTTGATCGATGTCTTCGTCTCGTGATAGCGCATCGCCAGCCAGTACTTGTCGAGCGTCCAGCTGCCCTCGACGCTCGCTGTCGTCTTGTGCTCGGGCATTCCCATGAACGCGAAGCCGGTGCCTTTGCACGACCAGTTGCCGGCGAAGTAGCTCAGCTCTTTCAGTTTCGGATTCGGTCCCGGCGGCGCGTCCATGGCGAAGATCGGCGTCGCGATGAAGGCGAGGGCAATGATCGAAAAATAGATTCTCTTCATGGCAGTCTTTTCCCTCCGTCGCATAAGCGTATCCCGAACGAGCGAATTCAACCTTCTCGCAGCGCGATGATGGGATCGACGCGTGCCGCGCGAATCGCCGGACGCAGACAGCCGATGACTGCGGTGATGAAACACAACGCGACTGCGGCGACGATTGTGGGTGTGTCTGTCGGCGCGATTCCGAAGAGGAGCGCGCGCATCGTCCGCGCGACCGCGATCGCGACGGCGACGCCAATCGCCGTTCCGACCAATGCCAGCGTCAATCCTTCGCGCAGAACGATGCCGACGATTTCGCTCGCCTGCGCACCGAGAGCGTGGCGAATCCCGAGCTCTCTCGTTCGTTGCGCAACGGCAAAACTCAGCAGGCCGTGAATGCCGACGGCGGCGATGAGGAGCGCGATCGCGGAGAGGATCGTCAGCACGCGAAGCTGCACGCGCCGCGGTGCCGTCGTGTCCGCGACCACGTCTGACAGCGGTCGTACGTCGGAAATCGGCTGCTCCGGATCGGCTGCGGCGACGATGCGCCGCACTTCGGGCATCCACTGCGCCGCAGGAAGAGAGGACCGGACGACCAACGCGATCGGCACGTAACCGAGCGCTTCGTTGTCATCGACCTGGGGTGCCGGGATGTAGACCTGCGGCTCGCTCGCTTGCTCGAATCCGCGCGTGCGAACGTCGCCGACGATGCCAACGATCGTTCGCTCCTTCTGCGAGAACTTGAACGTGCGGCCGATCGCTTCCTGATTCGGCCAGTGGCGGCGCGCGAGCGATTCGCTGACGACGGCAACCTTGAGACTCTGCTGCGTATCGGTGCCGGCGACGTCGCGACCGCGGAGCAGCGGAATGCCGAGCGTCGCGAAGTAGTCCGACGTCACATAGCGAAGGCTGGCGAGGTTGTTGTGCGGATCCGCGCCCGGCAACTCCACTTTGCGGAGGCCGCCGGTGCGCACCATCGGTAATCCCGTCGTATACGCGGCGCTCTTCACGCCCGGAATCGCGCGGACGTCAGCGAGGACGCGATCATAGAAGTGCTGCCGCGAGGCGACGGTTCCGTATTTCGGCATCGGCAGCGCGGTGCGCATGCTCATGACTTCGTCGGTGTGAAATCCCGGCTCGATCGATTGAATGCGCGAGATCGCGCGCATCAGCAGACCCGACGAGATCAGCAACACGACTGAACCGACCACCTCGAGCACGACGAGCGCGCCGCGCAATCGTTGGCGTCCTGTCGTTTTCTGAGTGCGGAGCGCCGGCACGATCCCGAATCCGAGACCGGTCAGCGCCATCAACGCGGCGGCGAAGCCGATGACGCGCGGACTGATCTTCGGGACTTCTTCGACCGGCAGCGACATCGGAACGAGCTGCGCGAGCAGCGGGAGACCGGCCCACGCGATGAAGACGCCGAGCGATCCACCGATCACTGCGAGAAGAATCGTCTCCGTCACGAGTTGCCGCACGAGGCGCTCGCGGCCGCATCCCAGTGCCGTGCGGATGGCGATCTCACGCGCGCGATTCGCAGCACGTGCGAGCAGGAGACTCGCGAGATTCGCGCACGCGAGCAACAGGATGCAAAGAGACGCGCCGAAGAGCGCAATCACGAGCAGCTTCGAGCGCTGACCCATTTGATCGCGCAGACGGATGACGGTGACGCCGAGGTCCTGGTTCTCCTCCGGATACTGTTGCTGGAGTCGAGCCGCGACTCCGCCCAGCTCCGCGCGCGCGCCTTCCAGCGTGGCGCCCGGTTTGAGACGAGCGACGACCTTGAGAAAGCTGTTCGTGCGATCCGCCCAGTCCTGCGGATCACTCATGAGCGGGATCCATGCTTCGCTCTCACGGCTGGGGAATCGATACGCCGGCGGCATGACGCCGACGACGGTGTACGGCGCGCCGTCGAGACGGATGACGCGACCGATCACTCCCGCATCACTCGCGAACTGTGTGCGCCAGAGATCATGACTGAGGACAACGACCGGCAGTTTCGCATTCGACTGCGTGATGATGCTGCCGAGGCGCGGGCCGACGCCGATGAGCGGCATGAGCTCGGGAGTGACTTGCGAGAGCTGCACGCGTCGCGGCGCGCCGACGCCGACGAGATTCGCCGCGCCAAAAGCGTAGGCAGCCATCCCGCTGATCGTGTTGGTCGACATCCGCCGCCAATCCTCATAGTTCGGCGGCGTGACTTCGTTCTGGTAACCGTTCGTCGCACCCCAGATCTGGATCAAGCGGTCGGAATGGGGAAACGGCAGCGGACGGAGGAGCACGAAATCGGCGAGTGAAAAGGCCGCGGTATTTGCGCCGATGCCGAGGGCGACGATGACGATGGCGGTGAACGCGAAACCGGTCGAATGCCGCAGCGTGCGAACCGCGTAACGCAGATCCTGCGTGAGGATGTCGAAGTGCGCACCGATCGCGTTCCACGTCACGTCGACGATGGCGTTGACGAGGGCGCGCGCGCGCGACGACTGGCGCGCAGACTCCGCAAACGCCGCGCAAAGCTCGTCGCCGTACTCGGCGCGGAAGCTCGCCGGATACAGATGCAGTAGCAATCGATAAAACGCGATCACGCCGGCTCCGGTTTGATTCCTCGATCGCGGCCGAGGCGCACGAGCTTCGCCATGCGACGCAGCTCGGCGCGAGCGGTGGTCACGCCGAGCGGCGTGATGCGGTAGTAGCGACGGCGCTCGTCGTCGAGCTCGCGCGCCGGACGGCGGCGCGACTCCACGATCAGTCCCTGCTCGAGCATGCGCTGGATGGAGCGATAGAGAGTGCCGGGACTGAGTCGCAGCTCGCCGTTGGTGCTCGCGGCGACGTCCTGAATGATCGCGTAGCCGTGCCGCTCCTCTTCGGCGATCGACATCAGGATGTGGAATACGGCGGGCGACAGCGAATTCGACATGTTGATTACTATATCCATCATGGATATATTGTCAACGGATATACCCGCCATGGATATTGTCAGAACGGATCGCAGCCGTGAACGAAACCGGCGAAGGATCGTGCTTGCCATCGGCGCGGCGGCCGTCATCGCCGTGCTGACCCTCGGTCTCACCCGACTCAAACCGGCGGCGCCGGTCGTCGATCGATCGTCCATCGTCATCGATACGGTTAAACGCGGTCCGATGGTCCGGGAAGTGCGCGGGACCGGCACCCTCGTTCCCGTCGACGCGAACTGGATCGCCGCTTCGACGGACGCGCGCGTTGTCCGCATCGTCACCCGTCCGGGAACGGCGGTGCATCGCGACACAGTGATCCTCGAGCTCGCCGATCCGGCGCAGGTCCAGCGCACGCTCGACGCGCGTTTCCGCCTCGCGGAGGGGGAAGCGGACCTCGTGAGCCTCCGCAATCGTCTCCGCAGCGAAGAGCTCAACGAGCGAGCAGCTGCGGCACGACTGAAAGCGGAGTACGAGCAGACGCGCCTTCGCGCCACCGCCGACGAAAAGCTCGCGACGCAAGGCGTGCTGCCCGATCTCACGCGGCAGCTTTCGCGCAACGCCGCGGACGAGCTGCAGAATCGCTACGCTCTGGAGTCGGAGCGGCTGAGCGTCGACGCGGTCTCGATCCAAAGCCAGCTCACGGCGCAGCGCGCGAAGCTCGAACAGCTTCGCGCGCAGTCTCGACTCGAGGAGCAGCAGCTCGCATCGCTCACTGTGCGCGCGGGCATCGACGGCGTGTTGCAGCAAGTCAACGTGGAAGTCGGACAACGCGTCGCAGCGGGGACCGTGCTGGCCAAAGCGGTCGAGCCGGCGCGGCTCATGGCGCAGCTTCGCATTCCCGACATTCAAGCGCGCGACGTCACTCTGGGCCAGGCCGCGGCCATCGACACGCGCAACGGCGTCGTCAAAGGACACGTGATGCGCATCGATCCGGCGTCGCAAAACGCCACCGTGACCGTGGACGTCGCTCTCGACGATCCTCTGCCGCGCGGCGCGCGCCCCGATCTCGCCATCGACGGCACCATCGAGCTCGAACGACTTGGCAGCGTCCTCCACGTCGGCCGTCCGGTGCGGGCGCAGGAGCACGCGACCGGCAGTGTGTTCCGCGTCGACGGCCGCGCGGCGGTTCGCGTCCCCGTGAAGTTCGGCCGGACGTCGGTGACGTCGATCGAGATCGTCGAAGGGTTGCGCGAGGGCGATCAGGTGATCACGACGGACATGTCGGCATGGGACGAAGTCGATCGCGTGCAAATCAACGATTGAAGGAGAAAGAGATGATCCGTCTCGAGAACGTGACGAAGATCTACTACACCGACGACGTGGAGACGCACGCACTCGATCAGATCGATCTCGAGATTCAGCGCGGCGAGTTCATCTCGATCGAAGGCCCGTCCGGCTGCGGCAAGTCGACTCTCCTCTCCATCCTCGGCCTCCTCGACACGCCGACGAGCGGTGAGTACTTCCTCGACGACGATTCGGTCGCGGCGCTCACCGCGGCGCAGCGGACGCGGATCCGCAGCCGCAGCATCGGATTCATCTTTCAGGCGTTCAATCTGATCAACGATCTCACCGTCCGTGAGAACGTCGAGCTGCCGCTCACGTATCGATCGCTTCCTCCAGCCGAACGAACCGAGCGCGTTCGCGCGGCGCTGGAGCGCGTCGGCGTCGCGCATCGCGCGAAGCACTATCCGACGCAGCTCTCCGGCGGTCAGCAGCAACGTGTGGCCATCGCACGCGCACTCGTCGGCGATCCGCTGATCCTCCTCGCCGACGAGCCGACCGGAAACCTCGACTCAAAAAACGGCGAGGCGGTGATGGAGTTGCTGCGCGATCTTCACCAGGGCGGCGCAACGATTTGCATGGTCACGCACGACGCGCGTTTCGCCCGGTACGCGCAGCGGACGGTCTTGCTCTTCGACGGGCATTTGATGGTCGCCGGCAATCCGCCGCCGGCCGTTGGGCCGGTCATGACGACGGCATAGCATCCGGCACTGGCGCATGCCTCCGTCGAAAGCGGGCGGCATAACCCACGTGAAGAATCGCGGAAACGAGTGAGACCGTGACTCCGCTCGTTGCGACGATCGCGAGGCCGGCGCCGCAGAGCGTAGCGACGTCGCTGGCGAGCGAGCCGACGAGGATCGAGTTCAGAGCAGCGACGACGCTCGAAGTCGTGGTGAGACTTCTCGCCAGATTCGGCGCGCCTTGCATTGCGCCATGCGCCAGCGCCTTGCGGTCTTCATTCAATCCGTGAGCGGTCACAAAGAATGGCTCGAGCTCCGGAACAATCTGGAGATAAGCGTGCCGCAATCGATTCATGCCGGTGACCCACACCGCGTCTTCGTAGTTGATCGCCACGCTGCGAATGAATGTCAGTAGACCGATGAAGAGAGCGACCGAGACGAGCAACAAACCGACGATGAGTGTGTCGCGGCTGAAATGCGTCGCTTGCGCCATGAGCGTCAACGCGATGACGGTGGCGGAGAGGATGGTGACGAAAATCGTGGCGCGACCGAACATCTCCTGATACCCGAGTGCTCGCGCCGATAGAAGACTCCAATGTTCGGTGGTGAGGATGTCGACGGCGCGCGGGTCGTTCAGTCCCGTGTTGAGTCGATCGTCACTCATCAGACTTCCTCCACCCACTGAACGTACTTCGCGAGAGGACTTGATTTCACAACGGAAAGGAACTTCGCGTCGGCTGTGACCAGAGCACATTCCTGAGAAACGGCCAGCGCGAGATAGAGGCTGTCATAGACGGTCCGATCAAGTTCCACCGCGATCTCGAACGCAGCAGGAAGAAGGGAAGCCGACGGATGGACCTCGAGCGGGAGTCTTTCGAAGGCGCCGAGGATCTCGTCTGCCTCGTGGCGTGTGATCTCGTCGCGGCGTACCTTCTTCCAGAGGATGTTCGCGAACTCGGGACCGATGAGGTCAGGAGCGCTGAGAATGACTTCGGCGTCGAGCAGACGCGCCGACGCCGCAGAATGGATTTCGGGTACGAACCATTTGAGGCTCACGCTGGCGTCGACGACTTTCCTCATCGCCGGCGATCGTTGGCAATCAACGCGACGCTGTCGGAGTGTTTTCGATCGAGCAGTTTGCGGCGAATGCGGCCGGCGACTGCGCGGCTGTCGACAACGTCACTTGCTGCAGCGCGTTCGACGATCAGCTGCAACTCCGCCTGGAGTGATCGGTTGTTGCGTGAAGCGCGTTTTTTCAACCTCTCCACGGTTCTTTCGTCGAGATTTCTGATTAGGACTCGCGCCATCGCTCCTCCTCGTGCTAGTAATATGCTAGCACTCTAAAACCTCACGCAACGATGAAGAAAGCGCTCGTCCTCATCGCAATTCTGATCGCCCTCGCCGGCTGCGTCCTCTGGGTCATCTCGTGGTTCCGGAACGAAGACGCCGTCATCACATCGGTGGCTCGCCCGTGGCCGGGAGGGATGGGGAAGCTCGACTCCGTCGCCGGTCGGCTTCCGCCGCAGAAAGCGAACGACGCGTCCGTGAAACTGACGGCGCTCGGAAACGCATTGCCGAAGAACGAATCCCTCGACGAATTCGTGGCGCGCGAGATCGAGCGTGGCGTGATCACTATCGGCGGGTCGCCGGCGATCCCCGATGTCTCCCCAATCCGCGAGCTGCTTCTGCGCGAGCCGATCGTCTGGGAACGAAGCGAAGGACTTGGCGGCGACAACGAAACGCAGTCGCGGCGCGCGCTGCAGATGACGGTGGCGCGTGCGCTCGTGGCGAGCGCGCTGGCAAAAGCGCGCGCCAACGATGGCGGGGCATGGGACGACCTGCACGCCGCGTGGAAGCTCGCGGGCTCACTCGACGGTCACCCGCAGATGTTGACGCAGACGGCGGCGTTGTCGATGGCGCGGATGATCAACGCGGTCGCGTGGAAAATGCCGCTGCCCGCGCCGGCGTGGTTCAGCGAACTGCAGCAGCGCGACAGCGTGCGGCCGCTGCTCGACGCGTTTCAGCATGTTGTCGCGTGGTACTCGAAAGACGGCTTGCGGATGTTTCCGACGAAGATGCTCGCGAATTCCGTCGATCGCGACCGCGGGATCGCTGAAGAGCTGTTGCATGAAACCCGCTGCGACGTGAACCCACGCGAAAATGAGGTGGGCGTCGACCTCAGAGCCGTCTGGCGCCGCGCATTTCGCTACCGCGCAGAACGCGAGGCGACGGCGAACGCGCTGCGCGTACGAGAAGGGAAGCCGATCGAAACCGCGTCGCGCTGCAGCGACGGCGGCTGGGCGTTCGATGGGACGACGCTTCGCTTCAACCGCGCGATCGCGACGGCTGCGCCGGACCGACCGATGCCCCTCGTGCTGCGGGTGAAGCCGTAGCCGGACACAGTCGAGCGTTCGTCCATCACCGATGCAACCTGCGATAGCGCGCTGGCGAGAATCCGGTGACACGCGCGAAGACACGCGAGAAATGACTCTGATCGGCGAAGCCCGTTGATGCCGCTACATCGGCGATCGGCGCATCCGTCGTCACGAGCTCCTGCCGCGCCCGGTCGATACGCAGGCGCCGCGCGTATTCGCCAACGGAACAACCGTACCGCGCACGGAAGACGCGGCTGAGATGACCGGGATGCACGCCGGCAGCGTGCGCGAGGTCCTGGAGACGAAGGTGATCGGCGAAGTGCTCGTGGAGATATTCGTCGAGCCTCGGAAGCCAGTCGGGCGCGCGGCCGCCGTCACGCCGCGCCATCGCGATCGCCAGCTCCAGCGTAAGCGCCTCGATCATCAGCGGCGTGAGCGAGTCGCGCTGGCGAGACTCGCGGAAGAGGCGCGTCGCGATGAGTGAGATCGGACCGCCGTGCGCTTCCGCCGGTATGTCATCGCGCACGCCATGTTCGCGCAGCTCTGCGAACCATGCGTCGTCGACTTCCACACGAAAGAGATGCGATCCCGCGCCGACGAACTTGTTCGCGTGCAGCTCGCCCGCCGGATGCAGAACGATGCTCGACGGATTGCACTCGCGTTCGCACGCCCCGGCAGTCTCGCGATAGCCGCCCTGGACGACGAAGCAGAAGTACGCCCGCGCGTGCGCGTGGAGCGCGAGACTCGTCGCCGGCGCATAACGCGACTCCGAAAGCGTGAGCGGACCGACCGTCAGTGTCCGAACGTTGTGGCCGAAGAAGCGGCCTGGCGGCAACAGACGATTCACGTGAGTTCACCCAAAGCGTAGCGCGGAACGTACCAAAATGTTCGATCCGGTCAAGACTAAGTACGAAGATTGCCGTAGTTTGTTCACATGAAAAAGGCGATGCTCCTCATCCCTCTTCTTTTCGCGGCGTGCGCGACCTCGAGCAGTCCCACGCTCGCCATCACGAATGTGACCGTAATCGACATGGTCACCTCCGCGGCTCATCCCGCATCGACCGTCATCATTCGTGGCGGCAACATCGTCGCGATCGGTGCGGTGCCGGTTCCGAGAAATGCGCGCGTCGTCGATGGACGCGGGAAGTATCTAATCCCGGCCTTCTTCGACATGCACACACATGTCTCGTTCTGGGGCGCCGACGCCTTCCCCCGCCTCGTCCGTTTCGGCGTCCTCGCCATCCGCGACCTCGGCGGCGACCTTGATGAGCTCGATCGATGGCGCGCCGAGATCGACCGCGGCGATCGCGTCGGCCCGCGGATCTTTCGCGCTGGCCCTTACCTCGACGGCCCGAAAGAATACGACTCTTCCGACAACGGGAAACTGCGCGCGAAGACGACGATCACCGTGAGGACGGCCGAGGAGGGAAGGGCGGCGGTGGATTCGCTGAAGAAGCGCGGCGTCGACACGATCAAGACACACAACGCGCTTTCGAAAGAGGCGTACCTCGCCATCGCCGATGAGTGCAAACGTCAAAGGCTGCCGCTCGCGACACACCTCGCGTCACCCACCGTCACGATCGAAGAAGCGTCGGACGTCGGCGCGACGACGATCGAGCACATCGAGATGCTCACCGAAAGCATCTGCTTCAAAGACGTGCCGCCCGGAGGCAAACCGACGAAGGGTCCACTCGCCGCACTCGATGACCTCACCGACGCATACGCGAGCGAGCTTTTCCGGCGCTTCGCACGCAACGGCACGACGTACGACCCGACGCTCGTTGCGTATCGCACGTTCATGCAGGAGGCGGTGAATCTCGCGCCGAAAGATCCTCGATACGAGAAGGCCGCGGCAGGACGCACGAAGATGTTCAACCGTTTCGTGCAGCTCGTCGGACTGATGCACAAGAACGGCGTGCCCGTGACCACGGGGAGCGACTTCGGCATCCGGCCGGAAACCGTTCCGTATCCCGTTCCGGATCCCGGGTCCGATCTTCATGATGAGTTGAAGCTCTTCGTCGAAGGCGGATTCACACCGATGGAAGCATTGCAGTCGGCGACGATCGTGCCAGCGCGGGTGCTCCGCGTCGCGGATCGCATGGGAAGCATCGAACGCGGCAAAGAAGCGGATCTCATCCTGCTCGATGCCGACCCACTCACGGACATCGCCAACACGCGAAAGATCGCGGGTGTCGTTGTGCGCGGAAGGTTTCTCGACCGCGCGGAACTCGAGAAATAGCTCGATGATCGCAACGGCACTTCTGCTTCTCGCGGTGAGCGCGTCCGTACCGGAGTCGCTCGTCGTCGATGGCGCTCCGCCGGTGCCCACTGAAATCGTACGGGCGTCCGACGCCTATATGAAGGCGCGTTCGGCAGAGTTGCAGACATGGCACCCGACGCGCCGGGAAATCCTGATCACAACTCGCTTCGGCGAGACGCTGCAGATCCATCGCGTCCGCAAACCTGATGGCGCGCGTACGCAGATCACGTTCTTCGATGACGACGTCGAGCGCGGAATCGCTTACGAGCCGAACGGCGCGTCGGTGATCTTCACGAAGGATGACAACGGCGATGGCAACGATCAGATCTACCGGCTCGATCTCGCGACGAACGTGATCACATGCATCACGGACGGCCGCTCGCGAAACGGCAACGGCGTGTGGGCCAATCACGGACATGACATCGTGTACACGTCGACGCGTCGCAACGGACGCGACACCGATCTGTACGTGAATGAACGGTTGTTGGCGGAGGTCGACGGTTCAGGATGGTCGCCGCTCGAGTGGTCGCCGGACGATCGCCGCATTCTCGTGCAGCAAACGATCAGCGCCGGAAAGAGTGCGCTATGGCTCGCCGACGCGCGCAGCGGCGCGATGACGCCTGTTCCGTGCAGCGGCTCGTGCGTCCTCGGCACATTCACGCACGGCGGCAAACGGATCGTGACGACGAGCGATGCCGGCTCCGAATTTCGCGAGCTCGTGAGCATCGATCTGCAATCGGCCAAGACGGAGAGGCTGACGAACCACATCCCTTGGGATGTCATCGAGCTCGCTCTCTCGTCGAATGGACGCGACGCCGCGATCGTCACCAATGAAGCCGGCATCTTCAAGCTGCATATCATCGACGTCGCGAAAGGAACGGAGCGTCATCTTCCGCGATTGCCAACAGGTTACGTAACTGGCATCCACTGGCGGCGCAATGGCCGCGAGCTCGGCTTCAACATCGATTCGGCGCGCGCGCCGAGCGACGTGTACTCGCTCGACATCCCGACGGGCACGATCACGCGCTGGACGAACAGCGAGCACGGCAACGTCGACCTGACGCAGTTCCCGGAGCCGCGTCTCATCGAGTGGCCGTCGTTCGATCGTCGAACGATCACCGGATTTCTCTACATGCCGCCGCCGAAGTTCGCTGGAAAGAGTCCGGTGCTGATCTCAATCCACGGCGGCCCCGAAGGGCAGTTCACTCCCTACTTCCTCGGCCGCTGGAACTACGTGGTGAACGAGCTCGGAATCGCGATTCTTTTTCCGAATGTGCGCGGCTCCTCCGGATTCGGCAAGACCTTTCAGAAACTCGACGACGCGCTGCATCGCGAAAACGCGGTGAGCGACATCGGCGCTCTGCTCGATTGGATCGCCGCGCAACCGAGCCTCGATGCTTCCCGCGTCGCCGTGACAGGCACGAGCTACGGCGGATATCTCGCACTCTCAGCGGCCGTTCGCTACGACGACCGCATCCGCGCGACGATCGATATCGTCGGTCCGACGAACCTCGCCAGCTTTCTCGAGCACACGGCCGCGTGGCGGCAGGACCTCCGGCGCGTCGAGTACGGCGACGAGCGCGATCCCGCGACGCGCGCGTTTCTCGAACGGATTGCGCCGCTGCGAAACGCCGAGCGCATTACGCATCCGCTGTTGGTGGTGCAGGGTCAGAACGATCCCGCCGTCGCGGTGAGCGAAGCAGAACAGATCGTGCGCGCCGTTCGCGAGCACGGAACGGCTGTGTGGTACCTCCTCGGCCGCGACGAGGGCCACGGGTTTCGCAAGCGTCGCAACGCGAACTATCAGTTCTATCTCACGCTCCAATTTCTCCGAGGGTTCCTGGTAGCGGCTGCAACCGCGAGCAAGCCGGCGGCCTAAGCATCTAGCCATCGCTTACGCGAACGCTGATGCTATTGGTCGAGAGTGTCCAAAACTTGCAAGGAGCACACGCATGCAATCAAAGAACACGATTTGTCTCTGGTTCGACAAAGACGCGGCCGAGGCGGCGCGGTTTTACGCCGCCACTTTTCCGAATAGTGAAGTGACTGCGATTCACAAGGCACCCAGTGACTACCCGGGCGGGAAGAAAGGCGATGACCTGACGGTGGAGTTCACGGTGCTCGGCATTCCCTGTCTCGGTCTCAACGGCGGCCCGACGTTCAAGCACAGCGAGGCCTTTTCGTTTCAGGTCGCGACGGACGATCAAGAAGAGACGGACCGCTACTGGAATGCGATCGTCGGCAATGGCGGCGAGGAAAGCCAATGTGGTTGGTGCAAAGACCGCTGGGGCCTCTCGTGGCAGATCACCCCGCGCGTGTTGACCGACGCGCTCGCGGCTGGTGGCGATCAGGCAAAGCGTGCCTTCGACGCGATGATGCCGATGAAGAAAATCGACGTTGCCACGATTGAGGCAGCTATCGGTCGAGGTAAGCCTTGATTCTGGACCAATACTGATCGCGCCACGCCTGTTCGGTCTCGGGAATCAGGTCCTTCGGAACGCCGCGATGCACGAGCACGAGCTCCGTCCCGCCATCGGGCGTTGGCTTCAGTGTGAACGCCGCCATCGAGAAGATGCCTTCGGGGAATCGTCGGTGGCGCCACGCCTGAACGATGCGTTGTCCCGGGACGAGGTCGACGTTGATCCCGGTGACGTCGCTCTCACCAGTTGAGAATGCGCCGCCGATCTTCGTGCTGATGTTCGCTTGCCTGCCGGTGAACGCGGTGTGCTTTCGCGAGTCGGCCAGCAGATCGTAGACGGTCGCCGGATCGGCCTTGAATTTCACGCGTTGCTTGATCGTCTTGCACATGATGACCTCCACATTGTGCGCGATGGGTCGCTTAGGAGTTCAAGTCCAGTGAATCCCATCGCGTCCGTCGGCCGCACGTGCATAGTCAACACCGCACGCAGTCTTCAAGAGATCAACAATGATTTCATCCGCGATTCGGACGACCTGATACTTCTCGACCTCGTCGTCCGCAATCAGGGAGATCGCGTTGTCCGGCAGAAATGCCATCGCCCTCTTTAGGCGCTGCACGTTATCGATCGAGGCATCGATCAGGAGATCAATGTCTTTCGTAGCCCGAACGAAGCCATGAAGGATGACTGCGAAGCCGCCGATCAGGATGTACCGGACGCTCTCCGCGTTCAGTGCTTCGCAGAGTTTGAGGAGGTCTTCGAGCTCAGGTGCGCGTGAGTATTCGCGATCGCCCTGACCATCCACGCGTCAGCCTCCTCGTGATCCGCGAACCGGTACACACCGCGAGGAATGAGGCCAACACCACGCAAACGGTTCATCGTTCGCTGCATCGCAGCCGTGTCACGAAGAACGTCTTCACCCTCGGGCCGTCTCGATACGCGTCGCACTGAGGAATCGTAGCATGCGATCAACCACCGCGAAGTTGTGTGCTTTTTTCGTATGCACATCGTGACCTCCCGAATGACCTAGCATGATCGTCAACTGTGTCGAACAAGTATCCTCGCATCGACAGTCCTCGATTCAAGGCGAACCCTTATCCGATTTACGCACGATTACGGACTGAAGCTCCCGTCTATCGAGCCAAAGTAGCTTTCTGGTTGCCGGCGATCTGGATCGTCACGCGCTATGACGACGTCGTGAGCGTTCTCAAGGACCCGAGATTCTCCAAGGATTACATCCAGGCGTACCCGTGGATCCCTCCTTCGGTCCGGGCGATGTTCCGCAATCTCCTCTCAATCGATCCTCCCGATCACACGAGGCTGCGGTCGTTGGTGCAGAAGGCATTCACGCCCGGCTTGATCGGAGGGCTTCGCGACCGCATCCAGGCGATCTGCGACGAACTTCTCGACCGCTGCGCTGGCAGTGGCGACAGGATCGAGCTCATTAGGGACTACGCATTGCCCGTTCCGTTGACCATCATCGCGGACCTGCTCGGCATTCCGGTCAAGGATCGCAGTCGATTCGGGCCATGGACGAAGAAGGTGGCTGCGGCCAGCGCCTCCGCCTCGCTTAGCGTTTTCGTGCGCGCTCTTCCCGCGCTCGCGAGTGTGTCCCGCTACATTCGTGGACTCGTCACGCAGCGTCGCGCTTCGCCGCAGGACGATTTGATGACAGCGCTGGTCCGTGCCGAAGAGTCGGGAGACCGGCTTACGGAAGACGAGATCGTGAGTATGGTCATCCTCCTGCTGCTCGCCGGACATGAAACGACCGTCCATCTGATTGCCACCGGAGCGCTGACCCTGATGCAACATCCCGAGCAGAGGATGCGCATGCAGGAGACGCCGGAGCTCCGTGCATCCGGTGTCGATGAGATCCTGCGGTATACAAGCCCCGTCGAGTTTGCAACGCCGCGGATCACTCTCGAAGACGTCACGATCGGAGCAGTCACGATTCCGCGCGGTGAGCTAGTCGGCGTGAGTCTGGGATCGGCAAACCACGATGAGTCGCAGTTCCCTAGTCCCGAAAAATTCGACGTCGCTCGCGAACCCAACAGACACATTGCGTTTGGAATGGGATCGCATTTCTGCCTCGGTGCGGCGCTGGCGAGACTGGAAGGGGAGATCGCCCTAACGACTTTGTTCCGCCGCTTTCCAGACTTGCGTCTGGCCGTGCCATCGGACTCGCTTCGCTGGCGCAGGAGCCTTGCGCTTCGCGGCTTGGTAGCTCTGCCGGTTAGAACCGTGAGTCAGTCAAATCGATAGCCCAGCGTCGCCTTCTAGAACCGATGTCTTTAGCTGCGGGCGCTCTCCGCTCTTCCACAGTGCAGCAGTGTGGGCTACCCGATACCGGATTGGCCCGCCGTCCGGCCTTTCGCTGCGGGTAACGGGACGCGGAATGCAGACGAACTCGGTGCGCATCTGGTCGGCCGACAAGCGGACCTTCGCATAGCCGTGTCCTCCGAGGTCCACAAACTCGAGGTGCGGAGCGAGATCGGGGTTGGACAGCGCGCGGGCTTTCTCGAGGTCGAAGCTCTTTGCATACTCGAGGCACGAACGGACGCCGTGCTTCGCCAGCATGTTGAAGGTCCAGTCCGGCTTCGCCCCTGCCTCCCTGTCCGCAAGAAACAGCGCTCGTAGCGGATCGTCCTTCTTGAGATTGTGTTCAGAGGCCTCCATGGTGTTGGGACTGACCAGTGACCCGCCGATGAAGCTCAGGCCGACCGGCTCGAACTTGCCGGGCGGAAGCTCCGCAGCTGCATACCCGGCCCAGAAGGCGTGGCGGTCGCCGGAGACGATGGCGAAGCCTGTGATGTTCGCGTCTCGAACGAGATTGTAGATTTCAGCGCGCTCTGCGAAAGCGAGGCCGAAGTCGGGGGGGCCCATGACTGCGAAAGTGTTCTTGGGCCAGGACTCCTTCGTAAGACCCGCAGGCAGGTTCTCCGGGTCGGCGCGGAAATCCAGCGTGCCCATGGAGTTTCCCCAGACCTTCCACACCGCCGTCGATTTCTTGAGCTTGTCCTTGAACCACGCCTTCTGCTCCGCCCCGAGAATCGTTTGCGGCGGCGCGCTCCGTTGCGGGTTCGGGACATGAGCATCGTTGAAACTCACTTCCGCCGGAGGATTGCCGCCGTTGAAGCCGCGGCCGCCGTCGAGAATTCGCATCAGGGACTCAGGAGACATTTGCGGGAACTCGTCGCCGCCGAGTTTTGCGAGAGACGGATCGCTGAAGCAGTCGGGGCTCCGATAGCTGCGCTGATCGGTGATGATCAGGTCGAGGTGCCGGCCATAGCGCAGCGCGCGGTAGCCGATGAGGCTGTTGATCGCCGTGAGGTTGTTCGGTTCTACGCCCAGCCCATTGCCGTCGAACTCTTTGATGGGAACGTTCTTGACGGCGGGTGGATCGAAGCGCTCGAGCAACTTCCCTCCCCGAGTGACACGCGCGGGAAGATATTCAAACCAGGCTTGATTCGCCGCGACCTTTACGCTCTGGCCAGGCTGTTCGAACGACCCCGCTTTGACGATGCTCTGCCAACCTTGCCACGAGAATTCGTGGTTGTCCCACATAGCGACGAACGGCCAGCGCGCGCGAGCGTCCTGGAGGTCGGGATCGGCGAGATAGCCTTTGTAGATGGCGCGGTAGCCATCGACGGTGAGCGGTATGTGGAAGTTGCCGACCTTGTGGCCGTCCGGTATGCGCGCAACTTCATAGATCGTCCGGTCGTAGCGTGTCTTCACCTCGTCGGGATACTCGACGACCTCGTAGATGAAATCACCAAGGTGCAGAACGAAATCGAGCTTCTCGGCGGCGGGAGCGCGTTCATCTTCGTAAATCATCCGGCGATAGGCGTTGAGCTTGCCCTCATTGAGATCCTGACAGCTCACGAAGGCGAAGTTCACCGTGCGCGGATCATTTGGCAATGGCGCTGTGATCGTGCGGCCGACCCGGCTGCCATTTCCGTCGCGATCGGTGAATCGATACCAGTAAGTGCGCGCCGGCTTGAGTCTGCCGATCAGAACGCGCGCGGTCCAGTCCGCGGCGCTCGAGACCGGTGCCTGCGCGTGCGCAATGACTCGGTGGAATGCCTCATCCTCGGCCACCTCGACGGTCAGGATCTCGCGTGTGCCCTGGGCGAACGGACGTCTCGTCCACAAGATGACGCTGTGCGGATCCGGATCGCCCGAGGCGACTCCTTGAGGATAGAGATCACGCCGTTCATGCCAGTTGACGCGCGAACCTTGGGCCGGTCCGACCCATGCGAGCGAAGCACCGATGGCCGCGGCAGTTTTCAGAAAAGATCGGCGGCTGATCTTCATATCTCACTCCGTCTGGCGACGACTGCGAGGATGTCATACCTGCGACGGGCTCCTATCGGTCGTCACGAGAATGTCGCCAAGCGTTTGCTCTTCTATGGATTTGAGGGCGGTGCGCAAACGCGGTAACTTTCGGCAAGTCGTCTCTGCGGGGGTCGGGAGAATGGTGCAACCGGAGCGTCTGATGCGTACGCCGTCTCGATTCGTGCTCAGTCGTTTGTCGCACGATCTATACATCCGCTTCCTCGTTCAGGCGAAGACGCGCGGCTTTTCGTTCGTGCAGTTTCGCGACTTCTTATCCGCTTCAACGCTGCCGGAGCGCTACATCGCGCTGCGTCACGACATTGATTTCGCGCCGCATCACTCCCTGGAAATGGCGGAGCTCGAGCACGCAGCCGGCGTGACGTCGACGTTTCACGTGCTCGTCGACGGCCAGTTCTACAACGCGCTGCAACCAGGCGTGATCCGCCAGCTCCACCGCATTCACGAGCTCGGACACGAGATCGGCTTGCACTTCGCCGTCGGGAACGCGGTCCATGACGACATCGGCGAGGAGGTGGCGTTCCGGCTGCAGATCCTGAGCACGCTCATCGGCGCACCGGTCCAGTCGTTTTCACAACACGATGTCGTCAATGCCGGCGCCGCAACGGTGACGCTACCCGACGGACACGCGCCGTGTGTCGACGTCAGCGCGGTAATCCGCGAGCACGACCTGCTCTATGTCAGCGACAGCGCGATGATGTGGCGGCGGTTCACATTCGAGACCGCGCTCGAGGAGAACCGCAATCTCTGCCTGCTCGCGCATCCGCATTCGTGGCTGCATCCTCAGGACGACTACGTGGCCATGATCCGCGAATTCGAGTCGCGCGAAGTGCAGGCGGTGACCGATCGCTACGACGCATTCATCGATCAACTGGCCGGCTACTACGAGCGGCGGCTCAGCGAGGGCGTTTGACATGCTCCGGGCGACCCTTCACGAACAGGAAATCCGCCGCTTGGTCGGCACGCCGGGAGACGGCGACCGCGTCGTCGACGGAGTGTCAACGCTCGATACGATCGAGGACAATTCCCTCGTCTTCGTCAGCAAGAACGTCGTCTCCGATGCCGTTCGGAGCTCTCTCGCCGCGCGGCGCGGATGCATCGTCATCGCGCGCAAAGGCGTGTCGTTCGGCGCCGACTGTGTGGTGATCGAGTGTGCTGATCCCCGCGCCGCGATCGGTCGCGTCCTCGAATTCATCCGCTCGGAACGCCGTCAGGCGCCGCTCCTGACGGCACGTGCGATCGCACCGAGCGCAAAGATCTCACCGCTGGCAGTGCTGGAAGGCAGCGTGGAGATCGGAGACGACGTCCTCATCGAGCCGTTCTGCATGATCGGGCCGGACGTCCGAATCGGCCGCGGATCGATCATCCGTTCGGGCGTGCGGATCTTTCCGCGCGTCTCGATCGGAGAGGAGTGTCACATCTATCCCAATTCCGTCATCGGCAACGACTGCTACGCATACGTCCGCAACGAGCAGGGCAACAAGACACGCATCCCCCACCTCGGAGGCTTGATCATCGGCTCATTCGTCGACATCGGCGCTTGTACGACGGTGTACGCGGGGAAGATTGCGCCGACGATCATCGAGGATTACGCAAAGATCGGCGACCTCGTCGTCGTCGCTCACAACACACGCATCGGGAAGAACGCCGGCCTTTGTGCGTCTTCCGTGCTTTCGGGAAGTGCCGTGGTCGAGGCAGAAGCGTGGATCGGCGTCAATGCGACGATACGCGATGGTGTTCGCGTCGGCGCCCACGCCCTCGTGGGGATGGACGTTTCGCTGCAACGCGATCTGCCGGACAAGACCGTCGCCCGCGCCCCGCGGCCCGATGTGAAGCCCAGGCCAGACGATGACGACCTCACGGCGATCGGATTCACAGGACGTTCGTAGTGTCGTGCCGTTCGTCGGCGTTGGCCGGGAGGACTGGACGAAGTCAGAACCGCCGCGCTTGGTAGCGGCTGCGCCTGCCGCGCGCGGACGCAACAAGTATCTACGAACGCATAGCAAACAGCACAGACACGACGTCGATGGGCAGGCGCAACTGCCGGCGAATCCGACAAAAGCCACTACCAAGAAAGCACGGGAGTGCGTAGGATAGGTACGTACACGAAAAGCTGACACAGCCAAATTCATGGATAAAACACTCGGGCAATACCTCAGAGCACTGCGGACCAAACAAAAACTCTCGCTTCGAGAGCTCGCCGATAAAATCGACATCACCCCACCCTTTCTCAGCGACATCGAACTCGGACGGCGCAACCCCAGCGAAGAAACGCTGCGCGCGCTGGCGAAGGCACTCAAGACCACCTACGAAGACCTTAGGACGTACGACCAACGGCCGCTCGTCGAGCAAATCAAAGCACGCACCAGCACTGACCCACGCTACGGCCGCATGCTGCGAGAAGTCGTCGAGCGCTTCACCACCGACGAACTCGAACAGCTCCTTAAAAAAAGATCATGAAGATCAGCCGCGCAACAAGCGGCCCCTATCGCGACCGCCTCCACTACACGATGCCCGAGATCGAGACGCTCACCGAAGACGAACTGCGCAACTTCGATCTGCTCCCCAGCACGCCAGGACCCATCAATATCGACCTATACGTCGAACAACGATTCCTCATCCCACGGTACGAGAAGCTCAGCGCGACACTTTTGGGCTACACCGAATTCGGCCCCGAAGGCCCGATCGACATCGTCATCAACGAAGCACTCGCCAGCGACAAATCAATCGTTGCGAAGCGCCGCGTTCGTACCACGATCGCGCACGAAGGCGGCCACGCACTGCTGCACACCATCCTGCACCTAGATACGGGCCAAACCAGCCTGCTCACCACGGCGGCGGAGCGTCGAGTAATGTGCAAGGAGGAAGACCTCCGGCGCAACAGCTACGACGGCAAGTGGTGGGAGTACCAAGCCAACCTGGCCATGAGCAGCCTTCTGCTGCCCAAACACCTCACGATGACCGCGCTCGAACCCTTCCTTTCCAAGACCAGCATGGGCGTACGCACGCTCGATCCGCACAACCTCACGCGCGCCATCAGGGCCCTCAGCGAGATCTTCGACGTCAACCCGATCGTCGCCAAGATCAGAATTCAACAACTCTTCAAGCAGTAGCATCCTGTTTCATCGTAGACCCGGCGCGAAGGTCACCTTGCACTATAAGCCTAATAAGCTTACACTGCACATATCGGCCGGATGACCGGCCGAGAATTTCTTTCAAGGCGAGCTACCCGGGCAGCAAAGAAACAGATTCGCTTCGAAGAGAAACAAGACCCTCAGCGACTAAAATCAATCACTGGAGAACAACGGCAATGGCAGAACACGAGAAGTATTTCTACTTCGTTGACAACCAAAAATACGAGAGCGACCTTCCCAGCCTCACGGGCGCGCAAATCAAAGCGCGCATCGCGAACTTCACGCCGGGATACACGCTGACACTCGAAGGCCATGGCAACGAGCAGGACCGCATGATCGGCGATGCGGACACCGTCTCCCTCGAGAAGGACAAGGGACCGCGGCGCTTCTTCACCGCACCACCAGCCACATTCGGATGACGACCGTGACCCAACAACAACTCGTCGAGCTCACCGCAGCGCGCCAGGCAGTATTCCGCCAACTGCCCAGCGGCGCAACACTCGTCACCATCACGGGCGAACCGCTCGGCCAAGGATGGTCGCAGACGAGCACCGATATCCGCTTCCTCGTCCCGGTCGGCTACCCCATGGCACGACCTGACTGCTTCTGGGCTGACCAGTCACTGCGGTTAGCAAACGGCGCGATGCCGCACGCGAGCAACGTGCAACAGATCCCCGAAGCGGCAGAGACCGCGCTCTGGTTCTCATGGCACGTCGCGCACTGGGACCCCAATCGCGACTCTCTGGTCACCTACCTTTATGTGATTCGCACACGACTCAAGGAGGCACGGTAACCACGTTGGAGATTGTCCTTCCAGCAACCATCGACGACGACCTGCGCCAGCACCTCTTCGCCTCAACCGACGAAGCCTGCGCAGTGCTGCGACTCAACCCGGCGATGCGCGGCGGACGCGCGCGCCACCTCGTCCACACAGCCGTCCTGCCAACCGAGGCCGATTACATCAGCCGCTCCGCAGCGAGCGTCGCGCTGCATGCATCTTTCTACGTCCCGATCGTGACGCGCGCGGCAAACGAACAAGCAAGCATCGCGTTCGTACACTCACACCCCTTTGCACACCACGCGCTCGGCTTCTCAAGCATTGATGATGCGGGCGAGCGCTCGCTGGCACGCTACCTCCAGCTGCGCGTGCCTAACCTTCGCGCTTTTGCAATAGTGTGCGGACCCGCGCGACGCATCGCACGGCAGCTCGCCAGCGGCAACACTGTGCCGATTAGCAGCATCGGGAGCACGCTTGAACGTCCGCAGTCGGAGAACGAAGCATCGGAGGCCGTCTTTGACCGGCAGGTACGTGCGTTCGGTGAAGACGGGCAGCGTCGCATCCAGGGTCTGCGCATCGGCATCGTAGGAGTCGGCGGCACCGGATCACTGGTTGCGCAGGAACTCGCATTTCTCGGCGTGCGTGACTTTGTGCTCATCGATCCCGATTGTCTGGAAGTGTCCAATGCTAATCGGGTCGTCGGCGCCACGGCCAGCACAATCGGCAGGCCGAAAGTCGATGTGGCAGCCGAAACCGTCGCCGCAATCCGACCGACGGCAAGGGTCGAACGCCTGCAAGCGAGCGTCCTCCAACGTGACGCCACCGAGCGCGTACTCGCGTGTGACTTTCTCTTCAGCTGCACCGACAGTCACGGTAGTCGAGCGCTGCTAAACCAGATTGCCTACCAATACCTCATTCCGTGCATCGATATGGGCGTGGCGATCGGCGCGAACGCGGGCACGATCGTTAGCATCACTGGACGGGTCCAAATGTTGGCGCCAGGACTGCCGTGTCTCGCCTGCGGCGCGCTCCTTGATCCCGAAGCGATACGCCTCGATTTTCTTCCCGAGGAACAGCGGAAGAACGAGCCATACTTCGTCGGTGGCGGCGTCACACAACCAGCTGTCATCTCGATCAACGGCGTTGTCGCCTCCCTCGCCGTCACCATGTTTCTTGGCGCCGTCGCCGGCGTAACATCGCCAGCCCGGCTGCTCTTCTACGACGGCATCAAGGGCAGCGTGCGACCCACATCGTGCAACGTCGTACCTGATTGCATCGTTTGCTCGCCGACGCGCGGCGCACTTGCACAAGGTGATCTATGGCCACTACCTTCGTCGCCGGTTTCAACCGGCGACAAATCCTAATCATCGGCGACCCACCGCCCGACCAGGAATTTCGCGAACGACGTCTCGCGATTTCAAGATTCTCGACCGAGCCTGACGCGCTGCGGCTTGCACGCGCACTCATCGTCCGCCTCGATCGCGACATTGTCTTGGACGCCCACGAACTCATCCTCGCACTCGACCACGGCCTGCAGGTCCTCATCGTCGCCGACAACGACCAGCAGCAGAAAGGCGCGATCGAACAGCTCAGCAACTTCGGCCTGCTCAGCGCAGTCACATTACGCACCGGCGCAACATGGGCTGACGTCGCCGAACGATGCCGAGACCATGATCCGAAGTCGGGCATTGGGGAAGTACAGATCCTTGGCTCGTGCGACGAGGAAGATGCGTTTCTGCTGCGACGCGCATTCGCGGATTGCAAGTCAATTCGTGTCGAGCCGATCAACGGCGGCGTCTCCGGCGCTCGCGTGTTCCGCGTGCATGCGGTCTTCGCTGACTCGGCCGCCGGACCGCGGCCATTACCATTCTTCGCCAAGACGGACGAGCCAGCGCGCATTCGCAAGGAAATCACGAACTACGAGATCTACGTCGACCGTTTCATCCCCTTCTATTTGCGCCCGCACCTGGACAACGCCCGCTGCCTCGAAAGTCACAAGCGCGCGCTCATCGTCGGAGATTTCGTGGCGAACTCCGAACCCCTCCTTGCAACGCTGCGCGCGAACCGCGGCAAGACCGCAATCAACTCGCTTTTTGATGAGTCGCTGCGCAGCTGGCGACTGCAGGCGTTCGAGAACGAGCGCGGTCAGGCCATCAACGTTCTACCAAAGGCGCTGTATGCGTTTGATGCCAACCGGTTTCCACCGACACGCGTCAGCGACGCGAAAGCAAGCGGCGCTCGCTGTAGCCCAACGGAACTCGTCGCTCGCCTCACATCGCTCAAGTCCATACCTTATCGCGCCGGTCCTATCCATGCAGACCTCAACGGCGCCAACGTCCAAGTGCGCCTCACCGACGCGATCCTTATCGATTTTTATACGACCACGTTCGGACCGATCGTCGCCGATCCAGCGGCGTTAGAAATCGACGTCGCATTCTCCTACGACACCACGAACGACTTCCCGGAGTGGCGCGACGTCGTCGATAAGATGTATGGCGCGCCCTATCTGGCCAGAATACCGCCGCCAGCCGGCGAGCCAACGGCTCGCGAATGGATGTGGGATGCGGTCAGGCAGATTCGCATGCACGGCCGCGCGCATGGTCCCACTCCGTTAGAGTACGAGCAGGCAATCGCAGTGTACTTGCTGCGACGCGCACAATACCCAGCAACTAACACGGCGGATGAGCAACGGCGCGCGTACGCGTACGTTTTGGCAGACACATTGATCAGAGGCATGGCATAAGGTGGCAAAGCGCGCAACCCGCATTCACTTGCTGCCCGATGCCTCGAATCAAAACGAGGCGCGCGCGCAACTCGCCAAGGCCGGTGATTTTTGTATCGTCATTCGCGAACGCCCGCGTCTCGTCGTGATGCGCTGCCCGGACGACTGCGGGGATGACTTAACGCTCAACGTAGATGGCAAAGCAGGCGCTGCATGGCGACTGTATCGCCGTCGGAACGCTGTCACGCTGTACCCATCAGTGTGGAGAACACAAGGCTGTGAGAGTCACTTCATCATCGTCCGCGACAAGGTCGTGTGGGCGAATACACCCTGGGAGAGACGCAAGCCGCCTGAAGATGAACTCCGATTGGTGGCCAGTGCGGTGAGCCAAACGCCGGTGTCGTACTGGGCGCTGGCTGAACGGCTCGATCTTTTGCCGTGGGATGTTCTGGATGCCTGTCGCGAGCTTTGTCGGCGCGGCGTGCTGCGAGAGGCAGAGGACGAAGGGAAGTTTCGCAAGATCGTTTCGTTAACGGAAGAAGCGTAGCGCGGTGAACGCCCGCACTCGTCCGGACCTAAGACACGCGCGCTTCGTCAGCGCGCGCTGCGAAGACAGGTGAATGCATTACTCGCTCGCACCGCCGAGCACGCGACAGCAACGCGTCTTCAGCAGACACTTGAAGCGTTACGCTCCCGGGGGGGACAAGTCGTTATGGTCCTGCCCCGCTCTTGGAAGACGGCTGCTCGACACGTGTTCCCGAGTTCTGAAGTATAGGCCGACGCCGGACTTCATCAAAAACTCCCTGAAGTTCGAATCCTCGCGAGTGTCGTTCTCGTAAGTTGAAAAGTTCTGCAGGTTCGAAAAGCGTGGCTAGGAGGATTGGACGGTATTCGAACTGCCGTGCCCCCGGCGTGACGCGGTCACGAATCGGAAGCTGCCGGATCTACGCGGAGGCGAAGCGATGAAGGGCTTGGATTAGCTCCCTCGCGAATCGCTCTGTCGCGTAGGGCGTCGGCTGCGTGATGGCTTGCTCGCACGCCTGCATTAGGCGCACTTCGACTTCCTCGGCGAGGTCAACGCGCACGGGGCCGAAGTCCCAGTACTCGGCGAGCCGACCGAACCCCAGCTGAATGAGTGCCCACACAGTGACGTTGTGTCCGCCTTCGCGGGCGAGTAGCGCTGCATGGCCCACGATTTCGAGGAGGTTGTCAGCGTACAGCCCACGCGGCAACGCGCGTAGGATTGCTTCCCGCTCTTCGGATGAATTCATTGTTCACGTGGAGGTTACCGTCCAGATCGGTGGCGTAGAGGAAGACATAGTCGAGACCTCGCGCTGCGAGCGCCTCTCGACCGCCGGCATTCCGATCAACCAGCGCGATCACGGCAATTACCTCAGCTCCGATGTCGGTAACAGCGTCAACGGCCTTGAGGACCGAGCCGCCCTTCGTCACCACGTCATCAACGACGCAGACTCTCCTCCCCGCCTTGACCAGTGCTGCTCCATCGGGGTGGTAGGACTGTTCGATGAGCTGTTTCAGGCCGTGTTCCTTCTGCTTGTCGCGCACCGCAAAAGCATAGACTGGTGCATTCTTTTCATAGCTCGCGTGAGCCACGGCGGTCGCGACAAGCGGTCCGCCCATCATCAATCCCCCAACGGCTTCGCAGCGCAGGGCAGCGAGAAGCGGGAAGAGCGCTTCGCCCACGAGGTAGTTGCCTTGTGGGGAAAGAATCGTCTTTTTCGTGTCGCAGTAGTAGCTCGACTGGTCTCCTGAGGCGAGCGTGAACTGCCCGCGGCGAATGCTGCGCGCCTGCAGAAGGTCCCGAAGCTCCTCGATCAAATCCACCATGCGTTTCTCCCGCCAAGCCACTTTGGATCAATAGTTTAAGAACATTTCAATTCCGCCCAGTTTAGCGCGCAAGAAACACGTAGCCCTGCGGTATCACTACCGCTCATCCTCCTGCACACGCTCCTTGGGATATGAAAGGACTACGCCAGCGTTATCCGCGCTCTGCTCGCTCGGTAGTTCCGGCGCAGCCTGAGGCTCGTACAGATCATATGTCAGCTTTCTGGCGCGAAGCCACTCCTCTCGCTCGGTGATCCATTCGCCAATGATCTTGGAGATGACATCAGAGGGGTTGCGCCCGAAGCCCTGCTTGGCCAATCGGCTGATCACCCATTTGTGGTATGGCGAGACCCGCGACTGTACTTGATTATCTACGCCAGCAGCCATTCGTAGCTCTTTGTGCGCGCCGACCTGCGGCTGTATACAATTGCAGTCAGTATACTCCGGACCAGCGATGGCCGTCAATCGCGATTGTTCGGCTGGCCAGAACCGCTGCGGCTCGTCAGTTGCGCAAAGCGAGCGAGAAAAGGCCGGCTTCCTCAAACTCGTCTGCTCGAACTAGACCGTACGCGATGGAAGTATTAAGGTCTCATGCGTTCGCCGTACGCGCAAAGCAGCACAAAGTAGCGATTGGCTGGGAGACAGGGAGTCGAACCCCGATATGCTGGTCCAGAGCCAGCTGTCCTACCATTGAACGATCTCCCAGAACTGGCGGGCCGAGGATGATACGCGCGCAAAAACGCGAGCGTCAAGCAACGCATTCCGCGTTGACATCCGTGGCACAATCGACGGACGAGGGAATGCGGAAGTGCTGCCCGAAGTCTTCGAGTGTCCGCAGTGCGAGAGGCAGTTCGTATTCGAACTGGTCGAATCGAACTCCGACCAGTCCATCTACTGCCCGCAATGCAAACGCTACCTCGGCGAGAAGGACGTCAACTTCGTTCTCCTCACCGAGATCGAAGAGCTGAGCGAACGCCTCCGCTTCGAGCGCGACCGCCTCGAGAAGGATGAAGCGGTCTACGCGCTCACCGACACCGCCGACGCCGAGCTCCGGCTCTACGGCACCGAAGTCCACAAAGTCGTCGCCATCCTCCGCCGCACGCTCGCCGATCTCGACGCGTTGAAGTCGCAGTACCGGTGAAAAAACCACTCGACGGCATCCTCGTCGCCGATTTCTCCCGCGTGCTCGCGGGCCCGTTCTGCACACAGCTTCTCAGCGACGCCGGCGCGCGCGTGATCAAAGTCGAAGAGCCGCTCCGCGGCGATGAGACGCGCTACTGGGGACCGCCATTTGTTGGCGACACCAGCGCGTACTTTCTCTCGCTCAACCGCAACAAAGAATCGCTCGCGCTCGATCTGAAGAAAGACGGCGACGTGATGCGAAGACTCATCGAGCACGCCGACGTCGTCATCGACAACTTTCTCCCGTCGCAGCGCCGCGCGCACGGGCTGCACGACGTTCGCGCGATCAATCCGCGCGCGATTCACTGCTCGATCACCGGCTACGACGCCGACACGAGCGACAGTGACGCGCCCGGCTACGATCTCCTCGCGCAGGCGGGCGCGGGATTCATGTCGATCACCGGCGAACCGGACGGCGATCCGGTGAAAGCGGGCGTCGCGACTTCCGACATCCTTACCGCGCAGTACGCATTCGGCGCGATCGTTACCGCGCTCTACGCGCGCGAGCAGACCGGCGAAGGAGCGCGCATCGAAGTGTCATTGTTCGCGTCGACGCTCGCATCGCTCGTGTACATCGCGCAGAACACGCTCGTCACCGGCCGCGATCCGAAGCGGTACGGCAACGGCCATCCGTCGATCGTTCCCTATCAGCTCTTTCATGCGAAGGATCGCGCGTTCGTCGTCGGCGCCGGAACGGCGCGTCACTATCGCGCGCTGTGCGAGCAGGTCATCGAGCGTCCGGAGCTCGCGACAGGTCGTCGATTCGCGACGAATGAACTGCGCGTGCGCAATCGCAAGACATTGATTCCGATCCTCGAGTCGATCTTCCGCACGCGCAAAGCTGCCGCGTGGGTCGCGCGCTGCCGCGACGCGAACGTTCCCGCTGCCGTCGTGCAAACCGTTCGCGAGGCGCTGCAAAGCGAGTCGGGAAAGAAGCTCGTCGTGAACGACATGCTCCGTCATCCCGTTCGTTACAACGGCGAGCGCCGCGACACCGGCACTCCGCCTCCGCGCCTCGGCCAACACACCGAAGCGATCCTGCGCGAGCTCACTGCGTCGAATAAGAGAGGCGCCAAAGCACCGCGGAAACGACGAGGATCACGAAAGAAATCGCCATCAACCAGATGAAGCCGCGCGCGCCGGACGGTTTGTCGAACGAACGAAAGGCGAGAAAGAGCGCCGTTGCGCCGGCGACGACGACGATTCCGCCGAACAACAGGACGCGAACGAGGATGTGTTGAAACTCAGGCTCCATCACTTCGCAATGTAGTACAGCCGGATCGATTTCCCGATCCGCTGCACCGGCTTGTACGCGTCGAGCCACTCGTAGCCTTCACCGCGATTCGTCGGGCCGCCGAACTTCAGCTCCATCTCGCTCACCGCGACCCAACCCGTCACGCGCACTCCGCGTTTCAACTCTTCGGCGGGCATTCCGAACCGCATCCAGTTGCCGAAAACATTCACGTAGAGGTGCGGGATGTGATCGCGCTTCACGAAGTCGGCGAGGCGCAGCATGTCCTGCCCCCAATCGAGATTGCTGTCGATGGCGATCTTCTCGGGATGCGATCCTGCGCATTCGTTGAAGTACGCGAGGTAGTCGGGATGCGCGATCGACGTCGCGACGAAGAACCACGACAGCAACACGATCGCGATCCACTTCTGTTTTCGCCACAACACGATCGCCGCGTGTGCCGCGCAAATCGCGAGAAACGGATAGATCGGAAGGATGTGTCGAACGCCGATGCTGATGCCGCTCGTGATCGCGGGAATCAGCATCGCCACCGGCGCCAGCGCGATCGCGCGCTCCTCGGCGTTCCCGCGCGCGACGAAAAGCACGACGCCGATGATCGCGAGAATCACGAACGCGATCGGCGACTTGAAGAAGAAGACGACCGGAAAGTAGTACCACCAGCCGTGCGAGGAGTAGTGGCCGAGGAGGTAGGCGGGGTGACCGACGGCGGAGTGGCGTCTCACTTTCTCGATGCCGACGAAGAACAGAGGCGCGGGAACGCGCACGTGATTCGACACGCGCTGCAGAAATGCGCGAAGCGGCTCGAACATCGAAGGACGTTCGACCGGCGGCGCGCCGATCATCGTGTCGCGACCGCTGCGGCCGGCCTGCGGCGACGGATAGCCTGCTGCTTTCGCCCAGTCGACGAAATCGATTCCGGTGACGCCGTGCTGCGCCGCCTCGCCGGAGTAATCGCGATAGCGCGCGACGATGTCAGGACGCACCCACTCGTATCCCGGCGCGCGCGCATACGTCGCAGCGACGGCCTGCATCGACGGATCGAGCGTCAGATGCGAGCGCGCCTCGGCGATCGTGCCGACATCGAAGCGATAGCCGGCCCAGACGATCAGCGCTGCGACGACGGCGGCGATTGCGATCTCGCGAATGTGCGGGAATCGTCGCTGCGCGATCAGAAACACGATCGCCGCGACGGGGAAGAAGACGACGAAAGAAAACTTGGAGAGCAGTCCGAGGCCGATGGCGAGGCCGAGGAGTGCTGCGTTCTTTGAACGAGCGAGGATGAAGAGCGCGAGCGTCGTCATCGCCATCGCCGCGGCGTCGGTGGTCGCCAGGCCGGAGTGAGCGAGGACGGGTGGGAGGGCGCCGAAGATGGCGAGGGCGAGCCAGCCCCACTGAGCAACGACGACTAGGGCGACCAACAGAAACAGCAGATTGCCCACGCGCGAAAATGCCAGGTTGTGCCGGTAATCGCGGCCCCAATATTCGCTCGCCGAAATTCCGCGCTCGCCGCTCATCACCGGCGGCAACGCGAGGACCACGCGCGCGAGCGGCGGGTGCTCGGGATCGCGATCGTACGTTCCGTGATTGAGCCACTCCAGGCCCGCGGAGACGTGCGCGTCTTCGTCGTTCGTCTCGCTGAACGTGCGCAGCGTCGACGCCACGCGCACGAGCGGCAGGATCGTGAGCAGCACGAACGCGGCAACGACGCTACGCTTCACCCGTGAAGCATACGATCCGTGCGGCGCTCTTCGACTTCGACGAGACGATGATCGATCTCGAGGCGCAGCATCACGGCGCTCATCGCGCGCTCTGCGAAGCGATGGGCGTCGACTACGACGCGTTGCCGGACAGCATCCGGCATCGCTCCGGCGTCCGCATCATCGACGACATCCGCGACTTCCGCGCGTTCTTCGGCTGGAGCGAATCGGAAGAGAAACTGCTCGCGCTGCGGCACAAACATTTCGTCGACGCGTGCCGCGCCGCGCAACTCGAGTTGCTGCCCGGCGTCGAGCGCGTCGTTCGCGAATTGCACCAGCGAGGCGTCAAGCTCGCCGTCACGTCATCGGCCGACGGCGACATGATCGACGAGATCCTTCGCCGCTTTCGACTTCGCGAGCTTTTCGAGCTGATCGTCGACGGCTACGATGTCGTGAAAGGCAAGCCCGATCCGGAGGGGTATCTCGTCACCGCGCGAAAGCTCGGCGTCGCGCCGGAGGACTGCATCGTCTTCGAGGACTCGCACGTCGGCGTGCTCGCGGCGAAAGCGGCGGGCATGACGTGCATTGCCGTTCGTCATCGCGCCGCACACGTCTGGCAGGATCTCTCGGCGGCCGATCAGGTGCTCGACTCGTTCGAAGACTTCGTCGTCACTTCTTGACGCCGCTCGTGCTGAGCTCCGCGACCAGGCGAATCAGGTTGCGCCCTTCTTCGTCGGCCCGCTCGTACGTCTTGCATAACGTCGCGATCTCGTCGTCGTCTTCGAACGCGGGGACGGTGAACCCATCGGGCGGTTGGCGCGACGACGTCGTCGTCTCGTGTTTCCACGCGCCGTCCTGCCACTCGTAGCAAACGAATCCGCGCGAGCGCGTGCGGCGCGCTTCGCCCATGGTGCCGAGGAGGCGCTCGCTGTCGTGATTGCCGCTGGCGTTGGCGCGCTGCGCGTCGAGAAGACGGCGGACGAACGTCGCCATCATCTCGTGAAGTTGATGCTGCGACTGCACGCTGGAGTCGACGAAACGGACGCCGGTGTGCGACACGCCCTCCCGCACAAAGCGCGAGCGCGCCACTTCGCACATGAAATCGAGCTCGGCATCTTGCCAGCGGAACGAGAGCGTCAGATGCGCGCCGAGCGCCAGCGTTCCGTGATGCTCGACGAACGCTCCGGCCACTCCTACGTCCAAGAGAAGAGCGCTCTCGCCATCCAGAGTGGCGAGAATCGGGCGCGGTAGCTTGAGGCGCTGAAATTGACGCCGGTCTTCAGGATGCACGGTTAATCTCGCATATCGTGCGCCTTGACGGACGCGGCAAGCAACTTGCGTCGAACCGCGGAACGAACGAATGAGTCCGAATCCGACACTGGATCACGCCGAGCGCCGAAGCATGTGGCGCGTTGGGCCGGACAGCACGTGGACGACCGTGCTGCCGGTCGCGTTCATCATCGTCTCGCTGATCTCGCTCGTCATTCTTCCGCTGGTTGTGTCGAGTCACACCGCGAAGATGCGCCGCGAGATCACGCGCATCGCCGAGCCGGCGCGCCGCTCCGCGAATCAAATGCAGGTCGATCTCTCCGCGGAGCTCGACAAGATCATCGGCTACCAGGTCACCGGACAAGGTCAATATCGCGATCAGTACTTCGCGCTCGTGGCGCGGCAGGAGCACGCGCGCGCGTCGCTCGCGAAGCTCACGCCGCTGCTCGACAGCGATGCCGACAAATCGCTCGCCGCGCTGCTCGCCGCGACGGAGGGTTGGCACAAAACGATCGACGAAAGCGAATTCGTCGCGCGCCAACTTCCGCAGGAAGTCTTTCTCCAGCGCCTCTTCGAACGCCACAAGAAATACGAAGGCGCGCTCGACGCCGCATCGGATCTCGAGAATGTGATTCAGGACGGCATCGATGATCGCCTGAAGCGCATTCGCGAAGCGGAACGCATCAACTTCTCGCTGACGATCATCCTCACGTTGCTCGCGTTGACGTCCGCGCTTCTCGTCGCCGGACTGGGACGGCAGATGCGTCTTCTCGCGCGCGAAGCGATGCGGCGCCGACAGGAAGCGGAGCGCGAAGCGGCGGACGCGAAGATCGCGCGCGCGGCGGCGGAGCGCGAAGAGCGGCGCGCGGCATTTCTCGCGTCGGCGGGACAGGAGCTCGCCGCGACGTTCGACTATCAGCAGACCATCGCCACGCTCGCACGCCTCACCGTTCCGAACCTCGCGGAGTTCTGCGTCGTCGATCTCTTCAACGCCGATCGCCAGCTCCATCGCGCCGCGGTTGCGCATCGCGACGCGAATACGCAGGCGGAGCTCGAGAAGGAAATCGGTCGCGTCTTCGATGAAGTGCCGGAAGCGATCGTGCGCGTGATGAGCGAGCGCGAGCCGCGCCTGATCGGTCCGTCGTCGCAGGCCGTGCGTCACTTCACGACGTCGGGCGACGAGCCGCTGCTCATCGTTCCGCTCATCAGCCGCGGCGAGACGCTCGGCGTGATCGGCGCGATGCCTCCGCAGAAGCGGCCGTTCACGAACGACGATCTGCTGCTCTTCGCCGATCTCGCGCGACACGGCTCGCTCGCGATCGACAACGCGCGCCTCTATCTCGAGTCGCAGCAGGCCGTGCGCGCGCGTGAGGAAGTGCTCGCGATCGTCTCGCACGATCTCCGCAATCCGCTCAGCGCCGTCATCCTTGGCTCATCCCTCTTGAAGATGTCCGACACGCTGTCGGACGAAGATCGCGAGCAGCTCGACACGGTCGAGATCTCCGCGAAACGAATGAGCCGCCTCATCGCCGATCTCCTCGACGTCACGCGGCTCGAGGGCGGCAAGCAGCTTCCCATCCAACCGGCACGCGTGGAAGTCGAGTCGCTCTTCCACGAGACGTACGAGCTGTTCAAAGCGCAGGCGGCGGCGAGCGAGATTACGCTGCAGTTCCAGGCTGCCGAAGGAACGCCGGCGGTTCACGCCGATCGCGATCGCATCCTGCAAGTGCTGTCGAATCTGATCGGCAACTCGATGAAGTTCACGCCGTCGGGCGGCGTGATCACGCTACGCGCCGAGCCGCATCGCGACCGCGTCCGCTTCATGGTCTCAGACACTGGTCCCGGAATTCCGCGTGAGCATCAGAACGAAATCTTCAATCCGTACTGGCAGGCCAAGCGCGCGGAGAGACTCGGCGCGGGACTCGGTCTGCCGATCGCGAAGGGAATCGTCGAGGCGCACGGCGGTCAGATCTGGGTGGAGAGCGAGCCGGGAAAAGGAACGCGATTCTTCTTCACGCTGCACGTTCGGCGCGAAGCCGAAGACGTGCCGGTCAAGCCGTCGGAGGAATCTGCAGCACGTCGCTGATGCTCAGCTCCGCAAAGAGCCGGATCAACCGTCGTCCTTCTTCATCCGAGACCTGATACACGCGGCAGAGCCGCTGCATCTCGTCGGTGTCTTCGCCGTTCGCGACCGTGAATCCGTTCCGCGGCTGCTCCGGCAAAAAGACGCGCCGCTTGTTCCACGCACCGTCGTCGAAGCGATAGCAGAGGAACTGCGCGTCTTTGCCTCGCACGGTCTTGTCGCCGTCGATGGCTTTGTCGTGAATCGGCGTATTGCGGCGCAGCTTCAGCTCGTGTGACACGAGCTCGCCGAGCATCGTGCGCAGGCGATCGCCGGATTCGCCGATCGCGGCGAGGAATCGCACGCCCGACTCGACGCCGCTGCCGGGATACTTCGACTGATTCGGAATCGTGCGCACGACTTCGCACTTCATCGCGATCTCTTCGCCGTTATACGAGAAGCGAAGCTCGCCGAACTCCTGATCGAGCGGTTCGGCGTGATGAACGCGCGAGCCGAGGACGCCGACTTCCATCAGCGTGACGGCGGTAGTGCCGAAGGTTCCCGGCACGGGTGGATCGAGCGTGAGTCGCTGAAATTCGCGACGCTCGTGACCGGCGAGCATGCGCGCATTGTATCCGCGGCGTCGTCAGTGCGCGTACATCGTCTGCACGCGCGAGCCGAAGAGGTAAGTGTCCTGCACGCGGTCGCGGTACTCGCGGACGCGCGTGTTCACGCGGCGAATGTAGTTCTGCGTCTCCGGGAACGGCGGGATGCCGCCGAAGCGTTCGACGTTTCCTTCGCCGGCGTTGTACGCGGCGAGAACGACGCGCTGGTCATCGAAGCGATCGAAGAGGTAACGCAAGTACTTCGCGCCCGCCGCCACATTCGCCTCGGGGTTGAACAGATCGTCGACGCCGAGGAGGCGGCCGGTGCTGGGAATGATCTGCATGAGACCTTGTGCGTTCTTGCCCGAGATCAGACGCGGACGAAAATCGGATTCCGCTTCGACGACCGCGGCGACGAGCTCCGGCGGCAGGCCGTTCTTCAGCGCTTCGCGATAGATGATCGGACCGTACGGCACTTCGGTCTGGAAGAACTGCTCGCGCATCACTTCGATGGTGAGCGTTCGCGGCGTCTGCGCCGACACGCGGCGCGGCGCAAGGAACTCGCTTCGCACGCGCGGCGTCGTGAAGATGTTGAAGCGGCTCGACGGCGTGAGCATGTCCATCGCTTCGCTGGGAATGTTGATCGCGCCGAAGGCGAGAGTGACGGAGAGGATCAGCGGAGCGCCGCCACGGCGAATCTGGCGTGCGGTTGCTTTCGCGGCGCGCACGCTGCGGCGCCAAAGCGTCCGCTCGCGAATCGCGTGTCGCTGGCAATCGCAAATAATCCGAAAATCACGTCGCGTCATCGGGACGCGCTAAGGGCAAAATGCGGACCAGTTTGTTTGCATTGCGTGCAAGTTCCTCATTTGTGCGCGATTTCCACGACACCGGCCTCCGCTGTTGGTACGCTGTGAAGCGATGATTCGCTGGCTCGACGCCCCGCCCACTGATGATCAGAAGCCCCTGTTGGTCGACTTCTGGAGTCCTGGATGACTCGGGTGCAAGAAGATGGATACGGTGACGTATCCCGACGCGCGTGTCGCGTCGTTCGTCGACGATCATTTTAGCGCGATTCGCACCAACATTCGCGATCCGCAGCTGGCGATGCGCGATTTATTGCGCGCGGTGAAGCCGCCGTGGGCGCCGACGTTCGTGTTCATCGGTTCGCGCAACGTCGAACTGCGTCGTCATGTCGGCTGGCTCGCGCCGCTCGAGTTCATCGCCGAATTGCACTTCGTCCTCGGCA
>Ga0105245_10000269_pt1 | contig 49486 bp, 37 predicted proteins | sample KBSM54metaG_FD_81523 | JGI IMG/M metagenome (GOLD analysis project Ga0105245, IMG submission 81523) | Miscanthus rhizosphere microbial communities from Kellogg Biological Station, Michigan, USA - KBS M5-4 metaG | ecosystem: Host-associated > Plants > Roots > Rhizosphere > Soil | place...
GGCCAGCTCGTCGACGTTGCCGGGCGAAAACAGGAAGCCGTTCCTGCCGGCTTCGACCATTTCGGCCGCACCCCCGACCCTGGACAAAACCACCGGCAGGCCCATGGCCATCGCCTCGAGCGCGGCGTTTGAAAAGGTTTCAACGGCAGTGGAGCTGAGGACAAACACATCGGCGGCCATCAGGAAGGGACGCACATCGGCTCTGACTCCCATAAGATGAACGCTATCTCGCACTCCGAGATCGACGATGCAGCGTTCGATTTCACCGCGACATACTCCCTCTCCGACCACGAGGGCGTGAACCTGCTGACCTCGTGAAGCGACCGCGGCCAGGGCTCGAATCAAATCGGTCTGCCTCTTTTCAGGCCTGAGTTGTCCGACGATGATGGTGATAAAGGCGTCTGCGGGCAATCCATAGAGCCTGCGCAACTGCTCCCGGGTTTGCGTTACCGCTTCAGGATTGAAATGAGACTGGTCGACGCCGTTGTAAATAACCCGGCTGCTGGCCGCGGCAAGGCCGTAGCGGGCACACCACTGTTGCTGCTGCAAGCGGCATCCGAATACGACAGATGCTGTCCGGCGCAGCAAAGGCGCATACAACAGCATCTGAAGTTCGTCCTTGAGGCTGTGGAAATCCGTGGTATTGACGAGGCTGCTGATGATCGGCGCGCGTTTGCCCAATTGCCATGCGACAGCCTTGGCATACAGCAGGGGATAAAGGTTTACGCATGCCACATGCGAAATATTCTGCGCAATGATATAGCGCTTGAGACGGGTCACCGCTGCAAGGGAAAACTTGCCGCTACGATTCAGATGAATTGCAGGCAGCTCGGGGTCCAGCTCCGCGCGCAGCGTATGGGGTGCGCTGAGATAGGCCAGATGAATGTCGTGACCTGCCTGACGCAGGGCGTTGGCAACGCGGACGATCTTGCGTTCCGATCCGCCTATTGTCAGGCTGTTAAGTAGAAAAAGCGCGGCCATTGGTACGAGTGCCCGGTCTCACGGCATCATCCGGCGCGAGTGCATTTCCGGGAAGCGATTGCCCAAGCGGCTCAACCGCCCAGGTACGGATTCTTGCAATTCGGGGCCGGCAACGACAGTTTGTGAAAGGCCGGCGGGGCAAATCTTCATGAAGCCAGCGATTCCTTTGCGACACGTCGCTCGGACGGCTCAGACAGCGGGCGCTGTGCCGGGATACGGATAGCCGCTTGAACGGCATTGACGGAATGGTCTTCCGCGGCGATCCGATCGCGGCACTGCTTGAAAAACTCCGCGATGACGGGTGCATCGGGATCCAGAAGCAGCACATCGGGGTTGCAGTCTTCCGGCCCGAAATATTGTTCGGCATTCGGCGCCACTGCCCGCCAGCGCAATGGCCGGGCAAGCGAGCGTACCCATTTTTCGTTGGGAAGGAACAGACGAATCCGTCCGTCATACGAGCGTGGCGCATACCGGCTCACGGCAAGACCAGTAATCCGCGAAAGTTTGGCGCGCCGGACCAGAACGGGATCCTCCAACGCCGCGATCGCGGCCTCGCGCTTCGATTTGTAACGGCGACGCAATTCGCTGATATAGCGGCTGCGTTCCGAGGAGGAAAGCCGCATCAGTGCGCCGGCATGCTCGCGAACGCGCTCGATCTGCAACGCGATCCGCTCGCTCAATCGAGCCGGGAAGCGAAAATAAGAGGGATAAGGCGCGGCGAACAGGGCGAGGAACCGGACGATTGCACCGCGTTGCTGAAGTTGCTGCGCCAATTCGAAGGCAATTGCACCGCCCGCACAATAGCCCGCAATAATGTACGGGCCATTTGGCTGAAAAGCCTGGATCTGCGTGGCGAAGTAAGCAGCCAGATCTTCGACAGTTTCGAGTGGCTCGTTTTCACCATCGAGACCCGGCGGCTCCAGGCCGAAAAAAGGCTGGTCCTTGCCGAGGTGGTTTGCGAGGCTGCGATACGCGAAAATATCGCCATTGTGCCCCGCGACCGCGAACACCGGAGCGCGTGAGCCGAGCGGCTGGAGCGGGACGATGGCACGCGGCTGCTGGGCCACGCTCGCAGCCGAGCGCAAAAAGGCCAGGATTTCGCTCTTGCGCTCCATCAACTGTTCGCGCAGCGCCGTCGTGAGCACGCCTGTCGGCGCCTTGCAGCGCAGATGATCGCCGTCCGCCCAGATCTGGATGTCACGCCGCTGCAGTTCGGCAAGGAAGTTCTGCAGGTTCACAGAGCGATCTCCTCGCGACCCGCGGTGTCCTGCGTCGACGCTGCGGATCGCTCCAGCCACACCAATCCGTCGATGACGCGGGCAAGTCCTTCCAGCGTCGGTGTTTCCAGAAGGTTGCGCAGTGACAGATTCACCTCGAATTGCTCGCGTATGCGCGACACGGCCCGGATGGCAAGCAGAGAATGCCCGCCGAGGTCGAAGAAATCGTCGTTGACGCCCACACTCTCGACCGAAAGCAAGTCCGCCCAGATAGCGGCGAGCTGTTTTTGGGTGTCGGTCTGCGGTGCGGCAAGAGATTGGCCCGAGGCCGGTTTTTCGCCGGAAAAAGCCGGGAACGCCTTGCGATCGATCTTGCCGTTTGCGGTTAGCGGAAATTTTTCCATGAGAATGAATGCCGACGGAATCATGTATTGAGGTAACCGCGCTTTCAGGTGCCGGCGCACTGTAGCCGGCGTCAGAATTGCTTCCGCTGCTGGCGGCACCGTGCGCTTGTGGCCGTCGGCAGACTGTTCCCGTATCAAGCATCCTTGGGCCGAAGGCCGGATCGCGTACACGTAACACAGTTCGGTGTTTCGCAACAAGACATCCTGTTCCACGACGAAGTCGTAGCCGTGCTGTTCCAGCAGGGATGTAATGGGCGCAAGGTTTGCCTCCTGGTCCACTTCGATCACCAATTGCCGGATCTTGCTCCAGTCATCGGCGGAGATCCCCATCAGAACGTCGAGTTCGCTTTTTTCGACGTTGATCTTCAGCAGATCGATGCGGTCCATGCCTTCCTCTGCGATGACGCTCGACAGAGTCCTGAGCTGTGCGGTGACAATGCGGGACTGGAGACGGTCGTCGATCAATGCTCCGATTTCAACAGCGGAGTCCTCGGACTGCTCCGGCACCTGGTTCATCACATAGGTTTTCACCATTTCGCGCTCGATTGCCACGTCGGCATAGAAACCAGACAGCAGCGACAATCCCTGGAAAAAAGTCAGCTCCGCGGACTTGTTCTCGAGGGACAGTCCCATCGGCAGGCATTTCACCGCCGTTCCCCACGCGTCGGCATTGGCCTTCAGGCAGGCAAACGCGGCGGGATTGGGCTCAAAGGAGAGCATGCGCAGATTGCGGGCCATCCTGTTGGCGAATACGGTAAACAAGCCGATATTGGCGCCAGCATCGATGATGCAGTCGCCGTCGTTTATCGAAACGCCGTGCCGCAGGTAGGCCTGCAGAATGAAGATTTCGTTGTAGATGTAGTCCGTCTCGTTCTTGTTCAGATGCGCCACTGGCGACCCATCCGGAAGGACATGGACATGGTTGCAGGCCCAGAGCGACTGATTGGGTTGCGCGGGCATGACGTAGGCGACCAGGTGCTTGGCGCCGGAATCGTCTTCGCGGGCGAGTGCAACGGCGTCGCGGACGCCGCCTTTCTCGCGCAAGGCATGTTCGATTTCGCCGAGTTCGACCCGGTAGCCGTGCAGCTTGATCTGGTCATCGATGCGTCCGCAGAACTCGATGTTGCCGTCAGGCAGGCAACGGGCAAGGTCGCCGGTTCGATACATTCGTGCGCCGGCATCCGTGCTGAAAGGATCGGCGACAAACTTTTCGGCGGTCAGATCCGCGCGGTTCAAATAGCCGCGCGCGACGCCGCTACCGCCGATACAGATCTCGCCGCGTTCCCCGGCAGGCACCGGTTGCCCTTCTGTGTCGAGGACGTGAATGCGGCTGTTCGGAAGCGCCTTGCCCAGCGGCAAGGTGCCGCTTTGCGTTGCAGGCAGCTGCGCGCCGACGTGATAAGTCAGCACGCCCACCGTGGTTTCCGTGGGACCGTAGTGGTTGTATATCTCGCAATCCGGCGCCAATGCGCGCAGTTGCCCGATCCAGTCGATGCGCGAAGCTTCGCCGCCCAGTATCAGGCGCTGCCTGGGCATGACTTGCCCGGGATTCTTGCCGGCTTGCAGAGCGGACAAATGCGAAGGGACTATTTTCAGGACATCGATGCTTTCGCGGCTGAAGTATTCGGCCAGCGCATCCTGATTTTCCGCGCGTTCCTGCGAGATCACATGCAGGCAGCCCCCGGTTGCCAGCGCCGGAAATATCACGGTGTTGCCAAGGTCGGCGGCGATCGTCGAAACCGTCGCGTGATTCATGCCAGGCTCCAATTGCAATCGTTCAGCGACGCCCAGCACGTAGTTCACGATATTGCGATGCTCGATGCTCACACCTTTGGGACGACCGGTCGAACCGCTCGTATAAATTACGTACGCGAGATTTCGGGGATGGAAGTGAACCTCGTCTTGCGCGACGCCGCGGGGAGCGGTCCAGTCGAACGAATCCAGGCAGACAGTGCGTGCCGGGCTGGCAGGCAGATTTGCCAGCACCACTGTTTGCGTAAGAACCAACTCAACGTTGGCATCGGAAAGCATGAACGCAACCCTGTCTTGGGGAAACGCGGGATCAATCGGAAGATAGGCAGCACCGGCCTTCAGGATGCCCAGCATGCCCACTACCATATCCAGCGAGCGCTCGACTATCAAACCGACGACCTTGTCCGGGCCCGCTCCCATCTCCCGCAAGTGCGTGGCGAGCAGGTTCGCGCGATCGTCCAGTTCAGAGTAGGTCAACTTGTCCTGCTCGTACGCAAGTGCGAAGGCGTCGGGAGTTCGCAGGGCCTGCTGTTCGAACAGGTCGTGCAAGCACAGATCCTTTCCCGGATGCGAACCTGCGTCACTGCCGTGACCAGGAAGCTTGCCGCCTCCCGCGCCTGTGAACAGGCGCAACCGGGACGTAACCTGCTGCGGCGAACTGCTTTCCTTGTTTTTCCATTTCATGATTTCACTTCCCATGCTCCGTCTCGGAGGACAATTCGAACCTTCATAGCGACGACCAGGCGATCAATTCCTTCATGATTTCATTCGTCCCGGCATAGATTCTTTGCGCGCGGCTGTCCGCCCACATACGGGCGATCGGGTACTCGGTCATGTAGCCGTAACCGCCGTGTAGCTGGACGCACTCGTCGACGATGCGGCAGCCGCATTCGGTGAGCCAGTACTTGGCCATCGCGGTCGTCACATCGTCGAGCTGGCCGGCAATGAACCGCCCGATGCAATCGTCCAGAAATACGCGGCCGACGCGCGCTTCGGTCATGCATTGCGCCAATTGGAAGCGCGTATTCTGAAATTCGATGAGGGGTTTACTGAAAGCTGTCCTGTCTTTGACATACTGAGTAGTGATGGCTACGGCGCGTTCCATTGTCGCCACCGCGGTGGCGCCGACCGTCAGCCGTTCATAGGGAAGCTGCTCCATCATCTGGGAGAAGCCCCTGCCTTCCGCCGCGCCGAGGAGATTAGCCACCGGGACGCGCATGTCGTCGAAGAAGAGTTCGCACGTATCCTGTGCGTGCATCCCTATTTTTTCCAGCGAGCGGCCGACATGGTATCCGGGCAGGTCTTTCGTTTCGACGATGACGAGCGAGATGCCCTTGGGGCCCGCCTTCGCAGTGTCCGTCTTTACGGCGAGGCAAATAAGTCCGGCATGCCAGCCGTTGGTGATGAAGGTTTTCGATCCCTTGATGACATAGTGATCGCCGTCGCGGCGGGCGGTCGTCTTGATAGCCTGCAGGTCCGATCCCGCGCCAGGTTCGGTCATGGCGATGGCGGCCACCAGTTCACCGCTGGCCATGCGCGGAAGCCAGTTGTGTTTTTGCTCTTCGCTGCCATAGGCAAGAATGTAATGGGCAACCACGCTCTGGATGCTGGCGCCGAATTGGATCCCGGCCTGAGCCAGTTCCTCCAGAACCACGATCTCATAGGCGAAGCTGCCCCCGCCGCCGCCGTACTCTTCGGGGATGTCGGGCAACAGCAGGCCTACGCCACCCGCTTTCGTCCAGGCCTCGGCATCCGGTCGCAACTGGACACACCATCGTGCATAGTGCGGCGCGAACTCCTTCTGGATGAACTGACTGACCGTTTTGCGGAAGATCCGCACCCCGTCATCGATCCAAGCGGACTGGTAGCAACCAGGCGCCGCGGAGGCCTGCCGGCGCTCGTTGGGCAATTGCGTCACGGTGTCCATAGCGTGCAGGCTGGTTTTTTCAGGAAAGTTGCATCGTTGGCGGCGGTACGAGAACGTTCTATGACTACTGCGGCAACGTATCCCGGCATCGGAGAAAAACTGCGCAGACACCACCCGCACTGGTTCCCGTCCATGTCGGCCACGCGGAGAATTCGCGCAGGCTCGCCCGGCGACAACGAGACGTCGAAATTGTCCAGAGGATATTGCAGCCCATCGCCGAGCGCTTTGATGAACGCCTCCTTGCGAGTCCAGCAATTGAAGAAGCCCAATTCCCTTGATCCTCGATCGAGCGCCAGATAGGACGCGAGTTCATTGCGCGAGAAGAAGTGCGCGGCAACGGTGTCGGCGCGAGTCACCTGATGAATCGCTTCCACGTCGATCCCAACGTCGCGCCCGCGGCAAAAGGCGAATACCGCGATGTCCCTGCTATGTGAAACATTGAAGCGCCAGTCGATGGAAGCGGATCCCGGAGCGAGGACTGGCTTGCCATGTTCGGCGTACGCCAGTTCCACCGCGCGAGGCTCTATTCCCAATCGCGCGGCAAGCAATTGCCGCAGTCGTGCTCGTGCAACGATGAATCGCTGGCGATCGCGTTCAAAATGAAACCGATCCGCCCGCTGCCACTCGTCCTCGCGCAGCCAGCCGGCGAGGGCATTGAATGCAGCCGGCTCGACGTCCAGGCGCGACATGACGATCTCAACCGCGTCGTGTGCCAAACTGGCCGCCTTATCCGGCGTCAGCAGCTCACCTGCGGAAGAAGATTGCAAACCCGAGTCGAGACCATTCACCATTCGATGGAATTCTTGCATTCTTGTTTCGGCTCCCTGAAACAACGCCGAACAGGATTCTGAATGGCGCGAATGCAAATCTACTCGTCGTACGCGGCAGGCTATGTTTTCACAGCGTGCTACCACATGGTCCAATTGGCTTATTGCTCTGATTCGGCGGGATTTCGCCCTACAACGACCGGGTCGGACCTGCTGTTTGTTCTTGAGGGCCTGAGTGCTGATCGGGACCATGCCGCTCTTGGGCGGGTTACGCACAGATAGAAGGAAGCCAATAAAAAAGGGCGCAACCTGGCGGTGCGCCCTTTTTACAACCTTTTGAACGGACAGGTGACTACGCGTTTGCTTGGCCCAATACACTCTCGGGCTGATAACAAGGTGTTGGCCACCTGACTCTGTTCCAGCGTAGTGCTTTCGCTACGCCCGAGGTAACTATGCAGGAAATACCCTCAATGTTCAACGGTACGAGCATAGTCCGTTCGGACCATTCAGGCACTTTAAAGTCGTCGATTTCGATTGAGAAGCGACCTATTCAGGCCTCCAGGCCTATTTCGCCGGCAGCCCGGGTGTCGGTTTCCCTCCTACAGGCGGCGTTGCGGGTGTGGTCGCGCCCGAATGAATTCCCTGCGGGGTTTGCTTCCCTGTCACTGCTGAAGTATCGGTCAAGGAGTCGGGAACGGTGTACTGGAACTTCCAATCTGTGTAGTTTTGCTTGTTTTTGAAGGATTCGTACTCCTCGGGAAAAGAATCCGTCTTGAGCGGCGCGCCCGAATAGGAGCTGTGCACACCGATGATGCCGCCGTCCGGCGCGTTCAAAAGCGCCCAGTCCCTCGAACCCGTCATCGGATCGACGTAGATCCGACGCAAATAGCGCTGCGTCCCTGCAAAACGCTTGTCACTGAGCAGGTCTTCCAACGAATGGGGAAACTGTTTGGCAGCGCCAGGCGAACTCTCGTAGTAAAGGCCGATTGCACGCCGAATTTGGTCTCCGGCAAAAAGTAATTGCTTTTCTTTTTCGCGCTGCGCCTGCTGGTGAAAGATGACGCCCGTCGCACCGAGGACGGTCCCCATGATCGCTACAAGCACTAGCAGACCTATGTAGGCGAACCCGTGCGACCGCACGTCGCGGACGACGATTGCGCTTGTTGGGCGTTTGCTTCCGTCCGGAAATGGGCAAGGGCGTTGCATGGAATATGGCTTCTAGCCCGCCGGCGCCGCAAGGCAGGAGTGAGCCCAAAACTCGGGAGGCTCACCATTCATTGAATTTTCTGCCGTCGATCGCCGTCCCCTGGGCCCCGCTCTTGATGTCATAGATTGCTCCCTCGTTTGCATCGGAGGGCGAAACTACGATCCAGCTGGTCGCACTGTCCGTCATGGGATCCCGCGGGATAGTTCGCAAATATTTGCGCGCGACCAGGTCTTCCAGGCTATCCGGGTATTTGCCCCGGTCGGCATGGTACTGGTCGATCGCCACGCGCATCTGCGCGAGATCCTCTTTGAGCACGGCTTCCTTTGCTCTTTCCGTGCTATGCCAGTAGCGCGGCACCGCGATGGTGAGCAGCAATGCAATGATGGCCATGACGACGATCAGCTCGATCAGGGTGAAGGCAGCCTGGAGACACGGGCCGGGGGTCGAGGCAAGATGAAAACGAAAGCTGCGGTGCGTTACCATTCCTTGTACGGAACCCCGTTCAGTCCCACCCCGTCCGACTTTGAAAATACGTCAAAAACATCCTTGCCTTCGCGTGGATTGTCTGGAGGGCTGTCGTACGCACGCTTGTTCCAGGTTTGCCCCGGTTTTGCCTGGTCAGGCGCGAACGGATCGCGAGGCAGGCGCCGCAGGAAATAGATCTTGGGTTTGTCCGGTTTCTTGATATTTTCAATGCCCGAGACCAGGACGTCCAATTCGGGCGGATAACCGGACGAGTCGGATTTCTTCTCGATGATCCCGGCGTCGGCCGCTTGCTTATAGGCATCGATCGCCTCCCGCAGTTCGCGAAGTGCCGTACGAAGGTCCTGTTCCTTCGCGCGCTGTGACGCCAATTTTGTGAGCGGCAGCGCTGCAGACGCCAGGATTGCGACGATCGCAACAGTTGCCACGAGTTCGATGAGCGTGAAGCCTCGTGACGCGCGCAAAATGATCGAGAGGGAAGCAAAGGACGACACGAGATGATGCGGCCAGCCGTTTCGTTTGTTCATCCCCTTGTTTCGCATTGCGTGATGCATCACGGCGTCACAGTGACGACCAAAGGCGGGGGCGCCACCACCTGCCCCGTGTCAGGAGAGGCGCCGGGAGCCGGAATGATCTGTCCGATCGAGATCTGCGCCGTGCCGGACTGACCTTCCAGCGCACGAAAGCGGATCGTTGTGGATCCGGCGACCGAGAGCTGAACGCGTCCGGCGCTCGTTCCAGCGCCCAATGCCAGCAGCCTGGAACTGTCATAGTGCAGATCGAGCCGCACGCTACCGGGTGTGTTTGGCGGCAGGGAAATCGCTACCGCAAACTCGTTTCCTGCCTGAATCTGTGCTGGCCCGGTCATCACTATCGACTTGGCGCCGCTCGCCGGAGTTGTGGAAGGAGACGGGACTCCGCTTTGCGGTTGTGAGGTGGCGGGTGGCACTTGTGCCTGGTTGGCTGAAGCAACCGGCGGAACTTGCTGGGCAGCAGCATCCCCTTGGGGTTGCGCAGAAGCCACACCCGCAGCGGGCGAACCATCCGAAGACGCAGGCGCCTGACCATTCGCGGTCGGCAATCGTAGCGGCGTGGAACCAAACCCTCCCTCGGTCCCAGAGGCAATTTCCAGGGCGGAGGGGGAAGGCCGGTCGACATTGCGCACGACATAGGGAGTGATCAGCAGCACGATTTCGGTCTTCGTACGCGTGTCGTTATTGTTGGTAAACAGGCGGCCGAGGAGAGGAATGTCAGCCAGCCCCGGGACTTTGTCCGCTATGCGGCGGTCCTCATCCTGGATCAACCCCGCCAGTACCTGCGTTTCGCCATTTGCCACTCGCAACGAGGTGGCAGTATTGCGAGTGCCGAGGCGGTAGGTCAGTGTTCCCTGCGCCGACTGGATCTGCTGCACGATATTGCTTACTTCCAGGCTTACCTTCATTGCCACTTCGTCGTCGAGGTAGACGTTGGGTTCGATATCGAGCTTCAGTCCGATATCGAGGTATTGCACCGACTCCGAAACGCCCACGTTGGCTGTCGAAGTGGTGGTGATGACGGGAAGGCGGTCGCCAATATGGATTTTTGCCTTTTCGCGGTTGCGCACCCGGATGCGCGGGTTGGCGAGCAGATTCGTGTCGCTGTCCTGCCTCTGCAGGTTGATGATGAAAGCCGGGTCGGTAACGTTGAGAACCACCAGGCTCGAGCTGCGGTTGAGCCATTCGTCCAGCGTGAGTTGCCCCGGCGTACCTGCTCCTCCCTGCAGAGTCGCGGATACTTTGGACGGATAATTTGCGCCGAGATTCTGCAGCTTGCCGCGCGTGATTTCCAATACCTTCATTTCCAGGATCACTTCCGGTTCTGCCAGATCCTGCGTGGCAATGAGCTTCTCAGCCAGCCTGATCACATCCGGCGTGTCGCGCATTATTAGCAGGTTGAGCCGTTCGTCGACGAAGACGTCGCGGGTCTTCAGCACCGTTTTGATCAAATTGAGTGTTTGCTTGACGTCGGCATTGCCCAGGTAAAAACTCCGCGTCAGCAGCTCCTGATAGTCGCGCACCTTGTTCGGCAAATTCGGATAGATCAGAACGGTGTTCTGATTAAGCACTTTTTTTTCCAACTGATTGGTGACCAGCAGGAAGTGCAGGGCATCCTCCAGCGGCGTCTCGTGCACCAGGATCGTCGCGCGAAGGTCGGGACGAACGTCACGGTCGAACACGAAATTGATGCCGGAAACACGGGACAGCACGTCGAATACGTTTTTCAGAAGCGCGTCGCGGAACTCCAGCGTGACCGGTTTCCTGAATTCCGCACTAAGCTGTGGTTCACTGCCCTTTTTCGTGGCGCGGGTCTCCTCTATTCGCCTCTGCAGTCCCTGGGCATCCCTCTGCGAGGGATTTTCCTTGAGAACATCTTTCAGCACCTTCAGCGCTTCCTCGTCGTTTCCGGCATCGACCAACGTTTGCGCCTGCCTGACGGTATTGCGCTGACGCAGAACCGTGCGTGCAGCCTCCACGCCCGCTTGCGCGCGGCCGTTGTCCGGGTTGAATGCAAGCGCCCTCTGATAAGCCGCGAGCGCCTGTTCGCCATGTCCGAGAAGGCGCGCCTTGTCGCCTTCGTAAGTCAGTTGATCGACATACAGATCCCGATAGCGCAGGTAGTAAGTGCGCAACTCCGCATCTCCGGGATGCGCCTTCGAGCTTTTTTCGAGGGACCGGATGCCCGCTTCCATCGAGCCCTCGTCGATCAGACGCCGCCCCTCGTTGAGTGCCGTTTGGGTGGCACACCCGGCCGCCATGAGCAGGAGCACACAGGCAAGAATGCACTTCATGGGGTCTCTCCGACAGGAACGGTCTGGCGCTCATTGAGCGGCAGATAAATCAGCGTGATTGCGCTGTCGGCAATGTGCTCGACGCGATAGATCGAATCGACGGTGTCCCCTTCGCGCAGCACCAGATTGCGATCGCCCTGGGTCAGGAATACCGCGGTGTCTGCTCCCGAACGAAGTTTGCCCATGTAAGTGAATGGCACGGGCGGCGCGGTCGGACGGGATGCTGGTGGCGCGGGCGCCGCGTTTCCCTTGGAGGTTGGTCCCGTTCCACCGCTTTTTGGCGTCTTCATCTTGACTGCTGGCGCGGCGAAAGGATCGCGCACGAGTTCGCCGGGGTTGCGCGTGGCAAGTTTGTCCAGGTTGATGCGCGCGTTCGCCGGGCGTGTTCCATTCTGCGGGCTAGTGCCACGTGACGCGTCAGCTTGTACGGGACCAGACGCCGGCGATCTTGCTTGCTCTTTTTTGCCGCGGGAACCTGCCCCGACAACTTCGACATCCGGGTCATCGTTTGAATTGCGCACCCATGCTGCTGCGGCGAGCGTTGTGGCGAGCAACCCGGCAATGACCACCCAGCGGTGCGCCGGAGTCACACCGGCCTCCTGAGAAAAGCCGTGAAACGTACCTCGGCCTGCAGCAGCGCGGTATCGCCTTCTCGCCGGAAACTGATCCCGTCGAGCGCGAGGCTGGGCATGTCGCGCATGGCGTCGGCGAGAAAGCGCCGCACCTGTGGGTAGCTTCCGATAACCGGCAACACGATCTGATAGCGCACGAACTTTCCGGATGCGTCCGGCAGCGGACGGTACTCTCCGCGCTCGAGGGTAAGCCCGGCACTGCGTGCATAGGTGTGCAGCCGGCTTGCAATTTCCGGCCCGTGGCGCGCGTCGGTCAGGCGCTCATAGAACGCGGCGAGTTGAACCTGCGGTTGCAATGGTTCGGCACTCCTCGGCCGGCTATCCGCTCGCGCCTGCAATGAGGCAACGCGAGCGTCTAGCGTAACGCGGCGGGATTCGAGAGGCCTTACGCCATAAAAGTACAGACCCAAGGCGAGCAGGCCCAAGGCGATACCAGCCAGCGCCAGCCAGTCGAGTTCGCGCGTGAGACGCCTGATACGCCAATTCAGCGCCTGGTTTGCGGCTCTATCCATGATGCGGTCACGACGAAGTGCAACGGTCTTGGGCCGACACGTTTCTGGCGCTGATGCGTCAGCAAATACACGTTGGCAAGTTCGGATTGCTGTTCGAGGCGGCTCACATAGTCAAACATCGCCTCGGAATCGGAAGTCTCGGCGCTGATCTGCACGGTTCCACTCTTCGCATCGGGGGCGATGCCAAGCAGTGTCACCTCGCCTGCCGCAACGCCTTCGACCGCGCGGAACAAGCGGTCCCAGGGCAGGGCGAGCTGGTCGATTACTTCATTGGCACGCTGGATCTCTTGTCCCACGGATTCATCGATGCGGCTTTCCCTGGGGCCGATACCCGATGCCTGACGTTCCAGCCGGGCTACCTGCGACTCAATCGCCTGGGTCTTGCTTCGCAGATCCTCGCGCCAGGATGCGACCGTCAATGCAGCAACGAGTCCGGCACAGAGCAAAACTAAACCGCTTCGGCGGCGACGTCGCGAGGACTGCACAAAATCCAGACTGAGCGCGCGCATCAGGGTAATCCCGCCATGGCCAGGGCGTACGCAGTGTCCGCAGGGGTGCCAGGCCGGATACGGCCGCGCGGAGCAAGTTGCTCGGTGCGCAGACCCTGAGTGTCGATCACGACGTCATCCGCTGTGCTCACGAAAATATTGGAAGGAGTCTCGGGGCCGGACACCAACACCCGTTCCTGGTCGAGCACATCGCGCAATTGGACCACTGAATTGCTTAATGGACGCAGACGCACGGAGCGCCAGCGGCCCGTTTCGATCCACGCTATCAGCAGCCGCCCGTGTTCCGCGCTTACCAGCCAGGCGTTGTCCCCGATGCGGCGCAGCGATGCGTTGAATTGCGCCATCAGCGCTGGCTGGCAGGACGCCAATGCCAACCCCGCGGTCTTCAGCGTGTCGGCGAGTGCCTCGATCAGCGCAGCATCAGTGGCGGCTGCCAGGCGTTCCAGGCGCACAGGTGCGCTGCTGGTGCGGATCACCCATTGGCGCGCCTTGTCCCCGAACACCTGAGCGAAGCGCGCCCGGGCGAATTCAAGTTCCTCGGACTGCGTGACGAGATCGGCGCTCCAGGGCAGCACGAGGTAGCGTACGAAATGATTGGAAAGAATGACGCTTGTAGGCAAGACAGGTGCCGGATTTGGCTGCCCGAGCATTTCCCGCAACGCCTCCAGCGCCGCGCTCCAGGTCGGCTGCGCGTCGGATGCTGCACATGACAAACGCTTGCGATCCAACACGCGCGGCTTCTTCCAGCCCGCCAGCCGCACCATCGCCACGTGGTGCGGCGACAGGGCAATCTGCATGCGCTCACGAGACAAAAGTGACACGGTTAACCTCTTCCAGCGTTGTTTCGCCATGGCTCAATAGCTCGATCGCTGCTTCGCGCAGGCTGCGCGTGCCGAGCCGGCGCGCGGCTTCCTTGACCGCGCGTACCGGTTGGCGTGAACTGATGAGTTCCCGCATCTCGTCGTTGAGCGTGAGCGTTTCTGCGATCGCCTTGCGGCCCTGGTACCCGCTACCGCGGCATTGCCCGCAACCCCGTCCAGCGCGAAATTTCCAGTTTGCCGTCTGCGTGACTTCGAGCCCCGACGCCACGATCAGTTCCGCCGCTGGCTGCATGTCGGTGGAACAATGCGAACAGTTGACCCGGATCAGACGTTGCGCTGCAACGCCGTTCAAGGCACTGACAAAGCTGTATGGATCCAGGCCCATGTGCAGAAAACGGCCGATCACGTCGAATACGTTGTTCACGTGGACGGTCGTGAACACCAGATGGCCGGTAAGGGCGGACTGAATCGCGATCTGCGCCGTCTCCGGATCGCGAATCTCGCCCACCATAATCTTGTCGGGGTCGTGGCGCAGTATCGAACGCAGGCCGCGGGCGAAGGTAAGCCCTTTCTTTTCGTTCACCGGGATCTGCAGGATGCCGGGCAGTTGATATTCGACAGGATCCTCGATAGTGATGATTTTCTCGTGCCCACTATGGATTTCGGACAGCATCGCGTACAACGTGGTGGTCTTGCCGCTGCCGGTCGGACCGGTAACCAGCAGCATGCCGTAGGGCTCGTTCGCAAGCTTGCGCAACCAGGCAACTGTTGGCGCATCGAATCCGAGCCCATCTATGCGCAATCCGCGGAATTCGTCCGCCAGCAACTTCTTGTCGAGAATGCGCAAAACGGCATCCTCCCCAAAAATGCTGGGCATGATGGAAACGCGAAAGTCCACGTCCCGACCCTTGACCGTCACCTTGAAGCGGCCGTCCTGCGGGGTTCGTCTCTCGGCGATGTCGAGTTCCGCCATCACCTTGACGCGAGAGATGATCTGCTCGGCCATTTCGTTTCCCTGCACGGCTCCGACAGGATTGAGTACCCCATCGATCCTGCATCGGATTGAAAGCCCGTTTCCGGTGGACTCGAGATGGATGTCGCTTGCGCCGGATTTGAGCGCATCGTAGAGCGTGGAGTTGACCAGTCTGACGACTGGGCTCGTGTGCTCACTGATGGCTTTGAGCGACAAGTCTTCGACGTCGTGTCCGGCGCCGATGCCAACGGCCGGCACCGATATGACGCCGTCCATGGCGTGCGTATTCTCTTCGATGTGCGAGAGGTAGGCCGACATGTCATCGCGGTGGACCAGGCTCAGCGCGAAGGGCTCGCCAATGCGCTCGGCAGCCCAGGCCTGCAGGTCGAGAGCGAACGGATCCCCGATCGCCAGCAGCAGCCCGCCTTGCTCGTCGCGCAGCAGCGCGCAATCGTGCGCATTGGCTTCCGCGAACGGCAAGACGTCGAATGCCGGCGACAGTGCATGCAAACGCCGGTTGGTGAGCGGGGGCAGTTGCAGCGTTTGCGCGAGTACCGCGGTGAATTCCGCCGGCGGCAATTCCAGTTGTTCGTCCAGAAGCTGGACGACGCTGCGCTTGGTCGTTTGCGCCAGTTTGCGGGCTTCTTCGATCTGCTCTATGGTCACGCCAGGGCGCTGCGTTACCGACCCATCGATGCCCGCGTTCACTGAATGCTACCCGCCAGCTCGAACACCGGCATGTACATGAGCACCACGATGGCACCGATCACCAGTCCGATGAATGCCATCAGCATCGGCTCGAATAGCCGCGTGAACCAATCGACCCAGCGCGCGATCTCTTCATCGAGAAAGGCCGCGATCCGCTCCATCATTTCGTCCATGCGACCGCTGCGCTCGCCGACACGCAACATACGCAGCGCCACCGGTGTGGTAAGGCCGTGCAGTTCCATTGCCTCCGAGATCGTGCGTCCTTCGCGGATCGCTTCGCGAGCCCGCTCCGCACTGACGCGCAGCGCCGGGGAAAGTAGGCCAGAGGCCATGTCCAACGCTCCGACCACAGGAGTACCTCCTCGTAGCAGCATTCCCAGGGTGCGGTAGAACCGCGCCAGCTGATACAAGCGCATGCGGCTGCCAACGGCGGGGATATGCCATAGTTTGGCGCCGATCCAGCGCCGTGCGGTAACCGTGAACAATACGCGCCCTGTCGCCACCAATGCACCCAACACGGCCAGCGCGACGAGCAGCCCGTGCGCGGACAGGAATGTGCCGAGTTCGAGCAAAAGCCGCGACACCAGAGGCAGATTGCCCTTTACGTCGTCATAAACCATGCTGAATCTTGGAACTACATATCCCAGCAGAAATACCAGAACGAGCGTGCCTGCGACCATGAGCAGCACCGGATAGATCGACGCACTGATCACTTTCTTGCGCACTACTTCGAGTTGCGATTCGTATGCAGAGTAGCGTTTCAGGGCGTCGGTCAGATCGCCGGTACGCTCGGTTGCGCGAACGGTGGAAACGTAGAGGACGGGAAAGTCATAAGGCTGTTCCTGCATTGCTTGCGACAAGGTACGTCCATGGCGAAGCTGTTCGATCAATCGGTCGAGGGTCGTGCGCGTCGAGTTTTGCGCCTCTTTCTCGGCGAGTGCCTCGATGGATTCGACCAGGGTCAGCCCCGCCTCGAGCAGCGCGAGCAACTCCTGGTTGAACAGCGCAAGCGGAAAACGCTGGCCGCCTCGGAGGCGCTGGAGCTGCCACGAATTCGCGGGCCTGAGCGACAGAACGTTGCTGCAGCCGCGCGCACGAGCCTGGCGGTTCGCATCGCTTTCGTCGGTTGCATCCAGCGCGAGCGAGATAACTCCGCCGGAATCGCTTAGCGCTTTGATGAGAAATTTCATGGGAGATGGAGGGTTCGGCGAATGTGTGAAAGCGTTCTTACCAATTGGTTATGTCGGCGTCCTCCTCGGTGCCACCGGGCTTGCCATCCCGCCCGTAGGATAAGAGATCGTATTCGCCGTGTTCTCCGGGGCTTTTATAGATGTATTTATTGCCCCACGGGTCGACCGGCGGTTTTTTCTTGAGATAGGGACCCTGCCATTTGGATTCGTTCTCTGGCCGGCTGAACAGGGCTTCAAGCCCCTGCTCGTTTGACGGGTAGTGACCCATATCGAGGCGATATTGGTCCAGCGACTTTTCGAGCGCGTCGATCTGGGCGCGCGCAGTCTTGACCTCCGACTTTCCAATTTGGGCGAAATAACGCGGCCCCACGTAGCCGGCAAGCAGGCCAATAATGACCATTACCACCAGCAGTTCGAGGAGAGTAAATCCTCGCGCTCGTGCCGGCCGCATTAACGAGGTGGAAATAAGAACTGATGGCAATGAGGGCCTGGGAATCTGATGATTTACCAATCCTGAATACATGCGGAATTCAAGAAAAATAGTGTAAATCCATTCAGTCGGCGGACAGTTAACGGTCCAAAAGACTTGTGTGACGGCTTACCCGAGGCATAAGTTCGTATAAGCCGATCGGACCAAGAAAGCAGAATCTCTAATCAGGGGTTTAAGGTAAGACTAGGCCTGCAGGCAGTTAGTTCGTGTTCAAGAGTCATGTGCGTCTGCTGCATAAAAAAGCGGGAGGCCGGAATCGCGAAGAAAATTTCCTCGTAACCAGACCTCCCCGCCAAGACCACCACTCTGTTTGATAATGCGCTATTGCGAACGCGCTTTCTTACCTCCCGTTATCTCAGAGTTAATAGCCACCGGCGTGGCAGTCCAACGCCTGCCGGTGGTTGTTGTCATCGACGATCCGTTATTGACATAGACGCAATAGCTTGGGGCAGTACGCCGGGCTATTGGGTTGACGTTTTCACGGAGACCGGAGTAGCAGTCCACGCCGAATGGTTGGGCACTGCATCGAAGGCGCTCACGCGGTAGTTATAGGTTGTACCCGGAGTAAGTCCTGTATGCTGGAACGATGTTCCGGTGGTGATGGTCGCAAGCTGAGCATTGTTGAGGTAGACGATGTAACCCTTGACCCCAACATTGTCCGTTGAGGGCTGCCAGGTCAGTTTGACTTGGGAGCCGGAAACCGCGCTCGCCGTGAGCCCAGTCGGAACGCTCGGTGCGGCCGTGTCTGCGGCCGAGGTGGCTGGCGTAATTGCGAATGTTGCGTTGGACTGGCTTGATACATTTCCGGCGGCATCGATGGCCTGGACGGTGTAGTTATAGCTGGTGGCCGCGGCAAGGCCGGTATTCTGATAGGAGGTCACCACACCCACTGTAGCGATCGGGGTGCCCGCGCGATTGATGCGGTAGCCCGTCACGCCGACGTTGTCGGTGGATGCCGTCCATGACAAGTTAATCTGGGTGGAAGAGGCCGCCGTTGCCGTCAAACCAGCCGGCGCGGTGGGCTTCACGCTATCGCTCATGGGATTAGGTATTGCACCAGATTGCGTGGTTGCACTGGCCGCGTTGGATTGGCCCGAAGCGTTGCCGGCTGCGTCAATCGCCTGCACGGTGTAGGCATAGCTGGTGCTGGCAGTCAGGCCGGTATTTTGATAACCGGTGACCGCCCCCACTGTGGCTATCAATGCGCCCGCACGATATACGCGGTAGCCCGTCACGCCGACGTTGTCGGTGGAAGCCGCCCACGACAAATTGATCTGCGACGCGGAAGAAGCTGTGGCGCCAAGCCCCGTCGGAACGCTGGGCGCTGTCGTGTCCGCTGCCGCTTTCGTGATCGCGCTTGCCGAGGCGGATTGAGCCGAAGCATTGCCGGCGGCATCGATAGCTTGAACGGTATAGGCGTAGCTGGTGGCGGCGCTCAGACCGGTGTTCTGGTATGAAGTGACCGCACCCAATGTCGCTATCAAGCTGCCCGCACGATAGACGCGGTAGCCCGTCACGCCGACGTTGTCGGTGGATGCTGTCCACGCCAGGTTGATCTGAGTGGAGGATGCCGCCGTTACCGTCAAACCAGCCGGCACGCTGGGCGCGGCCGTGTCTGCGGTCGAGGTGGCTGATGTAATTGCGAATGTTGCGTTGGACTGGCTTGATACATTTCCGGCGGCATCGATGGCCTGGACGGTGTAGTTATAGCTGGTGGCCGCTGCAAGGCCGGTATTCTGATAGGAGGTCACCACACCCACTGTAGCGATCGGGGTGCCAGCGCGATTGATGCGGTAGCCCGTCACGCCGACGTTGTCGGTGGATGCCGTCCATGACAGATTGATCTGCGAAGCGGAAGCGGCTGCGGCGGTAAGGCTTGTCGGGGCGCTCGGCGCGGTGGTGTCGGAAGTGGTAGCCGTTTTTGTGGTTGTACTTGCCGCGTTGGACTGACCCGAAGCATTGCCAGCCGCATCGAAAGCCTGAACGGTATAGGCGTAGCTGGTGGCGGCGCTCAGACCGGTGTTCTGGTATGAAGTGACCGCACCTACGGTTGCAATCAAGCTGCCCGCGCGATAGACGCGGTAGCCCGTCACGCCGACGTTGTCGGTGGAAGCTGTCCACGCCAGGTTGATCTGGGTGGAGGAGGCCGCCGTTGCCGTCAAACCGGCCGGCAGGCTCGGCGCGGTGCTGTCGGAAGTGGTAGCTGTTTTTGTGGTTGCACTTGCGGCGCTCGACTGAACCGAAGCATTGCCGGCCGCGTCGATCGCCTGGACGGTGTAGTTATAGCTAGTGGCCGCCGTAAGGCCGGCATTCTGATACGAGGTCACGGCGCCCAAGGTCGCAACCAGGCTGCCCGCGCGATAGACGCGGTATCCCGTTACGCCGACGTTGTCGGTGGAGGCCGTCCACGCCAGGTTGATCTGGGTGGAGGAGGCCGCTGTTGCCGTCAAACCAGCCGGCACACTGGGCGCCGTTGAATCGGTGGTAGCAGCACCGGTTTTCATCAGAAACGCGGCGTAGTGGCCGTTCAATGAAATGGTGGTCACGGCGGGCAGGGAACTAATCGCGGAGGACAGATTGTCGTGCGTGATCTGGCGCGAGGCCTGGGGCAAGGTCACGGAAGCCACGTTGGTGGCGGTCGGATTGACGTACACGTAGCCCTTTTCGAATTCCCTCGAATAGATGTTCACGCCGTTGATCGTGCTGACCTTATAGGTGCCCAGGGCTTTGCCCAGGTTGAGTTTGTCGTATTCATCGAACCACCAGATCTTGTTGTAGCCGCTGCCACCGTTGAACATGAAGTAGCTGTTATTCAGGGTGTCATTCTTGCCCAGCAGGAAAGAGCCCAATGCATAAGAGAGGGTTTGCCAGAAAGTAACGGGCTTGCCCCAGTTATCGGTGCCCGATTGGCCCTCCGAGAGCTGCGTGTGGCTCATCAGCGCGATCTTTGAATTCTTGATCGCACCCATGGTATCGATCTGGCGCTTCCAACTTGCCTCGGGGAAGAACTGCGTATTGGCGCCCCATTCCACGGCGAAGGCTCCTTCCTCGAGCAGAACATCGGGCGGGTTTGCGCCGCTGTCCAGCGCCTTCCAGGCAGCGCTACCGGCATCGCTCACGGTTCCGCCCTTGTTGCACCACAATTTTTGTCCGTATCCGTGAACGCCGGCAGTGATGGCGACGATGAATGAATTCATCGCGGTAGACCAGGCGGCGTCGGTCGGGTACCAAGCGGACGTCGCGTTATATCCGGCCGCCGCGGCGTTGGGCGTGCAATTGTCGACGAATACGCCATCGGCGCGCCAGGGCTGATCGATGATGTCGGCTTTGACCGCCGTCACCCAATACGACTGGTAGGCCGAAGAGCCGAAATCCATCAGATACCAGTATTGGTTGGCCGATGGGTTCGAATATCCCTTGCTGTAGATGCGATTGCCGGCGGCATCTTTCTGGAACAGGCCCGGCTGATTGCCATTGAGGCTGCCCATGGGATGGCCGCGCGAGACGTTGTGGCGGGCAAGGCCGTTGACATACTGCGGTTGCGAGCTATCCAGGTAACTCGGACTCTCCGGACCCATCTCATAGAGATAGATCTGGGTATTGGGGTTGAGCGCCTTGATGGACGACCAGGTATTGGAGCCAATACTGTCATAGCGGAAACGATCGATATCGATCAGGTCGTACTTTGCCAGCTTCGCCGCATCGGCGGTGCCGAGTGCCGGGCCGCCTCCGTAGTAAACCAGAAACGTCGGGATGAACTTGGTCGATTGGGCCTGAGCACCGCTGGCCAGCGTTGCTCCCAGGAGCAACGAAAAGCCGATCGAGCGAAGTGCCGCAGTGGAGCGTTTTAGCAGGGTCTTTTGCGGAGGAACATTATTTGTATAGGCGATATGGCAAGACATTGTGACCCTTCCAAGAGATGAGCAAAAAGTTGCGTCGCAGCATCTATCGCAAGTTAGGGGCCACCTTGATAAACAGATGTTAAAACAAGATATTACATGATAATTGTAGTCATTTTACTACAATTCTGTAGTGGTATGGCGACGGTTCGTGCGACTGCGCGTCAGCATCCTTGTTTGTAAACGATAAAATACGTCGCGCCACCACGACAAAGCCGTTTAGGCAAGACATAATCTCTTTTTATAACAATCAGATATCAGTGATATCGAGCGTCGTGGGTGAGATAGTGAAGGGTGGACACCGATTGGGTCACCTTAAGTGCGACCGCGTACAGGACATGCGCAAAAGCGCGCGTGGAAATCCTCACAAGGGGAGGGTAGAAAAGTATTTGTTAGGGAAACCCGAGCCGAGCCGACTGGGATCGCCAGAGTCGTGGTCGGATGCATACGCATTGGCGCGCTGTGGGCCACGTTCGAAGCTGATTCCGGCTCCCTGGGCGGTTATTTCCAAGGGAACCGGTCAGCCCCGAGTGCTGCTTTTGTGAATCTGCCCCTCAGTATGAGGAAACGGCGGCCGGCAGCCTGGACGCACTGAGACGGCCGCCGTTTGCCCGATATCGGGCCGTGCTTTCATTAGATTGCGGATACTTTCATCAGGAACGCCGCGTAGTGGCCGTTCAATGGAATGGTGGTCACGACGGGCAGGGAGCTGAGCGCTGAGGAGAGGTTGTCGTGCGTGACCTGGCGCGAGGCCTCGGGCAGTGTCACCGAAGCCACGTTGGTGGCGGTCGGATTGACGTACACGTAGCCCTTTTCGAATTCCCTCCAATAGATGTTCACGCCGTTGATCGTGCTGACCTTATAGGTGCCCAGGGCTTTGCCCAGGTTGAGTTTGTCGTACTCATCAAACCACCAGATCTTGTTGTAGCCGCTGCCGCCGTTGAACATGAAGTAGCTGTTATTCAGGGTCTCATTTTTACCCAGCAGGAAAGATCCCAGGGAGTAGGACAGGGTTTGCCAGAAAGTAACGGGGTCACCCCAGTTATCCGTGCCCGATTGGCCCTCCGAGAGCTGCGTGTGGCTCATCAGCGCGATCTTTGAATTCCTGATCGCACCCATGGTATCGATCTGGCGCTTCCAACCTGCCTCGGGGAAGAACTGCGTATTGGCACCCCATTCCACGGCGAAGGCCCCTTCCTCGAGCAGAACATCGGGCGGGTTTGCGCCGCTGTCCAGCGCCTTCCAGGCTGCGACCCCGGCATCGGTGAGAGTCCCTCCCTTGTTGCACCACAACTTTTGTCCATGTCCGTGCATGCCGGCAGTGATGGCGACGATGAACGAATTCATCGCGGCGGACCAGGCGGCGTCCGTCGGATAAGACACGGATGTCGCGTTATACCCGGCGGCTGATGCGGTGGTCACACAGTTGTCGACGAATACGCCATCGGCGACCCAGGGCTGATCGACGATATCTGCCTTGACCGCTGTCAACCAGTACGACTGGTAGGCCGAAGAGCCGAAATCCATCAGATACCAGTATTGATTGGCCGATGGGTTCGAATACGCCGTGCTGTAGATGCGATTGCCGGCGGCATCTTTCTGGAACAGGCCCGGCTGATTGCCATTGAGGCTGCCCATGGGATGGCCGCGCGAGACGTTATGCCGGGCAAGGCCGTTGACACTGACCTGCTGCAAACTATCCATGTAAGTTTGAGTTTCCGCACCCATCTCATAGAGATAGATCTGGGTATTGGGGTTGACCGCCTTGATGGCCGACCAGGTATTCGAGCCGATGCTGTTATAGCGGAAACGATCGATATCGATCAGGTCGTACTTCGCCAGCTTTGCCGCATCGGCGGTGCCGAGTGTGGGGCCGCCGCCGTAGTAAACCAGAAACGTCGGGATGAACTTGGTCGATTGGGCCTGAACAGCACCCGCAGCTTGCCCTGCTCCAGATAATGTGGAATCTCCACTCCCGCCGCCCCCGCTTCCGCATGCAGAAAGCAGGGAAACCGCAACCAGTAGCGCACCTGCAACGGTCGAGCGATAAGTGCCTGGGGACCGGTTGCGGGAAGCCGCATCGTTATGTCCCTCCCCGCGGTGCGCGAGACCTGCGCCCTTGCGTGCTGAATCGGTGTTCATTGAGGGACCTCCAAAAATTGATCAAAAGTGCTATCGGGGTCCCTGTCTGCAATATGTGTTCCACTACAAAATAATTGTATAAAAACAAATGTATATAGCTCTGTACATAGATTTACAGCTACAGCCACGTAGTGCTATAGCGACAATTTATACACTAATGCACTGACGGCGTTGTTTGGATTGCAAAAATATTGTCGGGAAACAACGACAACGGGATAGAGTAATCTGTCAAACTAGGTATTTATTTTTATAAAACAAAAGCTTACACGTGCCGCTTACGCGGTAGGGCGGATACATCAAATCACCTAGAGGGGGAGACGCCAGGGACGCCTCAGTTGTCAGGAGGGGCTCGGACGAGGCAGTCGAAGGGCTAGGAATGGCGGGGGCCAGAAGGGGGGGCGTTGCGGCGCGAATCGCCGAGTTTCGGCAAGGACGCGGGAGATGAAAAGAACGGCGATTGCGCTACGGCTCCCGGTTCTGCAAAGGGGAAGTGCCCGTAGACTGAACAAGCCCAACCATTGATGATGAGGTGCAGGCCCGCGAGCGCGAGTGCTTCTCTGTCGCGAGGAATAGAACAGCGTCGAGCTTTTTTTGAAAGGTGGCGATCGCAATTCGGGCGCCCGCGATTGGGATGATCCACCGATGCTTCGGATTGGTCGTTGTCCCCAGGCGTGCTACACCGTTACTCCCCGCATACTTTCCGGCCGCCGCGTTCAACGAGGTCACCGGACGCATGCTTCTCCGTGATATTGTCCCGAGCCGTGCGAAACCACTTTCCGACTGAACCGGCAAACACAGCCATGTCTGGCGCGCAAAAATCGAAAGTGCTGATCGTCGAAGATGCACAGACGCTTCAAGCAATCCGGGAAATTCTCGCGAGCCTCGACCTGGAGATTGCGACGGCCGATACCGAGAAGAAGGCTTTGAACTGCGTCTCGGAGACCGATTTTGCGGTCATTCTGCTGAACGTACGGATGCCGGCTGTGGATGGCTTCGCAACTGCCAGACAGATCCGGCAACGAGAGCGTTCCCGACATACGCCGATCATATTTCTCACCAGTACCTACGACGATACGGTGTCGAGTTTTCGGGGGTATGAAGTCGGAGGGGTGGACTATCTATTGAAACCACTCGTACCGGAAATCCTCCGATCAAAGATTTCCGTATTCGTCGACTTGTATAGATACAACGCGGACCTCAGCAGGGAAATATCCGAGCGCAAGCTCATTGAACAGAGCCTTCTGAAATCCGAGGAAAGGCTGCGCGAATTCGCGGCCCATATCCAGTCCGTGCGCGAGGAAGAGAGAACCAGTATCGCCCGCGAGATCCACGATGAACTTGGACAGGCTCTGACAGGACTGAAGATGGACCTGTCGTGGTTGGAGAAAAGGCTGCCAGGCGAACTCAAGGAGTCCGCCGAGAAAATGAAATCAATGTTCAAGTTGATCGACAACACGATTCAGGTCGTGCGCAAGATCTCCTCGGAACTTAGGCCGCAGGTGCTGGACGACGTCGGCCTGATGGGTACACTAAAATGGCAGGCGAGAGAATTTCAGGCGCGTGCCGGCATCCGCTGCAAAGTCGAGTTGCCAGACGAAGAATTCACGATGGACCAGGAACGTTCCACGGCCGTTTTCCGGATTTTTCAGGAAGTCATGACCAACGTCGTGCGCCATGCCGGCGCCACCAAAGTGGACATACAGTTGCGGGTGGATGCTGATCATCTCATACTCAATATAGTCGACAACGGCTGCGGAATTCCGGAAGAAGTGCTGCGAAGTCCGAGGTCGCTGGGGCTCCTGGGTATCCGGGAGCGTGCGACTCTCCTGGGAGGAAATGTTGAGATCGAAGGAATCGATGGCAAGGGCACTTCAGTCACTCTCTCGGTTCCCCTTCCAGTGCAGGGAATTCCCGCGACGTAGGTTCGCTTCGACGATTCAGCATTCGAAAATGTACTTCGTGCGTCCTGATGAGTTGTGCGGAGAAAGGGCATGAACATCGTTATTGCCGACGATCACACGGTCGTGCGCCAGGGCCTGAAGCAGATCCTTGCGGCCGAACCCGATATGCTCGTCGTGGGCGAAGCGAAGAACTTTGGCGAAACACTGGAAGTCGTGCGCACCCTCGACTGGGACGTTCTCATTCTTGACTACTCCATGCCCGGAGGAAATGGGCTCCACGTTTTGAAGGAGATCAAGCATGCCTATCCACGGCGTCCTGTTCTCATACTGAGCATGCACCCGGAAGATGCAATCGCAATATCTGCGCTGAGGGCGGGAGCGGCGGGCTATATAAACAAGGAGTGCGCTTCGGAGGAACTGACAGTCGCGATCCGAAAAGCGGTGAGCGGCAAGAAGTACGTCAGCGCATCGCTTGCAGAAAAGCTCGCCCTTGAACTGGAAGAGGGTTCGGAGGGACTCCCCCACGAGTCGCTGTCAGATCGCGAGTACCGCGTCATGTGGTTGATCGCGTCGGGGAAGTCGATTACGAATATCGCCGAAGAGTTGATCCTCAGTCCGAACACCGTCAGTACTTACCGCATCCGGATACTCAAGAAACTCAAGCTCGAGAACAATTCCGATCTTGTTCGCTACGCGGTCAAACACGGACTGGTGGAGTAGGGCAAGGCCAGAAAACGCCGTCCAACCGGTTTAGCAGAACCTGATTGTTATTGCCGATCAGTATCGTCGGCCGTGTAGCCGTTTCACTACTTCAAAATCAATGTTTCATTCCTCTAAATGTAAGGGATCGCCGATGGCAAACGACCGCGCGGTCGGCTAGCCTCATGCTACGGCAGAATTCGAACGCGCCGCGCGCGAAATGGTCCATGGTTTTACATGACCTCCGTTTCAAGCCAACCATGTATGCATCTCGACTTTGAGAGTCGCATGGCTGGAGCTCGTGCCGCAGGAAGAACATGCCCAACTGAAGATGCCCCTTTTACCCGGACGAATCGACCAATGATCTGGCTGAAATGCTTTCTGCCTTGCCGTCCCGGCTTGTCGGGTGATCGCACCCCATGAAGGTCCTGATCGTAGACGATTCCTCGATAATTCGCGTACGCCTCGCGGAGCTTCTAACCGAGGTCGAAGGGATCGAAATTGTTGCGCAAGCGGACAACGCCTACGAGGCGGCCGATCTCGTAAGATCACTCGAACCGGATGTCGCGATCGTCGACCTGCGTATGCCGAAACGCAGCGGGATGGATCTGATCGAGGATGTCAAGAATACCCGGCAGCCGCCAAAGATCATCATGTTGACGAATTTCCCGACGCCAGAGAACCGCGAGCGATGCCTGAGTTACGGCGCGGATTATTTTTTTGACAAATCGAGTGAAATCGAGGAGGTCATGGCTGTCTTGAAAGACCTTCTGCAGGAGTCCGTCAGCCGGCATCATTGAGTCCCTGTTCGGGAATGCCGCTGTCGGAATCACTGATTGAGGAAACGATCCTCGGCCGGGGAACGAATTGACGGATCTTCAAATTCAACAGCGGATATCCAGCTATGCCGAAATCCTGAGAGCGCTACGCGCGCTGAAGGATGGAGATTTTGGTTTCCGCATGTCCATAGATCGTGTCGGACTGAGTGGCGAGATCGCTCAAGCGTTCAACGACATCGTCGAAATGAATGGGGCCATGGCGGCGGAGCTCGCCCGGATCCGTGATCTGGCCGGCACAGAAGGTCAGATCCAGGCCGGGGCGAAGATAGACGGGGCAACCGGGTCGTGGGCGGAATGTATGGACTCGATCAATACTCTGATCGACGATCTTATGCGGCCGACCGGCCAGGCGTTGTCCAAGAATCAGCAGGCGGATCTGCAGCGCACCAACGAACAGCTCAAGGAGAAGGCCAGGCAACTCTCCGAGCAGATGAAGGAGATTGAGTACAAGAACAAGGAAATAGAAGCGGCCAGGAACGCCTTGGAGCGCAAGGCGGAACAATTGGTGCTGAGCTCGCGCTACAAGTCCGAATTCCTCGCCAATATGTCCCACGAGCTCAGGACGCCGCTGAACAGCCTGCTCATTCTGGCCCAGTTGCTTGCCGAGAACTCGGCCGGCAATCTCACTGCAAAACAGGTGGAGTACGCCCAAACCATCTGCATATCGGGCAACGACCTGTTGGCGGTCATCAACGACATTCTCGATCTGTCCAAGATTGAATCCGGCACGGTCACTCTCAACTTTTCCAACGAGAACCTGGCCGAACTGCGGGAATATGTGGAGCGCGCGTTCCGGCAGGTCGCTCACGACAGGGGCCTGGAGTTCGGGATATCGATGGAGAAAGGTTTGCCGGCCACGATACGCACCGACATGAAACGCCTGCGGCAGATTCTTCAGAATCTGCTTTCCAATGCGTTCAAGTTCACGTTGCAAGGCAAAGTCGGATTTAATGTCTTCATGGCGACCACTGGCTGGAAGCCGGGCCGCGCCAGCCTGGATGACGCGGAAGCGGTGGTGGCATTTTCGGTCTTCGATACTGGAATCGGCGTCGCCGAGGACAAACAGCAGATCATCTTCGAAGCGTTCCAGCAGGCCGACGGAACAACCAGCCGACAATTTGAAGGCACGGGCTTGGGGCTGTCCATCAGTTCTGAACTCGCTCGTTTACTGGGAGGCGAAATTCAGGTGGAAAGCAGCCTGGGCAAGGGAAGCACCTTTACGCTCTATCTGCCCCTCTCCTATAAACCCGAGGATACGGCCGACGATGTGTCGGTGACGGCAACGGCGGACCAGAACGCATTGCGGCCGGATGAGACTGAACCGCGCCCAAGGCTCAAGGCGAGTTTCTCGTCGGGCGACATGGTGGACCAGCAGGACGACCGCGAGACAATACGGCACGGCGACCGTGTCGTTCTGATTGTTATCGATGATGCGCAACTTGCCGAGAACCTTATACAGAGGGTGCGTGAGTTGGGATTCAAGGGCTTGCGCGCGGCCAACGCGCATACCGCGCTCGCGCTCGCCAACGAGTACATGCCCAACATTGTCATTGTAGACATCCACGACAAGAACACCGGCGGCTGGGCGATCACCAATCTGTTGAAGCAGGATCCGGACACCCGTCATATTCCCGTGAACCTGGTTTGCGTCGATGATGCGCAGCAGACATTTGCCTGCATGTGCGCGCTCGGAATTGTGAACACGTCCGCCCGGGAGGACACCCTGCGCGAAGCTCTGGGCAGGCTTCGTCATTTCATGGGACATGCGCCCAAGAACGTACTCGTCGCGGCTGGAAGCAAGGCCCAGCGGGAGGGCATGATTGCAGACATGGCGAGAGACGGCCTGCAGATCACCGGTGTAGGCACAGGCAAGCAGGCAATCAAGGTCTTGCGCAAGGCAGGCATCGATTGCACGATTGTTGGCCAGAGCCTCGCCGACATGGCTGACTTTGTCCGCGAAATTGTTCATACACGCAGCATCGATCAGGCATTCATCGTCATTCACACCACCGTCGGCCGCAACGACGGTCGAGCACCGGGCGACATTCAGGAGCTGGCTGAAATTTTATGGTTGAAACGGGGAATATCTGCCGAAGCGGTCCTCGAAGAAACAGCGCTGTCCTTGAACCAGACCATGAGGGAAATGCCGCCCGGACATCGTCGGCCGCTGCCGAGCATGCGCAAGACTGTGCCGGCGCTCGCAGGCAGAAGAGTGCTCGTTGTGGACGACGACATTCGAAATATATTCGCGCTTACCGGCGCCCTGGAACAACAGGGTATGGTGGTACTCAACGCTGAAAGCGGTCCTGACGGGATCGAAACGCTCAAGTCCAACCCCGATGTCGACATCATCCTCATGGACATCATGATGCCGGAACAAGACGGATACGAGACGATTCGTGCGATTCGGGGCCTGGAGAGTTTCCGTACGGTTCCGATCATTGGAGTTACGGCCAAAGCGATGATGGGCGACCGCGAGAAATGCATCGAAGCAGGAGCCACTGATTACATTGCCAAGCCCGTCAACGTGGAGAAACTTCTGTCGTTGATGCGCATGTGGATCGCCGGTTGACATAAGTTTCGCTCTGTACGTACCGCACTACTCCCGGGTAGGAATAGATCCTCTGTAGTTTCCAGGCGCTTCTTCGCCATCGTCACAGAGTCAGGCCTAAAGCGCGCAGCCTGAATCCCTTGGACACGATATAGAGCTTCGTGTTGGGCCAGCCTCAGCCTACACGGGTGTCCCATATACGACCCGCCTGGCTCAAACAGAGTCTTCGCGCGCCTCATTCTCCCTCTGACGAAGACCAGCGCGACAAGAATTGGCGCAGGTTCGAGCTGGCCTGTGGGGTTCTATCGGGCGGTCCAGGGCGGGGAACAAAAGATAGTCCGATTGGACCAAGCCCAAAATTTCTCGATAAATGTCACGCGACTATTCTGCATCCCAAGTCGGAATGCGGACGGTGGCAGAGCGAGTGCAGTTTGTTCGCTTCCGGCTCCAGTTTCACAGCGACTTGAAACACCGGGGCAGCGCTGGTCGGTTCAGCGGCAATTGCCAATAGCGATGCGGACAATGAGAAAGGATAGCAAATGAACAGATACGAGATTTATTCAAAGCGATTGGTATGGTCGGGTGCCTTCTTGCTGACCGCACTTATGGCAGGTTGCGGCGGTGGCGGCGATGGCGGCGGAACACCGGGCGGAGGTCCAAAGCCACTGCCTGCAGCGGGACCGGCTCACTATGACTTTGGCGCGGCCGCGAGTTTCGGCGCGGGCAGTGGTGGCGGAGTTCACAACACGGGCTTGTCGAGCGCGGTTACCGGAAATCTCGGGACCTCAGCTGCGGCGACTACCATTACCGGATTGCACGATGCGGCAACAGGCTCCTACACAGAGACGGCTGCTAATGCGGGCCCGGTGAGCGGAACGATCTTCACTGACACTACCCCTGCGGGCGACAACCACGCGACAGCCGATGCCGTCGTGGCTGCTTTGACAAAGGCGTCTGTCGACCTGAGTCCGGCGACAGCGACAGGGGGTACGGAGCCGAATGCCGCCACTCCCGGCGTGCTTGGCGGCCTAACACTCGCTCCAGGCGTCTATAACTCGGCAGCAGCCTTTGACATCACTGCCGGAGACCTGACGCTCGACGCGCAGGGCAATCCGGATGCGTTCTGGATCCTGCAGGCACCCGCACTTACCGTGGGCGACTCCACAACTCCGCGAAACGTCATACTCGCCAACGGCGCTGATGCCAAGAACGTCTACTGGTGGATCGCCGGACCTGCAGTCGTCAATGCAGCAGGCGGCGGCACCATGAATGGAACGGTCTTTGTTCAAGGCAGCAGTCTCGACATTGGTGGTGGTACTGCCACGACGACACTGAACGGAAGAGCGTTCATCTTCGGTGGCGCCGCGATCAACATGATGAATACGGTCATCACCACGCCCGCTCCGTAAACGGGATGGTCTCCGCTGTCAGTACCTTGACCGCGGAATCCGAAGCAAGATAGTTTTTCCGCAAGAAACTAAAAGGACCCGAGATTATCGGGTCCTTTTTTTGCGTGCCCGAACCAAGCACCTTCCTCGCGGGTGATTCTGTCTGGCATTGTCGTCGATCGATCCCGCTCCTATGTTCGCTACTGCACAGAGCGCTGCATGACAGACAAGGATGATGGCGACTTCAGTCCGTGATCTTCCGGCCCGCGCCCAAAATGCGGATCCGGCAATCGCACATTCTGCGCATTTTCATCCATTTCATTTTTCACGGGGCGACCACGCTTGGCAATGCATTTGATGCAAACGGAGCGCGCGACCTGGTGGGCGCTCTTGCGCGGATCCGCCCCGGCCGCTTCCTCCCCGGAGCCGCCGCTGCGCGCGGAACTGTTCAGCGCCGACCAGATGGAGAACCATGGCCGCACGCTGGCGGAAAGACACAGGCTCAGCCCCCGCAATACCAGTGACCGGCTGCTGGCCCGGCTAGCCGACAACGAAACAGTACTGGTTGGAGCCGCCAGCCTTCTCAAGGCTGCGTTGGAGGCCAATCGGCGTATTGCGCCGGCGGGCGAATGGCTGCTCGACAACTTCTATCTGATCGAGGAACAGGTCCGCACTGCCAAGCGGCATCTGCCGAAAACCTACAGCCGGGAACTGCCTCACCTGTCGCTCGGCCCGTCAGGCGGATTGCCTCGCGTCTACGACATCGCCCTTGAAGCCATCTCGCACGGCGATGGCCGGTTAGACCCGGAAAGCCTGCGCCGTTTCGTTGCGGCCTATCAATCCGTCACGACTTTGAAACTGGGAGAATTGTGGGGCATTCCCATCATGCTGCGCCTGGCGCTGATCGAGAACCTGCGGCGCGTTGCCGCCCGCATTGCCGCTGGCACAACTGAGCGAAACAACGCCGACGGCTGGGCCGATCAAATGATGGAGGTGGCCGAGCACGATCCGAAAAGCCTGATACTCGTCACGGCGGACATGGCGCGCTCCAACCCACCGATGGTGAGCCCCTTCGTCGCAGAACTGGCCCGCCGGCTCCAGGGGCAAAGTCGCGCCCTGGCGCTGCCCTTGACCTGGATCGAGCAGCGCTTGTCCGAATCGGGCCTGACGATCGAACAGTTGGTGCATTCCGAAACACAGGATCAGGCGGCAGACCAGGTATCGATGAGCAACAGCATTGGCAGCCTGCGCTTCCTGACGGCGATGAACTGGTGCGAGTTCGTCGAGACGATGAGCGCCGTCGAACAAAAACTTCGCGAGGATCCCGACGGCGTATACATCGGGATGGATTTCGTCACACGCGACCAGTATCGGCACGTTGTGGAGAGCATAGCCAAGCACAGCAGTTTTTCCGAAAGCGATGTGGCGCGTAAAGCCGTCGAACTTGCACATCAGGCGAATGTAGGAAAGGGCGCGAACGATCGCGCAGCGCATGTCGGCTTCTATCTTGTCGACAAGGGACTGCCGCAACTGAAGCGTGCAGCCAAAGCACGTCTTACCGCCAGCGAGGGCCTGCGCAGGTTGGGGCGTTGCTTTGCTTTGCCGCTTTTTCTCGGAACCGTAGCGCTTTTCGCGGTGCTCTTCGCCGCCGGTTTCCTTGCACTGGCCAACGCACACTTGTCGGGGGTCTGGTCGCTTGTGCTGCTGGGCATTCCCGCATTGCTGGGCGGGAGCCAACTGGCGGTGGCGTTGGTAAACCGTCTGGGAACCCTGCTGGCGGCGCCGTGTCCGCTCCCGCGGCTGGATTTTTCGGCAGGGATTCCGCCGCCGTGCCGGACACTGGTGGTGGTTCCGACCATGCTGTCGGGCGCACCCGAAATCGAGGAACTCGTCGAAGCTCTCGAAGTACGCTTCCTGGCGAATCGCGACGACAACCTGCACTTCGGGTTGCTCACGGACTTTGCCGATGCGCAGCAGGAAACGCTTCCCGGGGATGAAGCATTGACGCATCTGGCTTGCGCGCGGGTGCAGGCGTTAAACCGGAAATACGGCGATGAAATCTTCTTTCTTTTCCATCGGGCGCGCAGCTGGAATGCAGTGGAACGCTGCTGGATGGGCTACGAGCGCAAGCGCGGCAAGCAAGCGGCCTTGAACGCGCTGTTGCGCGGAGGGGCGAAGGACCTTTTTGCGATTGTCGTGGGCGAGACAGGTGTCCTGGCGCAGGTGAAATACGTGATCACCCTCGACTCCGATACGCAGCTGCCACGCGGCACGGCGCGGCAACTGGTGGCTGCAATGGCGCATCCGCTGAATATCGCCCGCTATGACGAAGACAGGCAATGCGTAACCGAGGGTTATGGCATTCTGCAGCCGCGCATGGCGGTGAGCCTTCCCGCTGCCAACCAGTCGCGCTATGCCCGGCTCTGCGGCACCGAGCCAGGCGTAGATCCTTACACCCGCACCGTGTCCGATGTTTACCAGGACCTGTTTTCCGAAGGCTCCTTCATCGGCAAGGGGATTTATGACGTCGACGCTTTCGAACGAGCCCTCAAGGGACGTTTTCCCGAAAATCAGATTCTCAGCCATGATCTGCTCGAGGGCTGCTATGCGCGATCGGGGCTGCTTAGCGACGTGCAATTGTATGAAGAGTATCCATCCCAATACAGCGCGGATGTAAGCCGGCGCCGCCGCTGGATACGCGGCGATTGGCAGATCGCGCAGTGGCTGCTCCCACGGGTGCCCACAAGCAGCGGCATCGGCAAGGCAGACACAGCGAACCCGCTGTCGCTTCTGTCCCAATGGAAGATATTCGACAATCTGCGACGTAGTCTCGTGCCCGCCGCGCTGACGCTGCTGCTGCTCGCCGGCTGGCTAATATTGGCACCGGCCTGGCTCTGGACCCTGGCCGCGCTTGCAATCATCCTTGTTCCTCCCGCAATCGGATCCTTGTGGGAACTGCTTGCGAAACCCGACGAGGCACCGCTGCGCGGACACCTTGCCACCGCATCGCATTCAGTCGCGCGTAACTTCGCGTTTGCCGTTTTTTCCCTCGCATGTTTGCCCTATGAGGCATTGTTCAGTCTCCAGGCGCTCGCGCGTACGGCAGTAAGAATGCTGGTGACGCGATCCGGACTTCTGGAATGGACTGCATCCAGCGAGCTGGTCCGGCGGCAGCAACAGGATCACTACAGCGAGCTTGCAGCGTTATGCCGAGCGATGTGGATCGGTCCGGCCATCGCTTGCGCCACCACGATCTGTCTCGCAGCCTATAGGCCCGGCGCGCTGGCGGCAGCGGGGCCAATCCTGCTGCTGTGGTTCGCCTCTCCCGCAATCGCGTGGTGGCTCGGCACGCCGCGCGTCCATCGCGAGCCCGACCTGTCTGTTGTGGATATCGTTTTCCTGCGCAAAATTGCACGCAAGACCTGGGCGTTCTTCGAGCGCTTCCTGGGGCCGGATGATCACTGGCTGCCGCCTGACAACTACCAGGAGCATCCCGTCGCGGTGCTGGCCCATCGCACCTCGCCGACCAACATCGGCTTCGCATTGCTGGCAAATCTTTCGGCGTACGACTTCGGCTATATCGGGGCAGGGCGGCTCGTCGAGCGCACCGCGAATACGCTGCGCACGATGCAGATTCTGGAGCGCCACCGCGGCCACTTCTACAACTGGTACGACACGCGCACACTTCAGCCCCTGACGCCGCTTTACGTTTCATCGGTTGACAGCGGCAATCTGGCCGGCTATCTGCTCACGCTGCGCGCCGGGCTGATCGCCTTGTGCGACGCGAGCATTTTGGGACCGCGCTGGTTGGAGGGAATAGGCGACACGTTGAGTCTGGTGAACGACTGCGGCGGAGGCGAGCAGCTTCAGTGCACGCTGCCCTCGCCGGCGAATGTAACCCTGCAGACGGTCAGGGTCGAGGTGGAGAAACTTGCCGCAAGCGCTGCGCAGATGGCATCCCGGGAAGTTGCCTCGTCCGCTAGCGAGGCAAGGGAGTGGGCCCAGACCCTAGAGCGTCAATGCCGTGACACGCTCGATGAACTCGCATTTTTCTTTTCGGGGACCGCCAGCGAGTTTGCGCAGACCGGCGCGATCCCGACTCTACGTCAACTGGCAAGCCTCGACGACGAATCGGGATCCCGCGCCAGAAGGAGAATCGAGCAAATCGAGGAACTGGCGCGCCAGTGTGGCCAGTTCGCCGACATGGAATACGACTTTTTATTCGATCCCGCGCGCCATCTGCTGGCAATCGGATACAACGTGACCGAGGCCAGGCGCGACTCCAGTTACTACGACCTTCTGGCCTCGGAAGCGCGTTTTTCCACCTTCGTCGCGATCGCGCAGGGAAAACTCTCACAGGAGAGCTGGTTCGCATTGGGGCGTCTTCTCACCACGACCGGTGGTGAAGCGACCATGCTTTCGTGGAGCGGTTCGATGTTCGAGTACTTGATGCCCATGCTCGTGATGCCGAACTACGAAGACACTCTGCTCGATCAGACCTGTCGCGGGGCCGTGGAACGGCAGATCGCTTATGGAAAACAGCGCGGCTTGCCCTGGGGAATGTCCGAATCAGGATATAACCTGGTGGATGCCGGTCTGAATTACCAGTACCGGGCATTCGGCGTGCCGGGTCTCGGGCTCAAAAGAGGCCTGACCGAAGACCTGGTCGTCGCACCTTACGCCACCGCCCTCGCGTTGATGGTGGCGCCCGAGGCGGCATGCCTGAATCTGCAACGTCTGGCCAGGGAGGGGCTCGAGGCCAAGTTCGGCTTCTACGAGGCAGTCGACTACACCCCTTCTCGCCTTCCCCGCGGCCAGTCGAGCGCCATAGTTCGGTCGTTCATGGCGCACCATCAAGGAATGATACTGCTGTCCCTCGGTTGCCTCATTCTTGACCGGCCGATGCAGAAGCGATTCGCCTCGGATCCGTTGTTTCAGTCCACGATACTGTTGTTGCAAGAGCGGATTCCGAAGCCAACGACACTCCACTCGAGCAGCGCCGGGTTGTTCGATGTCCACGCGCGTTCGATCGAGCCCGAAATTCCGGTGCGCGTGTTGAGCAGCCCCGACACGGCTATTCCCGAGGTACAACTGCTGTCGAATGGCAGATATCACGTCATGGTGACAAATGCGGGCGGCGGCTACAGCCGCTGGAAAGACCTCGCGGTCACGCGCTGGCGCGAAGATACAACCTGCGACAACTGGGGCGCCTTCTGCTACCTGCGCGATGTGGCGAGCGGAGCGTTCTGGTCGAGCGCCCACCAGCCCACACTCGAACGCGCAGACGCTTACGAAGCAATTTTCTCCGAAGGCAGGGCGGAATTTCGCCGGCGTGACCACGAGTACGAAACCTATACCGAGATCGTCGTATCGCCTGAAGACGATATCGAATTGCGCCGTGTTCGCATCACCAATCGCGCGCGGACGCGGCGCACCATCGACGTTACCAGCTACGCCGAGGTGGTGCTCGCGCCGCCTGCTGCGGATGCGTTGCATCCGGCGTTCAGCAATCTGTTCGTGCAGACCGAAATCATCAGGGAACACGAAGCAATCCTCTGCACGCGGCGTCCCCGCTCGGTCGACGAGCAGTTGCCCTGGATGTTTCACGTGATGGCGGTTCACGGCGCCGAGTCAAGCGCGGTCTCGTTTGAAACGGATCGCATGCGCTTCGTTGGACGTACGCGAACCGTGAATTCGCCGCGCGCCATGACGGAAGGCGCGGCCTTGTCGAACAGCCAGGGATCGGTGCTCGATCCGATCGTGGCGGTCCGCCATCGCATCGTGCTCGACGCCGGACAGACTGCCACGATAGACGTGGTTTCCGGAATTGCCGACACGCGCGATTCTTCCCTGGCGCTGATCGAGAAGTACCGTGACAGACATCTTGCGGATCGCGTCTTCGATCTCGCCTGGACGCACAGTTGGGTGAACTTGCGCCAGATCAATGCCAACGAATCCGACGCGCAACTCTACGCCCGCCTGGCCGGGTCGGTTGTTTACGCCAATCCATCCTTGCGCGCCGCGGCGAGCGTTCTCATAGGAAATCTGCGGGGCCAGTCGGGCCTGTGGGGTTACGCCATATCCGGCGACCTGCCGATCGTGCTGCTGCAGATCGGGGACTCCGCCAATATCGAACTCGTGCGTCAACTGGTGCAGGCGCACGCCTATTGGCGCCTCAAGGGGCTTGCAGTGGATCTGGTGATCTGGAACGAAGATCACGGCGGATACCGCCAGCTCCTGCAGGAACAGATCGTGGGACTCATTGCCGCCGCCAGCACAGCGAACCTCGCCGACCGGCCCGGAGGTATTTTCGTAAGGGCTGCAGAGCAGATATCAAGCGAGGATCGCACGTTGTTCCAGACCGTCGCCCGCGCCATTATTTCCGACGCTCGCGGCTCGCTCTCCGATCAGATGAGCCGCCGCGGCTCAAAGGACCGGCGCCAGGCGCAAGTGGCCAATCTGGTGCCGGCTCGGATGCGCAGCGGTGCGAAAGACAGGCGCCAGGGGCCCATCCCGCAACTAATGGCAACGCGCGTGCGCCGCACCGAAGGTGCACCGATCGTCGCGTTGCCGCAGCGCGATCTGCTTTTTTGCAATGGATACGGTGGCTTCTCTGCGGACGGACGCGAGTACGTCATTACCACCACATCGGGGCGCCCGACACCGGCGCCCTGGGTAAACGTGATTGCGAATTCCCAATTCGGCACCATCGTCTCGGAGGCCGGGGCGGCTTATACCTGGAGCGAAAACGCCCATGAATTCCGCCTGACGCCGTGGGCGGATGATCCCGTCAGCGATTCTACGGGCGAGGCCATTTACATCCGCGACGAAGAAAGCGGATATTTCTGGTCCCCCACGCCGCTGCCCTGCGGCGGGCCCACACCCTATGTCACCCGGCATGGGTTCGGTTACAGCCTCTTCGAGCACGAAGAAGAGGGCATCCAGTCAAATCTCGTCGTCTATGTGGATACGCAGGCGTCGGTCAAGTTCTCGGTATTGAAAATCCGAAACAACTCGGGCCGATCACGCCAACTTTCCGCCACCGGCTACGTGGAATGGGTACTGGGCGACTTGCGGCCGAAATCGGCGATGCACGTCATCACGGAAATCGACAAGGCGACCGGCGCCCTGTGCGCGCGCAATCCTTACAGTACCGAATTCAGCGACAGGAAAATTTTCTTCGATGCCAATGAAGCGACGAGGAGCGCAAACGTGACGTTCAGCGGTGATCGCGCAGAGTTCCTAGGCCGCAATGGCACGCACAAGAGTCCGCTCGCAATGACGCGATTGAAGTTGTCCAACAAGGTGGGCGCAGGCCTGGATCCCTGCGGCGCCATCCAGATTCCTTTCGAGCTTGCCGAGGGACAAGAGCGGGAAATCGTCTTCAGGCTCGGCACAGCCGGCAGGCGGGGCGCCGAGGACACCGGTGCTTTGGCGCAGCGCTTGCGCAGCACAGACGCCGCGCGCAAGTCCCTCGCAAGCGTGCTCGAATACTGGCGCGACATGCTGGGCGCCGTGCAAGTTGAGACGCCAAATCCCTCGCTTGACGTGCTGTGCAACGGCTGGTTGCCGTATCAGACCCTGGCCTGCCGCCTTTGGGCGAGGAGCGGCTTCTACCAGTCGGGGGGCGCCTTCGGCTTTCGCGATCAGCTGCAGGATACGATGGCACTCGTGCATGCCGAACCGCGCCTCGCCCGCGAGCATTTGCTGCGCTGTGCCGCGCGTCAGTTTTCCGAGGGCGACGTGCAGCACTGGTGGCATCCGCCAGCGGGCCGGGGAGTGCGCACGCATTGCTCGGACGATTTCCTCTGGCTGACGGAGGCGGTGTGCCGCTATGTGATCACCACCGGCGACAGCGGCGTGCTGAATGAATCGGTCTATTTTATCGAGGGCCGCCCAGTCAATCCGGAAGACGATTCCTATTACGACCTGCCCACTCGCTCGCAGGGCGCGAGCCCGCTGTATGACCATTGCGTTCGCGCCATTGTGATGGGCCTGCGTTTCGGCGAGCATGGTTTGCCGCTCATGGGTTCCGGGGACTGGAATGACGGCATGAATCTGGTGGGCATGCAGGGCAAAGGCGAAAGTATCTGGTTGGGTTTTTTCCTTTACCAGGTGTTGATGCAATTTGCGCAAGTCGCGCGCATTCATGCCGACCCGGATTTCGCTGAACGTTGCCGCCAGGAAGCAGTTCAACTGCAACACAATCTGGAGCAGCACGGCTGGGACGGCGATTGGTACCGGCGTGCCTACTTTGACGATGGAACACTTCTCGGGTCCGCGCTTAACGCGGAGTGTCAGATCGATTCCATTGCCCAGAGCTGGTCGGTGTTGTCGGGCGCTGGAGAGGCCACACGCTCGCGCACGGCAATGCGCGCGCTTGATGCGCGCCTGGTCCGCCGGGAACATGGCCTGGTGCAACTACTGGATCCTCCTTTCGACAAGTCGGGTATGAACCCGGGTTACATCAAGGGCTATGTTCCTGGCGTGAGAGAGAATGGTGGACAGTACACGCACGCCGCGATCTGGGCAGCCATGGCGTTCGCCAAACTGAACGACGGCCCCCGCGCCTGGGAGGTGTTCGACATGATCAATCCAATCAATCATTCGAACTCGGCGGAGGCAATTGCGACGTATAAGGTGGAACCTTACGTAATTGCGGCTGACGTATACGCTGTCAGCCCGCATACCGGGCGCGGCGGCTGGACCTGGTACACCGGATCGGCCGGCTGGATGTACAGATTGATCGTGGAATCGTTGCTGGGTCTAAGGCGTGAAGCGAATATGCTGCGACTCGAGCCGTGTCTGCCAATGGATTGGCAGGGATATACGCTGCACTACCGGCACGGCGAAACGCGCTATCGCATTGCGGTATCGCAGGACGGCGCTGAACGAGGCAAAACACGCGTGATCGTAGACGGCACAGAGCAAAGCGAACCGGCAATTCCGCTGGTTGACGACCGGCAGGACCATTCGGTCGAAGTGAGGATCTGCGCGGCACCGCGATAGGGACCCACGAATTGCGCTACGTGGCAACCTCGTTGACGCTTTTCCGGCTTAACCCTGCACAACTCTCTAGTCCTGCATTCTTCCCAGCAGCGACGACAGGTCTTCGGCATGCTCTTCTTCGCTGGCGAGGATTTCCTTGAGCAGACGCTGCGTCGTCGGGTCCTGGTCGCCGAGATAACCGATCATTTCGCGATAACTCTCGATGGCAATGCGCTCGGCGATCAGGTCTTCCTTGATCATTTCTTTCAGCGAATCACCTTCGACGTATTCAGCGTGGCTGCGTTCCGACAAACCCACGGGAGAAAAATTGGGCTCCCCGCGCAGTTCGACGATACGCTTGGCCAGGCTGTCGGCATGCTGCATTTCCTGGTTTGCGTGCTCGAGAAACTCGGCCGCAACGGGCGCGGCGTGGATACCCGCCGCCATGAAGTAGTGTCGTTTATAGCGCAAGACGCAAACGATTTCTGTTGCCAGGGCCTCATTGAGCAACTTGACCACGGTTTCGCGCTCGGCTGCGTACCCGGACGTAACTGCGCCTTGTTCGATGTGCTGGCGTGCGCGTTCGCGGAGCGTCTGGATATCGGATAACCCGGGTCTCGCCTTGGATACGTCCTTCAACATAGTGGGTTTCATCAGTTGCTCCTGTATTTTGCTGTGGATCAATGCACACCGCGCTGACGGGTTGATCCGGCTTGCCATGCCCACATGCCGATGATGCGTCAGGGCCCGGATTGCGGATTTGCGACAAGTTCGTTGTGCGCCGACTGCTGATTGCAACCTGAACAAGCATCGTGATGCGAATGCGTGGCGTCAGCCGGCTTTGCTGCGCGGGCAGCTTATACGGCGCTGCGTCCGCTGATGATCCGCACGAGTACGACGATGATGGCGATCACCAGCAGTGCATGGATGAAACCGCCCAGAGTGTAGGAGGTGACCAATCCCAGCAGCCACAATACGACGAGGACGAGGGCGATGGTGTAAAGCATGATCTTCCTTTCAAATGACGAAATGGGCGGTTCAACGGCCGGTATCGATGAAATATTGCCTCGTTTTGAAGAGCTACTCTGTACGCTCTCCAACACAGCGGTGACTTCCTCCGTGCGCTCCCAAGAGGTTTCGCAATGGCCCCAAGGGCGCCAGACCGCCGATTCGGACGGAGAAAATCGCCTCTCCTCGTTCCCGTATTACGACCGACGCGCCGGGCGGCCCCGGGACGCAATTGGGCGAAGGAGGTTTTCGGGCGGAAACACGGGATAATCCATTCGGCTCACTGTGTGGCAGCCAAATCGGCCATACAAGGCACTCGCATGCGGATGCAGCCTATCGACCCCGAGAGTGATAATTCGCCGGGCAAAACCCGTCTTTGGGACACGAATGGCTTTTTGAGCCACACCTCGCGAGCCAATTCGGAACCGTTCCAACGGAATGACTATCTCCGGCACCCTGAAGTTATGTTCGGTATCGAACAGAACTCCCCTGACGGCGGGGGGATGATCCGTCAGTGGAAAGACCGGCGGCAGGTCAGTCACCCCTAGGCTGAATGCGTCGTTACCATTACATTCGTATCAGGCGAATCGACACCGAGGCAAGATATAGTCGTGATGAGCAGACAAAGCGCGATCGAACCTGCTTTTCATGCTGCGAGATGCGGTCAAGCGGCGCAATCATGAAAAGCGTGGGCTCCAATAACGAGCAGGAAGTATGCGTGCCTGTGGCGTCGGACAACGATTTGATGACCGCCCGCCGAGAGGGACGGGAAATGGCCCGGCAATTGGGATTCTCGGCTTGTGAAGGCACCCTCGTGGCGACCGCGATCTCCGAACTCACGCGCAACATTTTCACGTATGCAAGGCACGGCAAGATCCACATCAGGCCGATCAGCAATAGCACCAGACGCGGAATCACCGTTGTTGCGAGCGACCTTGGGCCAGGAATTGCCGATACCAGGCTCGCAGCGCAGGCTGGATATTCCACCTGTGGCGGGCGAGGTTTGGGATTGCCTGGCGTCAGACGCATCATGGACGAGTTCGACATCTCGTCCCAGCCGGGTCGCGGCACGACAGTTACCGCAACGAAATGGAAGCGCCCATGAATGCGCCGACCCTTGAATGGGCCGTAGGCCCTGACGGGTTTCACGGCGAATGCGCAACCGTTAGCGCCGTTGCCATGAAGGACGCGCCAGACATGCTGGCGGAGCGCTACTGGGCGATCCTTCAAGAATACCTGGCTTACAGCAGCGAGGCGTCGCTAAGCCGTGGATATGAGTTAGCCCGACAGGCCCTGGTAGACGACTGCGGTGTGCTTGAGTTTGCTGAAATCCATCATGGAGCGTTGCGACGACTCTCCGCGGAAGCATGTTCCGACGGCTGGACGTTGGGAGCGGCCAGCGATTTCTTCGCGGAGTGCCTGTCCCCCTTCGAGATGAGCCACCGCGGAGCCCAAGAAGGCGCTCGGGCGCTACGACACCTCAACGAGGTACTTGAAGGCGAATTGAGGCGCATTGCCCAAACGCTGCATGATGAAGCCGGCCAGTTGTTGGCCTCCGTGCACATTGCCGTCGCCGACGCAGCCAGCGATCTGCCGCCCAAGGAACGCGGACGCTTTGAAAAAGTCGCGGGTATGCTTACGGAGGTCGAAACCGGATTGCGCAACTTGTCCCACGAATGGCATCCAACAATCCTGGACGATCTGGGCCTTTTACCCGCACTCGAGTTCCTGGCTCAGAAAGTCGCCAAGCGTGCGGGGGTTGATGTTTCCGTTAGAGGCGATTCCGGCGCGCGCTTGCCGGCGGCTGTCGAAACGGCGCTGTACAGGATCGTGCAGGAGGCCTTGAACAATGCCATCAGGCATGCAGCAGCCCGCTCGGTCAGAATCGAACTGCAATGTACGCCATATACGGTGAAGTGCAGTGTTTGTGACGATGGCAGAGGCTTCGACGCAAACCGGCCGCCGCATACCCAGGGGCTGGGGTTGATTGGTATCCGTGAACGGGTAAGTGCCCTCGGCGGATCATTGCGTCTTGTCACCGAACCTTTGAATGGAACCACCATTCAAACAGAAATACCTCTCGGAGGTTGATATGAGAGTTCTTTTGGCCGACGACCATCAGATTGTTCGTCAAGGTTTGCGGGGAATTCTGGAGAAGGCGGGCCACGTGGTCGTCGGAGAAGCGTCCGACGGTCATGAGGCACTCAAACTCGCGCGTACCCTGACTCCGGAGATCGCAGTGCTCGATCTTTCCATGCCCCTGCTCAATGGGCTGGACACCGCGCGAGAGATTCACAGTCTCTCGCCCGAAATAAAGACAATCATGCTGACCATGTACACCGACAAGGGGTACGTGCTACGCGCGCTGAAAGTCGGTGCGAAAGGCTACGTCTTGAAGTCCCAGGCGGCTGACGATCTGATACGGGCGATTCGCGAAATATCCCGCGGCGAGGTGTACCTCAGCCCCGGGGTTGCCGCCTCTGTTGTAGACGCCTATCTGGAAAAGACGGGTGCCGCAGCCGATCCGCTGACTCCGCGAGAGCGGCAGGTCCTGCAATTGATTGCCGAGGGAAGCACTACCAAGGAGGCCGCGAAGTATCTGAACATCAGCTTCAAGACCGCCGAGACGCATCGCAACCACATCATGAAGAAGCTCAATATTCACGATGTTGTCGGACTCGTCCGCTATGCGATCCAAAAGGGACTGGTCCATGTCGACGTCCACAGTGATTTCTGGAATATGCAAAACCGGAGAGCGGCTCCCTGGTAATTTGCAATACGCCCGCCCGCGGCTTGGTTTTCACGGCCTCAATCGATGAGATCTGTCATGATGTGAGGCTGACTATTCCTGCGAAGCACTAACCGCAGGACATGCTGGCGCGACGTTCCTCCCTTCGTCGCGCCAGCTTTTTTTCGCCGGTTGTCGCACTGGCATGTGCTGCGAACTGTGTGCTGAGGAGAGGAATGGAACAACCGACTCAGGTCGATCTACACGGTCGCATTGGTTGCCCGGACAATTGCGAGGCGCAGCCCGCGAACTGCCTTCACGCCTCACGACCTAGCTTGACCTACGGCCGAACTTGTCGGACTGACATATCACCGCGGAGGGGTTGTGCGAAGGCGGAATGGCCCACGAAGCACGGGCTCATCTTCTCGTCGTTATGCGAATTACTTCGTCTCCAGCGGTACCGCGTCTTCAGCGGAATTAGCCGCTACGACCTGATTGCGCCCGGCGCGTTTTGCGCGGTACAGCGCCCGGTCGGCGCGTTTTAACAACGCGTCTCCGTCCTCGCCGTTCTGAAGCTCGGCAACGCCGACACTGACGGTAATGGACTCCTTCAATGGGCCAAATTTACGCTCCACCATGGCAGTCCTGAGACGCTCCGCTGTTGCCAGCGCTTCACGTATTTTGGTGTGGGGCATCAGCACGACGAATTCCTCGCCCCCGATTCTGGCCGCCGTATCGGTCGGACGCATCTGCAAGCACAGCAATTCGCCGAATTGCGCAAGCACTTCATCACCCATGGCATGACCGTGGCCGTCATTGATCTTCTTGAAATGATCGATGTCGGCAATCGACAGACATAGGCTGCCGCCATGGCGGCGCAGACGATTGATCTCGACGGAAAAGATTTCTTCCAACTTGCGCCGGTTTCCCAACCCGGTAAGAACGTCGTGCTTGGAGAGATATTCGGCGTGCCGCTTTTCGGACCGCGACCGCTGAAGCAGCGTGTCATCCATCCTGAGCGCGCATCGGATTTCAAGGCGTTGCTCCATCTCGTGCATGACCAGCGCGGCGAGATCCTGCAGTACCGCCAGGTTCATTGGACTGATCTGGCGCGGTTGCCTGTCGATCGCGCACAGCGTTCCCAGGTTGTAACCGTCGTTTGTCATCAACGGGGCGGCAGCATAGAAACGCAGGTCGAATTCACCGGCAACAAGGGGATGAGAATGGGTGCGCGGATCGAGCCTTGTGTCGTTCACGATCCACGGCGTCGGATGCAGGAAGACCGAGGGATGCGATATGGGGTCCCGGGGAACCTCCTGCATGTCCAGGCCCTGATGAGACATGAACCAAACCCGGTCGGAATCGACAATAGTGATGAGCGCAATCGGAACCTGCAACAGGCGTGCAGTCAGCGCCGTGATGCGATCAAACGTTTCATCGGACGGGGCATCCAGGACTTCGTACCGCCTCACGGCGCGAAGACGATCAAGTTCCTCATAATCGACAATGCCGGTGTGGTGGCTTCTGGCCAGGCTCGCAATGTCTTCCGGTGCCGCCGGGCGAAGTGTTACAGCCATATGCTCTCCATCGAGTCGCGGCGACAGTCGGGACGCCTGTATCGGACCCACAAAGTCGCACTCTGTAAGCCTATGAGAGTATGCGCATTGGCATGACGGTTCAATCGAGTAATCGCCTGAGCCATAGGGAAAACGGCTCATGCCGGCCAATACGGGCGTTATTGCGCATAAGCAACAGGTACAGCGCTAGCTCTTGTTTTCAAATTACATGGGAGGTTGAAGACCGTTGCGTCCGATCAACAGACGGCGGACGACTAATTGGCCATCCTCTGGCTCGGCGACTATAAATACCTTTGCACCGGGAGTGACAAGCGACCGGTCGCCGGGCCGCATGGTCACAACCGGCACCCCATCGGGTACGACTACCTTTTTTTCGCCGTCCTTGTAGCGCAGAGTCAATGTGCGTCCTTCCGAAGAACGCGCGAGATCGGCGACCGTCGCATTGGTCATTGAGCTTTCGGGTTTCAGATCCCAGGGGAAATGACCCTCCCCGGCGCCGCGGGCCGCTTCTGGAAACACGACAACCTCGAGCGATTCCAGCCTGCCATCGGCTCGTGGCAACGCGGCCGTTCCGATGAAGGAACCGGGCTGCACGGCCGTAATGTCGGAACGTATGACTTCCGCGATACCGGTTGTCTCGGGCAAAGTCAAAACGAACACTTTGCCGCTGCGCTCCTTGATCACGAGACTGGGCGAAGCAAAGCTCTCAACCGTACCTCGCAATCGCACTGGTGGATTGTTCTGCGCCCCGGCGACGCCGCATGCAATTGCAAGGAGCAGGATCAGATAGCGTTTCATCGTGCGGTCTCCGGGGCTCGCAATTGCATGAAGGAAAATTTTCTACGAATCGCTGAAAATCGATTCCCGCCAATCCTCAGTGCTACTCCAGGGAGCGCGATCCGAGCACGGTGCGCACGGTGTCGAGCAGCTTGTCGGGGCCGAATGGCTTGTACAAAGTCGCATCCACGCCGACGAGCCCGGCCGTGGAAAGGTAATCGTGCTTCATTCCGCTGCTGCTGCCGGCAGACATGGCAATGATCCGGGTTTGGGGGAATTCAGCCTTGAAGCGCGATATCGTTTCGAATCCTTCAAGTATCGGCATGAAGATATCGGTAATAAGCAAATCCGCAGGGCGCTCATGCTGGCGCGCCAAGGCCTGCGCGCCCTCGGCCGCGGAACGCACTTCATAACCCGCCTCTTCGAGGGCAAGGCACATGAATGTACGAATATCCTCGTTGTCGTCGACGACCAGGATTGCCGTACGCTTTTTTGAGTTTAGATCAGCCATGATGCGTGCAAATCAAAATAAGCGCCCATAGTGCTGTCGGCAGTCTGATCGGTGCGTAACAACTGCATGCCAGTATTTCTTTGCCTTCCGCACGGCGAGCGTAGCACGTGCCCCGGTTGCGCAGCCATGAGAGCCGGTTCAACGAAACGCTTGGCATCGAGCATGCCTTGCATTGAAGGGGGTTCAGCTTTTCATTTTCGCAGTCAAGTGGGGTTGAATTGCCTGCAGAAGCTGGGAAAAAATTTTCGGGCTGGCGGCAACAATCTGGCCGCGTTCCATGAACTTGTCGTTGCCTTCGAAGTCGCCGACCAAACCGCCTGCTTCGGTAATCATTAACACGCCGGCCGCCATATCCCATGGCTTCAAGCCAATTTCCCAGAAACCGTCGAAGCGCCCGGCCGCCACCGCGGCGAGATCCAAAGCCGCAGCTCCGGGGCGCCGCACGCCTGCACACCTTGTCATCAGGTCCTTCAGCATAGCGTTGTATGCTTCAAGGTGATCGAACATCCTGAACGGGAAACCGGTGCCGATCAGACCATCTATCAGTTTGTCGCGCTTGCCCACACGCAAGCGCTTGTCGTTCAGGAAGGCTCCGCGCCCGCGCGAGGCGGTATACAGATCGTTGCGGGAAGGATCGAATATCACGCCATGCGTCGGGATGCCTTTGTGGGTCACGCCGATGGATACGCAGTATTGCGGAAAGCCATGCAGAAAATTGGTGGTGCCGTCGAGCGGGTCGATTATCCAGACGTAATCTGATTCACCGGAAGCCCCGCTTTCCTCTGCTAGAATTGCATGCTCCGGGTACGCGCTCTTAATGACGTCGATGATCGCATCTTCAGCGGTGCGGTCGACTTCGGAAACGAGATCGTTGAGGCTCTTGTGTTTGATCGTCAGTACGTCGAGATTTTCCGAGGCGCGACTGATGATGCTGCCGGCACGGCGAGCGGCTTTCACCGCGATGTTGAGCATCGGATGCATGAAGTTGGAATGGTGACAACAACGAAGGCGCCATTCTAGAGATTCCATCGATTTCATTCCAATGAAAAAACCCTCCGCGCTCGGTCGCATTCGTATTGTCCTGTCGCATACGACCCATCCTGGCAACATCGGTGCCGCGGCGCGCGCGATGAAGACCATGGGTCTTTCCCGGCTGTTCTTGATCAAGCCGGAACGGTTTCCTCACGCCGACGCAGAAGCATTCGCGACGGGTGCGATGGACGTTCTGGAGAGTGCTGTGGTCTGCGCCAGCCTGGATGACGCGCTGGCGGGAACAGTGCTGGCCGTTGCCTCGACCGCGCGCCATCGCGACCTCGCTCATGAAGTGGTGGACTGCCGTGAAGCCTGCCGCCGCATGATTGCGGAGGCCGCAGTTGGCGAAGTGGCTCTTGTATTCGGCACTGAGCGAGCCGGATTAACCGCCGATGAAGTAAGCCGTTGCCAGGCTATCGCCGTAATCCCCACCAATTGGGACTATTCCTCCCTCAATCTTGCACAGGCAGTGCAGGTGTTTGCCTATGAATTGCGTATGACAGCGATCGGCGAGCAGGTGTATTCGCAGCATCCGGCAGATCCGGCCACGCACGACGAGGTGGAAGGTTTTTACCGACAGCTTGAGGAAACCTTCTATTCAACCGGTTTTCTCGATCCCAGGGAGCCCAAGCGCCTTATGCAGCGCATGCGAAGGATGTTTGCGCGTGCACGCGTCGAGAAAAAAGAACTGAATATCCTGCGTGGCTTTCTGAGCGCGATCCGGTCCAAAGTTGAGTAAAATAGTCGTATTCCAACCCACAGTAATAAAAGGGTTTTATGTTCGACCGAGCCAGGGAAGAAATACGCGTTATCTTCGATCGCGATCCAGCGGCACGCTCTGCCTGGGAGGTCATAACATGCTATCCCGGTTTTCATGCGCTGCTGTTTCACCGTATTTCGCACCGTTTGTGGCTCTGGGAAATGAAATGGCTGGCGCGTTTTCTATCCCACATCGGACGCTGGTTTACGGGCATAGAAATTCATCCCGGCGCCGCAATCGGACGACGCTTTTTTATCGACCACGGCATGGGTGTCGTAATTGGCGAAACGGCCCTCATCGGTGACGATTGCACGCTCTACCACGGCGTCACGTTGGGAGGCACCTCATGGAACAAGGGCAAACGCCATCCGACACTGGCTGATGGAGTTGTAGTTGGGGCAGGAGCGAAGATCCTCGGCCCGATCACGATTGGGCGAGGCGCCAAGATCGGCTCCAACGCGGTCGTCGTGAAGGACGTACCGGAAGGTGCCACTGCAGTGGGCATTCCGGCGCGCATTCTGGATGATGAAACAAAAAACGCCCGTGAGGAAAACGCCGCAAAAATGGGTTTCACCGCCTACGGAATAGGTGCGAACACGAACGATCCGATGGTCAATGCAATTCATGGTCTCATTGATTATTGCGCGGCGGCCGATCGACGCATCGAATATATCCTCGAACAACTCTCGGGCATGGGCGTCAAAATTGAAGACGCCCGTGCCACGGCCGACAAATTCGACCCGACTTATCTCAACCGTATAGTTGACTAATATAGTGGGACTTTGGTAAACTTGACCGCGTTAGTAGGATTTTCTACTCCACTGAATTTGCTATATTTTTAACAGAGGCGACCATGAGATTGACCACGAAGGGACGCTTTGCGGTGACCGCTATGATTGATTTGGCGCTCAACAACAGCACCGGTCCTGTGACTCTGGCCGATATTAGCGAGCGCCAGAAAATATCGCTGTCCTATCTGGAACAATTGTTCGGCAAATTGCGCCGCAGGGCGCTCGTTACCAGCGTTCGCGGCCCAGGTGGTGGGTACAACCTGGCCAACCCAACCGACCAGGTTTCCGTGGCGGACATTATTGTCGCAGTGGACGAGCCGATCGACGCTACACAGTGTGGTGGAAAGGAAAACTGCAAGGACGACAAGAAATGCATAACCCACGATTTGTGGACCGATCTGAACAAGCACATCTTTGAATATTTGCGCGCAGTGAAGCTCTCGGATCTGGTCGCGAAGCAACTTAAAAAATCCAGTGAAGTGGCGGTGATGCAGA
>Ga0105245_10000270_pt1 | contig 49294 bp, 47 predicted proteins | sample KBSM54metaG_FD_81523 | JGI IMG/M metagenome (GOLD analysis project Ga0105245, IMG submission 81523) | Miscanthus rhizosphere microbial communities from Kellogg Biological Station, Michigan, USA - KBS M5-4 metaG | ecosystem: Host-associated > Plants > Roots > Rhizosphere > Soil | place...
GACGTCGCTCGCGGTTCGCCCCGACGGGCCGGGCCCCGACGATATCGTCGCGTGGGCGTTGCTCGAGCGCAGCGCGACGACCCGCCAGCCGCTGACGATCCGCGCGCTCGACGTCGGCGTCTTGCGCGCCGACTACGCCGGCATCCCGCGTGCGCTGTACGCGCGCGGCGAGATCGTGCTGCTCGGCGGCGCCGATGACTTCAAGTCGCCCGCGTGGTGGTTGACCCAGACGTTCGCGGACTGGAAGGCGCACGAGGATCCCAAGTTCGGGATCGATCTGCGCGCCGCCGTGCTGACCGGCATGGTGCTCCAGGTGCTCACGCACGGCCACGGCGGGATGATCCTCGTGATGCCGGCGCGCGCCGGCGAGCCGCGCGGCGTGCGGGTTCACTACGACGTCACCGACGGCGCGGACGTCCTCGTCAAGCGCTACACCCAGCTCGTCCAGGACATCCGGGCCGAGGATCGCCTGGCTCGCTTGAAGGGAGCCCGCCCGCGTTCGCCGGATGGTCGAGCAACGGTGCGCGACAGCGATCAGCTCGCGCTCGCCGAGACGATCGAGCGCGTCGCGCGGCTGACCGCGGTCGACAACGCGCTGCTCCTCGATACCGATCTCAACATCCGCGGGTTTGGCGTCCAGGTCATGGAGGGCGAAACGCCGCAGCTCGAGTTTCGCCACACGAACCCGTACACGCGCGACGTTCACGTCGACGACCTGTCGACGTTCAAGGGCACGCGCCATCCCGCGGGCGTCATCTACTGCATGCGCCAGCCGCGCGAGGCGGCCGCGATCATCGTGTCCCAAGATGGCCACATCACGCTCGCGATCAAGGACGCGGAGCACGCGGTCCACGTGATCGGTAGCTACGAGCACGCGTTCGGCTGGCGGTGACGCCGGCCATGGCCACGCGGCGAGCCGTCGCCGCCGGGTAGCGCTGGGTTCCCCACGCGGGCTAACTCGTCGCCGCGGCTCGATCTCGCGAGTCCACGAGGCGACAGCGCGGCGCGCCGGTGATGGCACGGACGATGAACTATCGGCGGGCATGACCCTCCTCGACCTCGATCAGCTCGCAACCGTCACCGGTGGCCGCGGATGCCGCATGCAGCAACCGCAAGAGCAGGCGCAGCCGCAACAAGCAGACTCGGGCGGCGCCGCGCCACAGGGTGGCAACATGCTCGCGGGGCTCGACCAGTTCCTCTCGTTCTTTCAGTCCGACAGCTTCCAGCAGATCCTCGGTGGCCTACGCGGGATCATTGGCCAGTTCGGGGGCCAGCAGCAGCAAGCGCCGCAGGCTCAGCAGGCCGCGCAGTAACCGCGTTACGCTCCGCGCGTGTCGCGCTTCCTCTTGATCCTCTTCGTCGCGTGTAGCGGTGCGCCGGCCAAGGTCGAGCCGCCGGCGCCGCAACCGTCCGTCGTCGCCGATGCTGCAGCGCCCGACGCATCGCCGGATGCCGGCATCTCGGCCGCGCTCGCGAACGCGCCGGCGTGGGTGTTTCGGTACGCGACCGCGCAGCGCACGGAGACCTGGACGCTCCGTACCGATGCCGGGCAGGCGCTGCTCGTCGTCGAGAGCGCGACCGGGACGCTGCGCTACACCGGTACCGCGACCGAGACCGCCGGTGCGATCGCGCTCGACGTCACGACCGGCAGCGCGAAGCTCGCGCTCCAGTGCAAGCATGCGAAGCGCGCGCTGAGCGGCAAGTGCAACGACGCGAAGGCGAAGAAGCTCGACGTCCTCGACTGCTTTCACCCCGACTTCAAGGAGCCGATGCCGTTCGGTCCTGCGCCGGGGATCGAGTACGCGGTCGACGCGAGCTGCAGCGGCTATCGCTTGATCCCGTAGCGGATCGTCGTCGTCAGGTAGACGACGTGGAGCATCGAGGCGTACGCGATGATCTTCTGGCCGACGACCTGGACCGTGTGGCCGTGTGGCGTCCACATCCGCGGGCCGCGGACGACGAGCGCGACATAGCCGACGACGCACGCGAGGTAGGCGAGGTTCGCGACGATCCGCGCGCCGGCGATCCCGTTCTTCCACATCGCGATCGTGATCGTCGCGACGAACAGCATCAACAGGCCGAACGCCGCGATGACGAGCGTGTTGTGCGCGCGCAGCGCGAGATCGAACGGGGTGAACGCGACGCCGGTGAACGCGAGCCCGCTCAGCGTGCCGAGCACCGCGGCGGTGTGACCGACGAACGCGACGCGGCTGCGCTCGAACGCGAACTGCTTCCACGTCCATACGAATGCGATCAGTGCGACGCCGACGGAAGCGAGCGCGATGCAGAACAGCGCGCTCGACGCGTAGTTCGCGCGACCCGAGAATGCGTGGGTCATCCCGAGGTCCGAGAGGAAGTTGCCGGTGAAGTGGTAGTGCTCGGTCGCCGGATCGAACCACGTGCCGCCGGCGTAGAGCACCATCGCGAGCGCGGTCAGGACGACGAACTGGATCGCGGCATAGCGCAACAGTCCCGCGAGCCGGTAAGCCACCCGTCGAGTATGCGCTACGGATGCTGGATTGCCTCTTCCACGGCGCGGAGGCGCCAGTGGCGGAGCTGGAGCGCGTACTGCTCGGCGAGGCGGAACAGAAAATCCGGCTTGTCGGGGTCGGTGTCGGGCGTGTCTCGGACGAGCTGGATCAAGATCGCCTGTTGCTCGGCGCGGAGCGGCGCGGCCTTGTCCTCGAGATCGAGAATGTCGTCGGCGCGGACCGCGGGCGTCGTTGCTTCGGGCGTGTGGCGCTCGGGCGGTGGCAGCGGCTTCGTTCGCGCCGACTGCTTGACGTCGAGGTGGAGGTCCGGCTTGCGGGTGTACTTCGGGCTCGCGGATGCGGTCGTGGCGATCACCAGAGCGAACAGGATGAAGCGCATGCGATCACGCTAGCGATCGCCCCGCGCGCGGTCGTCACCGGCTCGTTGCCGGTTGTCATCATTCGGTCACGCGCTCGTAGCGATCGATGCGCGCAGGGTTGATCTCCGACGGCAGGCTGCGGAGCGGTGTGCGCTCGGCGACGAGTGCGAGTGCGACGACGTGCTTGCACGGCTGGATGCTGCTCGGGCACGTGCAGCCGTAGCGCTGGAGGTCGGCGGAGATGTAGAGCTCGTAGAGATCATCGCCGCGATAGCGCGCCCAGCGGAGATCGCCGTCGACGCCGGCGTTGCGCCATAGCTTCGGATCCGCGATTCCCTCGGCCGCGACGAGGCGCGATCCGGCGAACGTGCGGATCCGGCGCTCGGCGCTGTTGCCGGCGCGGTACTGGCGCGTGCTGATCGGCGAGAACGCCGCGAGCGCGGTGAGGCCGGTACGCGTGAATTCGTTGTGGCTGACGTCGAATGCGGTGACGTTCGGGAACGCGTCGCGGGTCGCGGCGACCAAGTCGGCATCGCGATCGGTGAGCTCGACGTTGATCAACGACAGCGCCGTCACCCGCCGCGCGAGCGACAACTTCGTCACGAGCAGGAATGCGCCCGCATCGAGCCGGCCATCGCGGAGCTCGAGGTGGGTGAGGGCAGGGAGGTCGACACACGCCAGCGCCTCCGCGAGATCGGTGCCCGGCTCGACGACGGTCAAGTGCGCGACGGCGGGTAAGCGAGAGCTCGCGAGCTGGCGTGCGACATGCGAGGTGAGCGTGACCTGGAGCTCGCGGATCCCCAAGGCGAGCGGCGTCTCGGTCGTTAGCTCTCCGACCCGCAGCTCGAGCCGGTCGAGCGAGTGCGGCAGCCTCGTCGGATCGAGCGTCATCGTTTGGCCGCGCAATGCGAGCGTGCGCAGCTCGCGCGCGAGGATTCGCTCCGGCAGCTCACCTCCGACGTAGAGGCCGAGGTCGCGCAGGGTCGGTGCGGCGTGGTCCGCGAGCGCCGCATCGAGCTCTTCGCCGCACGGCTGGAGCAAGCGGATCGAGCGCACGAACCGACACGCGCGCGCCTCGAGTAGCGCGGTCCATTCGTAGGGACCCAGCATGCCGTGCTCGACCATCTCCTCGATCCCGGCGACGACGCCGTGCTTCCAGTGGAGCTGGACGCGGCGGACGTGATCCTTCGTCAGCGTCGTTCCGAACCAGCGCGCAAAACCTTGCTGGCGCAACTTGTCGACGCGTTCGCGATCACCCGCGATCCCGAGCGCGATCAGCTCGCCGAACGGATCGCCCTGTTCCTGCAGCCAGTCGGAGTAGATCTGATACGGCTCGACCGATTCGGGCGCTTCTGCGATCGCGCGCTCGAGCTCGGCGTGATGCGCTTCCGGCGCTTCGACCGAGGTCTGCGGCGGTGCGAGGTGTCGCGCGATCGCATCCTCGAGCACGCTCTCGCTCGCGTACGACTCGGTGACCATCGGTTGCTCGCCGAGCCAGTCGTCGAGCTCGCGCGCCGAAGGCGGTCGGCCGAGCTCGTGGATGAACGCGGCCAGATCCTTCGCGACCGGATCGACGCGACGGACCTCGAGCTGCTCGCTCTTCACGAGCTCGGCAAGGAGCTTGCGTGCCGCCACCGCGTCCACGCGGCGACGGTACACCTAGCTGCGCGGCGGTGAAGCCGGAAGATCGACGATGCCACTCGGTTTGTCGGCCGGGAGCGTGTAGCGCGCTTCGATCTCGCGGCGCACCGCGGCGCGGCTCTCGGCCGGCGATAGATCCGCGGACTCGACGACCGCGACCGCGTCGGCGAGCTCGTCGTCCTTGAGCTCGGTCCGCATCCACTTGCTGTAGTCGCCGCGCTCGAGGTGGAACGTCCAGGTCCCATCGTCGACGCCGTCGCCGAGCAAGAGGAACAGCATGAGGTTCGTCGCCGCGAGCTTGAGCTCGCCGTCGGGCCCGCGAAACACGAACGCGCGCTCTTGCCCGAGGTTGCCCTCCGCGTACTTGCGCGAGTGGCGCTGGCGCTCGCCTTTCCCCCGCACGATCTCGATCTCGATCGGTGCGGCCGGTGGTTGCCACAGCAGCGCGCGGCCCGGCGGCAGCCGATCGATCGGCGCGATCGCGGGTGCTGCGATCCCGCGCGCGGCCGCGAACTTCGCGAGCGTCTGCTCGGGCTGCTCGCCGAGGACGACGATCCGATCGACGGACTCGAGCACGACCGGCGCGACGCTATCGGCATGAACGGTGACGTAGACCATGCCGGAGCTCGGCAGCGGAACGTCGGCCGCCGGCTTCCACTTCGCCGGCAGCATGTGATGCGCTTCATCGATCACCAGCACGTGCGGTCGACCCGTCCGCGCGCGGAGCTCTGCCAGCGCGGCGAGCAGCTTCGTCGCGTGCTCGGGGCGATGGTCGAGCGCGACACCGAGGAGGTTCACCGCGACGCTGCGCTGGGTATCCGCGAGCACGCCGAGCACCTCCTCGATGACTGCCGCGCGCTTCTGATCGCCGAGCGCGAGCGCGAACTCCGCACCGCTGTAGTCGCCTTCCGGATCGATCACCGCGAACTGATAGGCGGCCGCGTGCAAGCGCTCGAGCAGGCCGGTCGTGAACGTCGACTTGCCGCTGCCCGATGTGCCGCACACCAGGGTCGCGGAATCGCACGGATCGAAGAGCAGCGTTTGATCGCCGTAGTTCGCGAACAGCACGCGGTGGCGCAGCGTCACGCCGGCGAGATCGTCGGCGAGCATGCGCTGGACGAGCTCGGCGACGCCTTCGCCGTGATCGCCGCGCGTGACCAGATCCGCGACCGCTCGGACCGACGGAAGCGCGTTCGCGACCGCGACGCCGCACTCGCACGCGGCGAGCATCGCGTGATCGTTCTCGGCATCGCCGACCGCGACGACATCGTGGACCGACAGCTCGAGCTCGACGAGCGCGGCGCGCAACCCGGCTGCCTTGTTAATGCCGGGCGGCAGGATCATCACCGCGCCCTTGTTGAAGATGACCTGATGCTCGAGACCGAGGTCGTGGATCACCGCGAGCACCGTGTCCTGGTGCGGCTCCCAGGTCGCTACGATCACGCGGCCGACGGCGACGCGCTCGACCCCGCGATGACGAAGCTCGTCGACGAACGCGGGCGGCGGGGCGGGGGCGAGTGGCCGGATCTGCTTCGTCGTCGGGTCGTAGATCAGCGCGCCGTTCTCCGCGACGATCCGATCGAACACGTCGATGTCGTCGTCGCCTTCGAGCTGGACGAGCAGCTCGTCGAGCTCGCGGCCGGTGACCATCACGATCTTGCGACCCGAGGCCTTCAGCTCGCGCAGCGCCTGCCACGTCGTCGGGGTGATCCGGCCGTGATGGGCGAGTGTGCCGTCGAAGTCGGCTGCGAGCGCGTGATACCGCATGTACGCGGATCTCGTGCAAGACGAAGGCCCTGTGCGCCCGCGCGACACGTGCGCGAGCGCGCAGTAGAGTTCGCGCGTGGAACGGTTTCGCGCGACGATCGAGCCGGTGCCGGGCGGCGGGCACTACGTGGTGGTTCCGGTGAAGTCGGCGGAAGCCGCGGGCCTGCGCTACGGAATGCGCGTGCGCGGCACCCTCGCGGGCACGGCCTATCGGAGCTCGTTGATGAAGTACAGCGGCGTGTTCCACCTCGGCGTCCACAAGGCGACGCTCGCCGCGGCTGGCGTCGGGCCGGGGGCCAGCGTCGAGATCACGATCGAACAGGACGACCAGCCGCTGCCGACCGATACGGTTCCGCCGGATCTGAAGAAGGCGCTCGCCGCGAACAAGCGAGCGAAGGCGGGGTTCGAGGCGCAGTCGCCCGCGCACAAGCGCGAGCACGTGAAGTACATCCTCGAGGCGAAGCAGGCCGAGACCCGCGCCCGCCGGATCGCGAAGACGATCGAGACGCTCGCGCACGCCGCGACGAAGCCGGTCGTGAAGGCCGCCAAGAAGTCGCCGCGCAGGTAGCATGGAGAGATGCCGACGCTCCCTCCGCGTACCGCTGCCGTGACCGCAGGTGCCCAGACCGCCGCGCGCAGCACGGGCTCGAGCCTCGCGACGCTCGCGATCGATATCGGCGGTACCGGTCTGAAAGCGCTCGTGCTCGCTCCCGACGGCAGCGCGCAGACCGAACGCGTGCGGGTACCGACGCCGAAGCCGGCGACGACCGAAGCGGTGCTCGATGCGCTCGTAACGCTCGTCGAGCCACTGACGTACGATCGGGTCAGCGTCGGCTTCCCGGGCGTCGTCGTCGACGGGGTGACGAAGACCGCGCCGAACCTCGATCCGAGCTGGGACGACTTCGACCTCGCGGGCGAGCTCGGTCGCCGCTTGCAGCGCACGGTTCGCGTGCTCAACGACGCTGGCGTTCAGGGTTACGGCGTGATCCAGGGCCACGGCGTCGAGATGGTGCTCACGCTCGGCACCGGTCTCGGCTGCGCGCTGTATCACGACGGCGTCTACGTGCCGAACCTCGAGCTCGCGCACCATCCGTTCCGCCATGGCAAGACCTACGAGGACTACGTCGGCAAGGCGGCGCTCAAGAAGGTCGGCAAGAAGAAGTGGAACAAGCGGGTCGCGCGCGTGATCGATCAGGTCCTGCCGATCTGGAATCCGCGCCGGCTCTACCTCGGCGGCGGCAACGCGAAGCACCTCAAGATCGATCTGCCGCAGAATGTCGAGATCACGGCGAACGTCGCCGGCCTGCTCGGCGGCATCGCGCTGTGGAACGACACCCGAAATTCGTAAGGCCGTCACCGCGCGACCTGGCCGCGGCGGTGGCGAAGGGCACACCCGACATCATCGCGCGCGGCCTCGATGTCCTGTTCTGCGGCATCAACCCGGGGCTCTACAGCGCCGCGGTCGGGCATCACTTCGCGCGACCGGGCAATCGGTTCTGGCCGACGCTGTTCGCGGCAGGCTTCACGCCGCGCCTGTACAGCCCGTTCGAAGACGAGGATCTGCTCGAGCTCGGCTGCGGCATCACGAACGTCGTCGCGCGATCGTCCGCGCGGGCCGAGGAAGTTACGAACGTCGAGCTCCATGCCGGCGCGAAGAAGCTGCGTCGCAAGCTGCTCCGCTATCGCCCGCGGTTTCTCGCGGTCGTCGGGCTCGGTGCGTTTCGCACGGCATTCGAGCGGCCGCGCGCGATCGTCGGCCTGCAACCCGAGCGGATCGGCGACACCGCGGTGTGGTTGCTCCCCAACACGAGCGGGCTCAACGCGAACCACTTGCCGGCCCAGCTCGCCCTGCTATTCGAGGATCTGCGGATCGCCGCAGGGATTCCGCGCCGCTGACCATGCTCTACACGATCGGTCACTCCACCCGCACGTACGCCGAGCTCGTCGCGGTCCTGCGCGCGTGGAAGGTCACGCGGTTGATCGACATCCGCACGATCACCCGGTCGCGGACGAACCCACAGTTCAACGAGCCGCGGTTGACCCGCCAGCTGCCGACGAAGGGCATCGCGTACGAGGTCATGCTCGACCTCGGCGGCCGCCGCCCGCGCTCGAAGACCGCGGATCCGGCGCGCAATGCGGGCTGGCGCGTCCAGTCGTTCCACAACTACGCCGACTACGCCGAGACGCCGCCATTCGGGCAGGCGCTCGCCAAGCTCCTCGCGAAGAGCGCGAACCAGACCTGCGCCGTGATGTGCGCCGAGGCCGTGTGGTGGCGCTGTCATCGCCGGATCGTCGCGGACTACGCGCTCGCCCGTGGCGCGAAGGTGTCGCACATCTTCACGGCCGACAAGATCGAGCGCGCGACTCGTACCCCGTTCGCGAAGCTCGACCGCAGGACGAAGACGCTGCGCTACCCGCCGGTGCTATAGAAGCGCATGGCTCGGATCCTCCGACTCGTCGACATCGTGCGCGCGAGAGACCGGATCACCGCGGTCTGCGCGATCGACGACGTGACGTTCACGTTCTCGATCTGGTACGAGGACGTCGACTTCGACGCGCTCCACCGCGCGCACGGCGAGCTCGTCGATCGGATCGCGTTTCACATTGCGATGTTTCAGATCAACGCGGTCGCGAGCCTCAAGCCCGATGCGATCGAGCTCGGCCGCTACGCGAAGTACGCGTCGCCGGCGTTCGTCGAGCTGTGGCGCACCGTGTTCGTGAAGGTGTGGGCGCAGTGGCGGTGGGAGAACCAGCTGCCCGATTACGTGCCCGCGTTCGTCGATGCGAACGGAACGTCGGCGGCGCCGGGGCGCGTCCCGCCCGGTCCGGTCGAGCTGCTCGCGTTCTGTGGCGGCGGCAAGGACAGTCTCGTCGCGCTCAAGCTGCTCGAGCGCGCGGGCCTGCCGTTCGCGACGCTCGGCTACGCGCACTCGATCTACGGCGCCTCGGCACCGCAGCACGCGCTCCTCGATCGCGTCGCGGAGCGGACCGCGCGGGTCCGCGCCGAGCGCCAGTGGATCGTCGACGACTTTCTCGATTCGCCGGTGCTCCAGCTCCGGCCCGAGCTCGGGATTCGCACGCTCACGGCCGCCGAGACGCCGGCGTCCGTGTTCGCGGCGCTGCCGATCGCACTCGCGCGCGGTTATCGCCACCTCGTGCTCGCTCACGAGGCGAGCGCGAACAGCGGCAACCTCACCTGGGGCGCGACCGGCGAAGAGGTCAACCACCAGTGGGGCAAGAGCTGGGAGGCCGAGCGCTTGCTCGATGCGTACGTCCAGCGCGAGCTGGTCGACGTCGGCTACTGGAGCGTGCTCCAGCCGATCCACGACGAGGTGATCTTCGAGCTCCTCGCGCGCGATGCCGAGCTCGCGCCGCTCACCCACTCGTGCAACGTCGCGAAGCCGTGGTGCGGGACCTGCGCGAAGTGCGCGTACGTCTGGCTCCAGATGGCCGCGCACCTGCCGCCGGCGATCGTCGCCGCGACGTTCGGTCGCGACCTCGGCGAGCTCGCCGCGAACGAGCAATGGTTTCGCGAGCTGCTCGGACTCGCGGAGCACTCGCCGTTCGAATGCGTCGGCTCTCCGGCGGAGGCGAGGCTCGCACTCGCGCTGTTGCCGGCGCGAGGCCCGCAGCTGACCCGGCTCGCAGCCGAGTGCGGTCCGCTCGATGTCCACGCGCTCGCGCGGCCGTTCCTCGGCGTCGGCGAGCATCACGCGATGCCCGCACAGGTCGCCGAGCGCGTGATGCCGATCCTCCGCGACGCCGCCCGCACCGCCGCCGCGCGGATCGCCGCTAGGTAGTCCAGCTGCGCTTCGTCGCGGCGGTCGCGAGCCACAGCCGCATGCGCTGCGCCGGATCGGCGAACGTCCTGGTCACCGCCCACCCGCTGTCCGCGAGGATCTGCGCGAGCGCCGCCGGCGAGTGCTTGTAGCAGTGCTCCGTCACGATCGGCTCGCCGCGCGCGAACGTGAACGTCGCACCGCCGACCTTCACGGTTTGCGCGCGCTTCGAGACCAGGTGCATCTCGATCCGCGAGCGCGCCGCGTTCCACACCGCGCGGTGCATGAACTGGTCGAGGTCGAAGGTCGCCGCGTGCGTGCGATTGACGTGCGCGAGCACGTTGAGATCGAACTCGGCGGTAACGCCTTCGCTGTCGTCGTACGCGCGGAGCAGCTCGTCGCGATTCGCGTTCGCATCGGCACCGAGCAGCAACATCGCGTTCGGGGTGGCGAGTGCGGCGAGGTGCTTCAGGAACTGGCGCGCCGCGTCGGGCTCGAAGTTGCCGATCGTCGAGCCCGGGAAGAACACGAGCGTTCGGTCGTGCGGGCGCGCCGAGACCGGTAGCGTGATCGCTTGCGTATAGTCGCCGAGCACCGGCAGGACCTCCAGCCCGGGAAACTCGCCGCGCAGCCCGGTCGCGTTGTCGGCCAGCTGATCCGCCGAGACGTCGATCGGCACGTAGGTGGCGACGCGGTCGAGCGCGCCGAGCAGCATGCGCGTCTTCTTGCCGGCGCCGCTGCCCGGTTCGATCACGCGCGCGTGGGGCCCGACGAGCGCCGCGATCGCAGGTAGCTCGGCCGCGAGCAACGCGTGCTCGGCGCGGGTCAGGTAATAGTCCTCGACCTCCGTGATCCGCTCGAACAGCTCGGCCCCTGCGGCGTCGTAGAGCAGCTTGCACGGCAGCGACTTGATCGGTTGATTCAGCCCCGACAGAACTTCGTCGCAGCTGGTGGCTTGCATCTCTGCGCGATTCATCGACTACCTCCATCACGAGCAAGTCGCACACCGGTCATCTGCCAGCGCGCCGAGGGCGGGAAGAAGTTGCGGTAGGACGCGCGGACGTGACCGCGCGGCGTGAAGCACGAACCGCCGCGCAGCACTTGCTGCCCCGACATGAACTTGCCGTTGTATTCGGCCGCGGCGCCGGGCAATTCGCGAAATCCGGGGTACGGCGAGTAGCTCGACCGCGTCCACTCCCAGACATCGCCGAACATCGCGCCGTCGCCAGGGGCGAGCCGATCGTCGTCGGCGAAGTTGCCGGCATCCGGATCGAGCCCGCCGGCCGCGTGCTCCCATTCGGCCTCGGTCGGCAACCGCGCACCGCGCCAGCGCGCGATCGCGTCGGCCTCGTAGTAGCTGAGGTGACACGCGGTCTCGTCCGGATCGATCGGACGCACGCCCGCGAGCGTGTAGCTCTCGTCACCGCGCCAGTACAGCGGCGCATCCCAGCGCTCGCTCGTGACCGCGGCCCAGCCATCGGAGAGCCACCACTTGGCCTCGCGGTAACCGCCCGCCGCGATGAACTCCATGACATCGCGGTTCGCGAGTGCGCGGGTCGCGAGCTCGAACGGCTCGACGACGACGCGATGGCGCGGCCGCTCGTTGTCGAACGCGAACCCGGTCGCGGGTGCACCGATCTCGACCACCCCACCTGCATGCGAGCGCCAGCCCGCACGCGCGGTCACGGTGGCGCGCCGCAGATCGTCGCGATACGCCGGACGCAACGGCTGCGTGCCGAGCGCGTACTTCGCATCGGTAAGGATCAGCTCCTGGTGCTGCTGCTCGTGCTGGAGGCCGAGCTCGATCAGCGCTGGATCGACGCGGCTGATCGCTTCGGCGATCCGCAGATCGACATCCGCGCGGTATGCGTGGACGCGCTCGAGCGACGGCCGCGACAGCATGCCGCGGCGCGCGCGCTCGACGCGTGGGCCGAGCGCCTCGTAGTAGCTGTTGAACAGGAAGTTGAATTCAGGGTCGGGCGCACCGAGCACGACGGTCTCGAAGAACCACGTGGTGTGCGCGAGGTGCCACTTTGCAGGGCTCGCATCCGGCATCGGCTGGACCAGCTGGTCCTCGACCGTGAGTGGCGCGCACAGCTTTACCGTGCGCGAGCGCACGAGTTGAAAGCGGGCTAGGAGCGAGCCATCCATGCTTGGTACCGTACGCTGCGAGGGGCGGCGAGTTACGACGGCGAAGCAAGAGTCATGCAACACATACCACCTACCGCGCTCCGCGATGCACGTCTCGAGCTGCACTATGCCGCACAAGTGGTTGCGGCATGCGCGGACGCGTGGCTACCCGTTCGGGCAGATGACGGCCACACGGCGATGGAGTGGGAGCGCCCGCGAATGATCGGCGCGATTTCGCCGAGCGGGATCGCGATCGGCGTGGATGTCGAGGCATTCGCCATCATTGGCTACGACGCGCGACGACGTGATGTCAGCTTTCCACTCGCGGGCACGACACTCGCGCAAGCGATGCTCTGGGCCGATGGTCGCTATGGCACACCGCGTGGTGCGCATCTGCGCGACTATGATCTTCCGGTCAGCCCGCTGCGGACCGGCGCGAGGTTCGTCGGCTACCCCGAGCAGCTGTCCGCATTGGCGCGCTGGTATCAGCTCGGTCACGAATGCGTGGTGGCGGTGGCGCCGGCGGATGGAATTCGGATCTGGCCGCATCACTTCGATCTCGGTGCGATCGTCGATGGTGTCGGCGTCGGCCTCTCGCCCGGCGATGGCTACTATGACGAGCCCTACCTCTACGTGACACCGCGAACCGGCGACGCGCGCGTCCCGGCGTTGCCCTCGGGCACGTGGCGTACCCAGGACTGGACCGGCGCGGTGCTGACCGCGACCGAGATCGGCGACGACGTCGATCTCGCCCACCGCTTCGTGACGGCGGCGCTGGCTGGCTTGCGCTAGCCGGCCCTATACCACGCTGGCTCCAACGCTCGCTCCAACGCGGGGGCGTCACGTTGGGAGCATGCAAAATCTCAAAACACTCGCGATCCTCGCAGTCACCGTCACGACGATGTCCACCGCTCGCGCCGAGCCCGACGCGAAGGCGACCTACCAGGACGTCCAGGCCACGCTCGGGTTCGTGCCCGGCTTCATGAAGGCGTTCCCCGGCGTCGAGGTCGCCGCGATCTGGGACGAGATCAAAGCGATCCAATTGAATCCGACCACCGCGTTGCCCGCCAAGACGAAGGAGCTGATCGGTCTCGCCGTCGCCGCGCAGATTCCCTGCCGGTACTGCACGTACTTCCACACCCAGGTCGCGAAGCTCGACGGCGCGAGCGACGAGGAGGTCGGCGAGGCGATCGCGATGGCGGGCCTCACTCGCCACTGGAGCACCGTGTTGAACGGGTTGCAGATCGATCTGACCGAGTTCAAGCAAGAGGTCGCGCGGATCGGCGCGTACCTGCAGCACCCTGCGCCGAAGGGCGATCCGGCACCGATCACCGACGCGAAGTCGGCATACAAGGATATCGAGCGCACACTCGGCTCTGTGCCGACGTTCATGCGCCGGTTTCCCGAGGTCGGAATCGCGGCCGCGTGGCGCAGCCAGAAGATGCTCGAGCTGAATCCGGCGACGAAGCTGTCGGGCAAGACGAAGGAGCTGATCGGGCTCGCGGTTGCCGCGCAGATTCCCTGCCAGTTCTGTATTCACTTTCACACCGAGGCGGCGAAGCTGAACGGCGCGTCCGATGAAGAGATCCGCGAGACCGTCGCGATGGCGGCGCTAACTCGCGATATCAGCACCGTGCTGAACGGCGCGCTCGTCGACGAGCCGCAGTTTCGCAAGGACGTCGATCAGATCGTCGCTACGGTGAAAAAAGCGAAGCACTGAACCTCGGTGGATCGCGCGGACGGGAAGGCACGTGCCTTCCCGTTGGTCGTTTCGGCGGCTACCCGAACTTCTTCGCGAGCCACACCTTCTCGAACGGTGCGCCGGCGGTGCGGTTCGCTTCGCGCACGCGCTCGGCATCGGCCGCCTCGTAGATGCAGATCGACCGACTACCATCGATCGCGAAGTGCGACGAGACGTGCGTGATGTCGCGTGCCTCGATACACGGTCCGAGCGCTTCACCCGCCTGCATGAACTGCTCCTCCGTGATCGCAGGTACGAACACCCGTTCCACCATGAAGATCGGCATGGCTCGCTCATACCACGTTCGTTCCAACGCTCGTTCCAACGCTCGGTGGGCATCGTCGGGATGGAGGCAAAGACCATGACGATCGACGAAGGCAAGCTGAATGAATTCTTGGGTAAGGTGGTCACGGACGCCGGGAGTGCGATGAGCGCGGTCCTGGTCGTGATCGGGGACAAGCTCGGGCTGTTCAAAGCGCTCGCGAAGGCCGGTGAGCCGGTCAGCTCGAGCGAGCTCGCGAAGCGAACCGAGACCAGCGAGCGCTACATCCGCGAGTGGCTGAACGCGATGGCGGCCGGTGGCTACGTCACGTATTGCGCGGACACCCAGACGTACCGGATCGAGCCGGAGCAGGCAGTCGCGCTCGCGGATCCGGATAGTCCCGCGTTCGTACCGGGCTTGTTCCAGGTCACCGCGGCGATGTGGGCGGGCGAGTCGAAGATCGCTTCGAACTTTCGCACCGGCGCCGGGCTCGAGTGGGGCCATCAGCACCCGTGCCTGTTCGAAGGGACCGAGCGGTTTTTCCGCTCGGGATACCTCGGCAACTTGATCCAGGCGTGGCTGCCCGCGCTCGACGGCGTCGTCGCGAAGCTCGAGCGCGGCGCGAAGGTCGCCGACGTCGGCTGTGGTGTCGGCGCGTCGACGATCATCATGGCGAAGGCGTATCCGAAGTCGAAGTTCTACGGCTTCGACTATCACGCCGGATCGATCGAGCTCGCCCGCCAGCGCGCGCGCGAAGCCGGCGTCGCCGACCGGGTGACGTTCGAGGTCGCGAAGGCGACCGACTTCCCGGGCGCGAACTACGATCTGATCGCGCACTTCGATTGTCTGCACGATCTCGAGGATCCCGACGGCGCGGCGAAGCAGGCGCGCAAGGCGATCGCTCCCGACGGCCGCTGGCTGATCGTCGAACCGTTCGCGGGCGATCGGCCGGAGCAAAACCACAACCCGGTCGGCCGAGTGTTCTACTCGGCGTCGACGATGCTGTGCGTACCGCACTCGCTGTCGCAAGGTGGTCCCGCGCTCGGCGCGCAAGCCGGCGAGGCTCGCCTGCGCGGGGTCGCTACCCGCGGCGGTTGGGCAAAGCTCCGGCGCGCGACCGAGACGCCGTTCAACCTCGTCCTCGAAGCGCAGCCGTAATAGGGTAGGTGCGTGGGTCTGGAGCTGCGGTTGATCGGCGAGCTGGTCGTCGCGCGCGATGGCGTGGCGCTCGCGTTGCCAGCTTCGAAGAAGACCCGCGCGCTCCTCGCGTACCTCGCCGCGACGGGCCGACCGCAGCTGCGCGAGCGGTTGTGCGCACTGTTGTGGGACGGCCCCGACGATCCGCGTGCGGCCCTGCGCTGGAGCCTGACGAAGTTGCGGCCGCTCGTCGACGACCAAGACCACGTCCGGATCATCGCCGATCGCGATCACGTCGAGCTCGTCGCGAACGGCGCGGCGATCGATCTCGCGATGGTGCGAGCGGCGGTTCCGAGCGGAGCCGGAGCGGCGTCGACCGAGGCCATGGCGGCGGTGGCGCCGCTACTGCGCGGCGAATTACTCGAGGGTCTCGAGCTCCCCGATTGCTATCGCTACGACGAGTGGCTCCGCTCGGAGCGCGAGAACGTACGGCGGCTCGGAGTGACGCTGCTCGCGACGTTGATCGCGCGGGGCGGCACCGGCACGGCCGCGCTCGACCACGCGCGCGCGTGGGTCGCGCTCGATCCGCTCGACGAGGCCGCGCACGCTGCGGTGATCCGGTTGCTCGTCGAGCTCGATCGCAAAGATCAGGCGCTCGCGCAGTACGCGACCTGTGCGCGGCTGATCGAGCGCGAGCTCGGGCGCTCGCCGTCGCGCGAGCTCGAGCGGTTGCGGATCTCGATCGGCTCGGCGAGCGCCGTCGTGGTTCCTGTACCCGAGATCGCGCACGTGCAACCGAGCGCACCGCTGATCGGTCGAGTGCAAGAGCGCGCCGCCCTCGCCGCGCTCGTCGAGCACGGCCGCCGCCCCGTATTGCTGCTCGGCGATCCGGGCATCGGCAAGACCCGGCTGCTCGACGAGGTCGTGACGCTCGCGCGCACCGCGGACCTCGAGGTGATGCGAGGCCGAGGCGTCGAGGCGGAGCAGGTCCGGCCGTACGGCGCATGGCTCGATGCATTCAGCGACGCCGGCGTCGCGGATCATCCGTTCGCGTTGGCAGGGGGTGCCGAGCGCGCGCAGTTGTTCGAGGCGGTCGCCACGTGGCTCGTCGCTCGTGCAGCAGGGCGCGCGATCGTCCTCGTGATCGACGACCTCCAGTGGGTCGACGAAGGCACCGCCGCGCTGCTTCACTTCATCGCGCGCTCCCCGCTGGCAGCGCGGGTCGTGCGCATCGCGTGTGGCGCACGCCCGGGAGAGCTCGCCGACAATCCGTTCGCATTGCGGTTCGTCCGCGGCCTCACCCGCGAGGCAGCGATCCATCAGGTCGGCCTATCGGTCCTCGACCCGCACGAGACCGCGGCGCTCGCCCTCGCGTACGCGCCGGGCGTCGACGGTGCGCGCGTGTTCGCGGAGAGCGGCGGGCATCCGCTCTTCGCGGTCGAGATCGCGCGCGCGCTCGCGCGAGGCGACACCTCGTCGGCCTCGCTCGAGGAGCTCCTCGCCGATCGCCTCGATCTCCTCGACGGCAGCGCGCGCGACCTGGTGCCGTGGGCCGCCGCGCTCGGTGTCGCGTTCTCGGCGGACGTCCTCGCGGTCGTGACCGGCATGCCGCTCGCGGAGCTGTCGCGCGCGATCGCGGAGCTCGAACGCCGCGCGATCGTGCGCGACGCAGGCGACGAGTGGGACTTCGTTCACGATCTCGTACGCGCCGCCGCCTATCGCCAGACCTCGGAGCCTCGGCGGCGGCTGTTGCACCTCCAGATCGCGCGTTCCCTCGCGACCCTCGCCGACCCGGATGGTCAGCGAGCGGGGGAGGTCGCACGTCACGCGAACCTCGGCGGCGATAGCGCGCTGTGTGCGAATGCTTCGCTGGCAGCTGCGACGCGCGCGCTGCGGCTCGCCGCACCCGAGGAGACCGTCGCGCTGTGCGATCGCGGCCTCGTCCACGCGGCGCGACTTGTCGGGCGCGAGCGCGCGCGGCTCCAGATCGGCTTGCTCGCGATGATGCTCCACGCAGATGTCCGTCACCAGCGCCGCGCCGAGATCGGAAAGGCACTCGAGCGCGCGATCGTCGACGCACAGGTCACGGGCTGCCACGCCGAGGCGGCGCGCGGCCTGAACGAGCTCTCGCACCTCCCGTTCGTATCGGGCGATTACGCGGTTGCAAAGGCGCTCTCGATCGACGCGGTCGCGCGGGTGCGCGATGCCGACGCCACGGTGAAGGCCGATACGCTCGCATACTCGGCGCAGTGCCTCGCGCTGATCGGCCGCGAGATGAAGCAAGCCGAGGAGCTCGCACGCGAAGCGGTCGCGCTACTCGCGAACACGAGTCACGAGGTCTCGACGTTGCCGTTCGCGTTCGGCTTGATCCGCGAGCATCAAGGCGATGACGCCGCGGCGATCTCGCACTTCGCTCGCGCGATCGAGATCGCACAGCCGAAGGCGCTGTGGTGGGTCTGTGCGCTGTGCTGGGGCCACGCCGCGACGATCGAGCTCGACCGCGCGCGTCCGCGCGAGGCGCTGGTCTTTTGCGAGGCCATACGCGCGCACGCCGATCGGATCGGTGAAGGTGGCGACGTTCCGTTCGCAGCGGCACTCGGCGCGATCGCGCGGCGGATGCTCGGCGAGACCCTCGAGATCGAGCCTCTGCTCGTCGCGCTCCGCGCCGCGGACGCCCCGGTTCATCTCGCGCGTGCGTTGACCCCGCTCGCCGAGCTCGAGCTCGTCCGCGGCGAGACCGCGAGCGCGGCGAGGCATGCGGCCGAGGCGCTGGGGGCAGCGATCCGCGCGCAGCAGGATAGCGCGGCCGTGATCGCACATGACCTGTCGGCGCGGATCGCGAGAGCAGAGGGACGGACCAAGGACGTCCGCGCGCATGTCATCGCGATGCGTGCCGTGGATCGAATGCCGCTGAACGCGCGGGCGAGGGCCGTGCTCGCGGAGCAGACCTAGTCAGCAGCCGTCGGGAACGTGGGCCGCTTGCAACAGCCAGGTCGCCGCGGCCGCCGGCGTCGCCTTGTCGTCGGCGCGATCGACCATCAAGTTCGCGCGGCGCATCAGCTCGACCGTGATCTTGCCCGCCAGCGGTGCGAGCGCGCACGCGACATCGGGATCGTCGGCGACGCGCTTGCCGAGCAGGATCATCGCGTCGTACGGCGGCAACGCACTGGCGGGATCCGCGAGCGTCACGAGGTCGTTCGCGGCGATCCGGCCGTCGCTCGAGAATGCGGAGATCACGTCGACCTCGCCGCGCGCGACCGCGTCGTACAGCAGGGACGGATCGAACGTGGCGGTCCTTGCGAACTTCAGGTCGTAGGCCGCGCGCACGCTCGCCCACTCGCCGCGCGAGAACCACTCGTAGTCGCCGCCGATCGCGAGCTCGGGGGCATGCGCGGCCAGATCGCCGAGCTGTTTCGCGTGCAGCCGGTCGGCGGAGCTGCGCTTCAAGGCGAGCGCGTACGCGTTCTCGAACCCGAGCGAGCCGAGGCCGTGGATCCCCTGATTCGCGAGCCAGCCTTCGACCTCGACGAGCACGCGCCAGCGCGGCGTTCCCGCGGCGCGCTTCATCTGGTTGATGAACAGCGTGCCGGAGTACTCGACGTACGCGTCGATCTCGCCGCTCGCGAGCGCGTCGAACACGACGGTCGAGCCGAGGCTCTGGGCGACATCGGCCGCGATGCCGGCCTTCGCGAGCCGCTGGCGGAGCACCTCGACGAGGATGTACTGCTCGGTGTAGGTCTTCGCGCCGAGCCGCACGTGCGTGACCTTCGCCGCGGCGCGATGCTCGGCGACGACGGGCGCGTTCGCATCCGCCGTTCCGATCCGCGGCAGTACCGCGAGCACGATCACGAGCAGGCCGATCAGCAAGCCGCCGGCGGTCCACGGTCGCTCGCGCTCCGCGAGCGCGTGCTCGATCGCACCGAGGATCAGATCGAGCACGATCGCGAGGCCGGCCGCCGCGATCACCCCGGCGAGCAGCATCTCCCAGTTGCGGGTCTGCAACCCGGCGAAGATGTAGTTGCCGAGGCAGATCTGGCCGACCGGGGTCGCGAGCGTCGCTGCGCCGACGGTCCACACCGTCGCCGTGCGGATCCCGGCGGCGATCACCGGTGCGGCGAGCGGCAGCTGGACGATCCGCAACAGCTCGCCGTTCGTCATGCCGAGCCCGCGTGCAGCTTCGAGGACCGCAGGATCGACGCCGCGGAGGCCGGTGATGGCGTTGCGCAGGATCGGCAGGATCGCGTAGAGCGTCAGTGCGATCACCGCCGGCGGAAAGCCGAACGGCGACAGGTGGACCGCGAGACCGTGCGTGCCGGCGATCACCGCGACCATCAGCGCGAGCAACGCGAGGCCCGGAATCGTCTGGATCACGCCGGCGATCGTGACGACCGGCAGCGCGAGCCGCGGCCTGCCGGCGACCGCGATCGCGAGCGGCAGGCTGATCGCGATCGCGGCGACGAGCGAGACGAGCACGAGCTCGGTATGCGCGGCGAGGAGCGGCGGCAGGCCGCGCAGGAGCTCGTTCACGCGATGACTCCGGCGAGCTGCGTCGCCTGATGCTTCGCCATCCCCATCAGCTGCGCGACGTAGTCATCGGCGGGTCGCGCGACGAGCTCGGCCGGCGTGCCGACCTGACGGAGCTCGCCGCGGTACATCACCGCGATCCGATCGGCAAGGGTGAGCGCCTCGACGAGATCGTGGGTGACCATCACGGTGGTGAGCGCGAGCTCCTCGTGGATCTTGCGGAGCTCGCCCTGCAGCGCGACGCGCGTGATCGGATCGAGCGCGCCGAACGGCTCGTCGAGCAGCATGAGCTTCGGCTTCGCGGCGAGCGCGCGGGCGAGACCGATCCGCTGGCGCTGGCCGCCGGAGAGCTGATCGGGGAAGCGCGCGCCGACGTCGGGCAACCCGATCAGCTTCAGCAGCTCGCTGACGCGGGTCGCCTTCTCGGCCTCGCTCCAGCCGAGCAGCGTCGGGACCATCGCGATGTTGGCCGCGATCGACAGGTGGGGCAGGAGGCCGACTTGCTGGATCACGTAACCGATCGTGCGGCGCAGCTGGACGGCGTCGGTCGCACGCACGTCCTTGCCGGCGACGACGACGTTCCCCTCGTCGGCATCGACGAGGCGGTTGACCATCTTCACGAGCGTCGTCTTGCCGCTGCCCGATTCGCCGAGCACGGCCACGAATTCACCTTCGGCGATCTCGAGGCTGACGCGGCGGACGGCCCATTCGCTGCCGAATCGCTTCGAGACTTCCCCGAATGCGATCAAGGGTCGAGCTCGGGGTAGTGCCGGAAGATGCCCGTCTCGTTGAATGGCACGCGGCGGGGCGAAGCGAGGTACGCGGCGATCCGCGGGCGCGCGGCGATCCGATCGCGCAGCGCGTAGAGGCGCTTCAACTTCCCGGCCCGGCGCTTCATCGCCTTCGGGAACGCGTACTCGAGACCGCACGTTACCTGAAAGGCGGCGAGGTCGACGTAGCTGACCTTCTTGCCGACGAGCACCTTGCCGTTGCGCTGCAGCGTGTGCTCGAGCCAGCCGGTGAACTTCGGAATTCGTTCGGTCCGGAACGCGGACGCTCGCTGCTTCGCCGCGGCCTTCTGGGTCTCGTACGCCTTCTCGACCGTGATCGGATGGTGGGTGTCGTGAACCTCGGCGACGAGGTCCGCGATCGTCATCGCGATCATCGCTGCGACGAGCCGTTCGCGTTCGCTCGGAGGTGCGAGACCGAGCTGTTCGCCGAGGAAGCGGGTGATGTTCGCGGTCTGTGCGACCACGCTCTTGCCGGCGCGCAGGTAGGGCGGTGCAAACGGCAACACGCCATCGAGGCCGTGCTCGAGCCCCGCTAAGAGTTTCTTCATGCCGCCGGGCGATCGCGCGACGTCGATGTAGTCAGCGCCCGCATCCTCGAGAATGAGACGCGCGAATTCGCCACGGCCTTGCAGTCCGGGCCAGTAGAACAGCTCGTACCTCATGAGGTGATTCGTACCGCATTCGGCTGCGAACAGGTCGGTGCCGAGCCTTACAGCGCGTCGAATAGGTGAGCGCTTGCGCTCGGTTAGGCCAAAGGATGATGGTCGACGCCTACATCGATCTGTTGTCATCGTTAGCGCAGATGTCCCGTCCCCGCCTCGCGGTCACCGAAGAAACGTTGAGCGTGCCGCGCACCCAGACCCAGGAGCTGCCGCAGGTCAGCGTGCTGCTCGTCGACGATCGTCCCGAGAATCTCGTGACGCTCGAAGCGGTGCTCGAGCCGCTCGGTCAGAGGCTCGTGCAAGCGCGCTCCGGTGGCGCCGCACTGCAAGCAGTGCTCGCGGAACAGTTCGCGGTGATCCTGATGGATATCCGCATGCCGGATCTCGATGGCTTCGAGACGCTCGCGCTGCTCCGCACGCGCAAGCTGTCGCGCCACATCCCGATCATCTTCTTGACCGGTCACGCGCAGCACGAGGATCAGCTGCGCAGCTACGCGTCCGGCGCGGTCGACATTCTCCAGAAACCGTTCGATCCGGCGACGCTGCGCGCGAAGGTCGGCGTGTTCGTTCACCTCCGCCAGAACGAGCTCGCGCTGCAGATGGCGCGCGACGAGCTCGAGAGCCGGGTCATCGAGCGCACGCGCGAGCTCGCGACCGCGAACGCCGCGCTCGAGCTCGAGATCGAGCGGCGCAAGAAGATCGAGCACCAGCTGATCGAGCAGGCTCATCGCGACGCGCTCACCGGGCTCGCGAATCGCAAGCTGCTGCTCGAGCACCTTCACCACGCGGTCGCTCGGTTCCATCGCCAGGGCAAGCCGCGCAGCGCGGTGATGATGATCGATCTCGATCGGTTCAAGGCGGTCAACGATTCGCGCGGTCACCTCGCGGGCGACCAGCTCCTCGTCGAGGTCGCGCGCCGGCTCGAGCGCTGCCTGCGCGATGTCGATACCGCGGCGCGGTTCGGCGGAGATGAGTTCGCGATCCTGCTCGACGGGGTCGACGACCTCCGCGATGCGACGCGGGTCGCCGAGCGGATCCACGCGGCGCTCGCGAAGCCGATCACCGTCGGCGGTGGAGAGATCACGATCTCGGCGAGCATCGGGATCGCGCTCGTCGACACCCACTACGAGCGCGGCGAAGAGCTGCTGCGCGACGCCGATACCGCGCTGTATCGCGCGAAAGAAGCGGGCCGCGCCCGGTCCGACGTGTTCAGCCCGGTGGAGTGAACCAGTCGCGCAGCTTCGCGTGTGCCTCGGCCGACGGCGGCTCGGGGACGAGCACGACCATCGGCACGTAGGCGCCGAACATCCACAGCAGCGAGCGCAACCTCGTCGCTTGGATCACGTGTGGGATGTCGCCGAGGACGTCTCGCGCGGCGTCGACGAGCAGTGGATCGTGGAGCGGCCACACCGCGACCAGGTTCGCGTGACGATACGCGCGTGCGTCGTCGACCATGTCGGCGATCGTCGCGATCGCGATCACGAGGACCGCCGGGTCCGCGAGCTTGCTCAGTAGGCCGCCGGGGCGGATCAGCGCGAGCGCGAACAGCGCGGCGAGCGCGGCGATCGTGATCGCGATCGCGCGCAGCCATTGTGCGCGGTCCGCCGGGCCGAGCTTCGCTGCCTCGAGCAACGCGCGGCGACGGCCGGGGCGGGCGAACACGAATGCCCAGAACACGGCCGCGGTCGCGAGCACGGCGATGCCGAGCGTCAAGTTGCCGCGCAGCGTCTGGACCTTGTCGAGCAGCCAGTACGGCAGCATCACGCCCATCGCCGACAGGGTCGTGATCAGCGCGAGCGCGCCGCCGCCATCGTGGAGCGGAGCGATGCTCGAAGCGGGCAGCGGCATGGCGACGCGGCCCGGTGCGCGGACCCGCCAGCCGAGCATGCCGAGCGTGATCGCCGTTGTCGCGAGCACGATCGCGGCGGCGAGCAAGAGCTCCGCGTTCGCGGAGAGATCGAACCACGGGACCGCCCACAGCCAGGCGGCGACGAAGATCACGGCGTAGCCGTTGCCGAGCCCGCGCGTCGAGATCACGGATGCGAGCACCGCGAGGACCATCGGGCCCGCGGCGAGCGTGGCTGAGCATGGCCAGAACATCTTGGCGTCGAAAACCTCGGCGCCGCCGCGGCTCATGCCGTCGAGGTATTTCGTGACGAAGTACGCTTGCACCGCCGAGATCAAGACCGCGACGATCGCGACCGCGAGGCCGAGCTTGCGTCGACCGGTCACCGTATCGCGATGCTTGCGCCAGCGTCGGATGATCGACGCGAACACCTCGACCGTGACGAACGAGGTCAGGAGCGGCATCACGCCGAGCGCGAAGATGCTGAACTGCGAGATGTCGACGTGCGTATGCACTCCCCACGCTCGCCCGGCGCGAGCTACGTGCTCTAGCTCGACATCGTTGACACCGGGCAAGGTGATCCACGTGCCGGCGAAGTAGACGACGAGCGCGAACGCGGTCCACGCGATCCGGCGAGCGAGGTTTCCATTGCCGGCACCGTCGAGAGTCGCGAGACGCCGCCGCTCCGGCCTCGCGAGGCGAACGAGGAAGAACCCGAGCAAGTAGCCAAGCCCTGCGGCGATCAGCGCGAGTGCGATCCGCGCGCGGACGATCCGGCCTCGGCCCATCGCCGGAAACCACTGCGCATCGGTGACATGACCGCCGATCGTCAGCGAGCCCGTCTTCAGGGTCTCGACGAGAGCATCGCGTTCGCGCTCCATCGTCGTCGGATCTCCCCCTCCCATCGTGATCACCGCGCGGCCGCCGCGGATCGCCGAGTTGATCAACGGCGCCGACTTGACCTCGCCGCCGAGCATCGTCGCCAGCTTGCCGCCGACGATCCGCGCGGTGAGATCGCCGAACATCCGCGCGCCCGCACGCGTGAACTCGAGCATCACGACCGGCCGGTTCGTGTTCGGATCGTACGAGCCGGTCGCATTCGCGACCGCGGTCCCATCGAGCGCGGCCTGATCCGCGACGAAGTACGACCGCCATGCCGTGCGGCGATCCTTCGCGTCGTCGCGCGGATCGATCCGCTGGTAGACGATCTTGGTGTGCGACGGCGGCGTCCAGCCGCGCGCTTGTGCGTCGGCAAAGGCCTGCACGAGTTGCTCGCGCGCGTAGGCCTGGATGTACAGATCGGTGTGCGTCGGTCCGCCGTCCTCGGGCCGCCACTGATCGACCTCGAGCGTCGGTGCATGATCGTCGCTACTTCCGCGATGCTGCTCGACGGCGAGGCCGAGCTTGACCAACCCGGCCGCTGCATCGCCCTCGATCACCTCGCGAAACTCGAGCCCGCCGCCCGCGCTCAATCTCGCGATCACGTTCGGCGCGTTCGCTTCGGTGACGCGCGGAAGCTCGATCACCCAGCGCTCGCCATCGCGCGACACGCGCACGTCGTTGTCGGCGTCTTCGGCGTCTTCAGAGACCTTCGGTGTCTCGCCCGGCAATGGAGTGAGCGTCGCGACCACGCCGCCGTAGCGCGCGACGCCGCCGGCCGGCGCACCGACCAGTGCGAGCGCGCGACCCGGCAGCTCGCGCACCGCGAACAGCGAGGTCACCACCGCCGCGGCGAGCACGCCGACGACCAGACCCACGCGGTGTGGATTCACCGCATCGGCGCTCCGGGGAGCCGTGATCCCCGTCGCCACCGCCTTCGGCACGTTGCCTTCACTCATGCCGGAAGAGGATCCGCCGAATCCCCTTCGGTCGCAGCCTTTGGGTCAGAAATCGCTACGCGGGCGTCGGATCGGCGTGGAACGCGTCGAGCCACTGCTTCTCTTTTTCGCGAGAAGGCCCGGCGCGCAGCGCATCGGGGTGCGGATCGAGCTTGGGCTCCTTGCCCTCGGCCTTCGCCTTCGCCGCGAGCTCGCCGGTGACCTTCACGCGGCGTTCGATCTCGGTCGGGAACCACGCGCGCAGCGCTTGGACCGTATCCTCGACCGTGCGGAACTTGAGACCGGCGGTCTTCGCGCGCTCGTTGCTCCAGCGCAGGAAACCCGCCTGCTTGCCGACCGGCGCGTTCCAGATCGGGAAGTCCTGATCCTCTTCCTTCACGTGCTTGTCGAACCAGACCTGCGGCACCCACGTGAGCTTCGCGTTGCCGCCCGCCTTCACGCATACGTCGAGCACGTCACCCCAGCGCGCGGGCTTCGCGGGCGCGACGGCGTTGAACGAGCCGGTCGTGCCGGTCTCGACGAGATGGATCAACCACTCGGCGAGGTCGCGGACGTCGATCCACTGCAGCGGATCGTCGGGCGAGCCGGGTGCGAGGACTTCACCGCCGGCGGCGCAGCGCATCGGCCAGTACGTGAAGCGATCGGTCGGATCGCCGGGCCCGACGATGTAGCCGGGGCGGACGATCGTCGCGCCCTTCGGAAACGCCGCCTGCGTCGCTTGTTCGCACAGCGCCTTGAGGCCGCCGTAGTTTTCGAACTGCGGGCCCATCGTCTCGACCTTGGGATCGGCGAGCGTCGCGAGCTTCACGGTCTCGTCGCCGCCCATCGCGGGAATCGCACTCTCGTCGTAGCAAGAGATGCTCGAGATGTAGATGTACTGGGCGACGCCTTGCTTCGCGAGCAGCTCGGCCGACGCGGAGACGTGGCGCGGATAGAACCCGGAGTTATCGATCACCGCGTCCCAGGTCTTGCCGACGAGCTGCTCGAGCCCCTTCGGCGATCCGTCGGGATGGAGCAGCTTGCCGTCGGGTCCCTTGTCGTCTTCGGCAGGTAGCTCGGGATCGCGGTAGCCGTAGAGATGTTCGACCTTCATCTCCAACGGCTGGATCTTCTCGCGCTTGCCGCGGTTGAAGATCGTGACCTGATGGCCGCGCGCGAGTGCCGCCGCGACGGTCTTCGGGCCGATGAAGCCAGTGCCGCCCAGGATCAAGATCCGCTTCGGCTTCGGGGGCGTCTCGGGTTGCGGCGTCGTCGCGGATTGCGACGAAGACGACGAGCCGCACGAGGCGTGCAGCACGCCAAATGCGGCGGCGGCGAGGCCGGTGCGCAAGAGGTCGCGGCGGGTGGTCGACATTGTGGGGACGATATCGAATTGATTCTCGGCGTGGAACGCGACACGTGCGACGTGGGGCGTACCGCTACTCGCCGCGCAGCACGGCGCTCGCTTTGTCCTCGGCGCGGCGCAGGTTGGACTCGGTCTCGGGCCTCGGCGCCATCGCCGGCTGCGTCGGCGCGCGGTCGCGCACGACCCGGACGACGGGGACGATCTGCGCGATCTCGTGATCGATCTGATCGAGCTGGGTCACGAGGTCGGCGAGATCGGGATACTTCGCGGCGGCGGTCTTCACCGCGGTCGTCGCGGTCGCGAGCGCCTGGCGGGCCTGGGCGACCTGACCGTTGCGCGCGATCGTGATCGCCTGGAGGATCGCGGCGGCGGCCGTCGCCCGGATCCGCGCGACCTCGAGCTCGAGCGCGACGGCCTGCTTCACGGCCGCCACGTCGCTCGACGTCCTGACCGCGACGAAGGCCTCGCGGGTCTGTTGGCCGCTTTTGCCGATCACGTCGTCGAACGTCAGCGTCGCCTGGACGAGCTCCGCGGTCGAACCCGCCGCACGCGCCGCGACGCTGATCGGGATCATGAGGTCGCGCGTCTCGCCGGCGGGCAGATCGCCGATCGAAGCGTAGAGCTTGCCGTCGGCCGCCACGGTCAGTCCCGGCATCGCCGAGACGGTCACGCCCGGGCCCGGCTCGATCGCGAGCTGCATGTTGCGCGCGACCGAGGTCGCCATCTTCGTCAGCTCGGCATCGAACATCTTGCCGACCTCGCCTGCGGTCGCGAGGTAGTGAAACGCACCACCGGTATCGCGGGCGAGCTGGGTCATCAGCGTCGAGTCGTAGTCGATGCCGAAGCCGAGCGACGTGATCGAGACGCCGGCCTGATGGACCCCGGCGACGAGTGTGGGCAGCTGCGCGCTCGAGTTCGGTACGCCATCGGAGAGCAACACGATCCGGTTGATGCCGTTCGGCAGGAAGCCGGCCTGGAGCTGGGCGAGCCCGAGCGAGAGGCCGCCGGCGAGGTCGGTCGTGCCCGTCGCCCGGATCCCGGCGATCGCGTGGTCGATCGCCTGGCGGTTGTCGTGGCGGATCACGACGTTGGGAACGAGCACCCGAGCCTTTGAATCAAACGACACGACCGCCAGTCGATCACCGTCGCGGAGCTTCGCGGCCAGTGCGCGAGCGCTATCCCGCAGTGCGTCGATCGCTGGGCCTTCCATCGAGCCCGAGGTGTCGAGCACGAGCGCGAGATCGAGCGCGGGCCGCTGCGCCGCGGGCAGGTCGCTCGCCTTGATCCGGACCCGGATCGCGAGCTCGTCGCGCGCGTTCGCGAGCAGGAGCGTAGCCGTCGGATCGGCCGTCATCTCGACGAGATGTGGGTCGCTGGCAGCGGCGAGTGGGGCACGCGCTGCGACGACCGGCGCTGGCGGTTTGCCGTGAGCACAGGCGATGAGAGAGGACCAGAATAGGAGCCAAGGCAGGCGCGTTCGGGGTGTCATGGACGTGTGCACGCACGGTCCACGTAAACGATCCGTGTAAGAAACGGCATCGCCGCGCGTTGCGGTGCGTCCGGACGCAAAACAGCCCGAGCTCGGGTCGTCGCCGGCGCTCGGGCTGTCGCGGATGCGCTTTCTAGTTCGCGATCGTCGGCGCGAGCGTCGGCACCGACACGACCGCGCTCGTGCCCTCGTGCTTCGCGTTCTCCGCGATCGCCGCGTTCGCAAACCGACGCACGTCGACGAGGAAGTCGGTCGCGAGCTCGGGCGCGAACTTCGTCACGGTGTTCGACGCGAGCTGCTCGAGCTTGTCTTGCGTGCGCCACTCGTTCTCGCGCTGTTCGGCGCTGATCGCGCGCCGCGTGGTGAACATCAACAGGCCGGTCTTGACGTCGAACATCGTCGCCTCGATGTAGCCGTAAACCTCCTGCGATTGGCCCGGGAGGAACGCCGCGCCGATCACCGTCGCGTAGCCGACCGCCCACGGGTTCACGTGATGCGACGTCGCGAGCACCTCGCGATACAGCACGACGTAGCGCAGGCGATAGCGCGCGGCTGCTTCGCGCAGGGCTTCCATCCCGAGCGAGCCCGACGGAATCGGCATCATCTCGGTGACGAGCGAGAACGCGGCGTCCTTGCGCAGGCCGTGGACGAGCGAGGCCATGCCGGCGGGCACGCGCTGGAAGTCCGGGCTCGGTCCGCGCCAGTCGGTCGCGGTCACGATCGGCAAGACGCCGACGCGCGACGGCAGATCGAGCTCGATCGGCGACGCGAGGATCTTTTGCAGCATGTCCTCGGAGAGCTGGCCGTTCGGATCGCGCGCGAACACCGAGCGCTCGAGCGGGGCGGCGCTCAGCGTCGGTGCGGCAGCCGAGGGCATCGCCGACGACGCCATCTTCACGTTCGCGGCACAGCCGACCAGAAAACACGTCACCAAGGCTAAGCGCATCATGCTTCTCCAACGCCGTGCCGACGCGCGGCTTACAGCTATGCTCCGCGCCATGGCGAACAACGGACGCGTGGTCTGGTACGAGCTGTTGACGAGTGACGTGAAGGGCGCGATCGCGTTCTACTCCGAGGTGATCGGGTGGAAGACGCAGGCGTGGGAGGCCGGCAACTACACGATGTGGGCCGGCGCACAGGGCCCGCTCGGCGGTCTCACGGAGCTTCCGGCCCAAGCGAAGCAGATGGGCGCGTGGCCGTACTGGCAGGCGAACGTCCAGGTCGCGAACCTCGACACCGCGATCGCGGTCGTCGAGAAGCTCGGCGGCAAGATCCTGGTGAAGGAGGACGTGCCGACGATCGGCCGGTTCGCGGTGATCGCCGATCCGCAGGGCGCGGTGATCGCGCTGTACACGCCGCTCACCGAGATGGCCGCGCACGACACGAACCAGCACGGCGAGTTCTCGTGGCACGAGCTCTACACGACCGATCACGTCGCAGCGCTGTCGTTCTACGGCGAGGTCTGCGGCTGGGAGAAGATGGCCGAGCACGACATGGGCCCGATGGGCGTCTACGTGCTGTGGGGCATCGGCGGCAAGCAGCTCGGCGGGATGATGACGATGCCGCCGGGGATGACCGGACCGACGGGGCAGCCGCTGCCGCCGAACTGGATGCACTACGTCACCGTCACCGACTTCGATGCGGCGCTCGAGCGCGCGAAGAGCAAAGGTGCGCGGGTGTTGAATGGCCCGATGGACGTGCCGGGTGGCCAGCGGATCGTCCAGCTGCTCGATCCGCAAGGCGCCGCGTTCGCGCTCGTCACGCCCTCGGCCACGTAGCTTCACGCTGTGGTGCGCGTGCGACAGGGCAGGGCCGCACGTTCTGCGCAGTTATCGCTGGCACGCGCGACGCACTGGATCGCGCGTGATGAGGTTTGCCAGCCCGGCGATTGGTGTCGTGCTCGTCGCGTGCGCGCCGACCCGCCTGCCGGCGAAGCAGTTGCCAGCGTTGGTCCAGCCCGAGCCGGTCGGTGTCATCGACACCACGACGTACGACAACAAGCTCGCGAGCATCCGCGCGACGCTCGCGCGCAGTCACATCGAGCTCGACGCCGGGCCGGTGATCGAGTCGTGCGGCGAGCACCACGGCGTCACTGACTGCGTGCACTGCGATGTCGCGACCCGCCGCGACACCAGCGGGATCGATCCCGACATGCTCGACGCGATCGCGATCGCCTTCGCGCGCTATCCGCAGCGCGTGCTCGATATCTCGGGGATCCAGCGCGTCGCGCTGTGCAAGGACATCCACTACGGGGAGGTCCACGCCGGCGTGCCGCAACCCGCGGGCATGGCGATGCCGGGCGAGGCGCGGCTGCTCCTCAGCCTCGAGCCGGTCGCGCATATCGCGGACTACGGCGGCGACTTCACGATCGAGCAGGTCGTTCACCACGAGGTGTTCCACATGCTCGACAAGGAGACCGACGATCACGACTGGCACGCGCTGAACCCGCCGAAGTTCGCGTATCGCGATCCGGCGCCTGTCGACGAGTCGACGCGTCCCGCCGGCTTCGTCAACAACTACGCGACGACGAACGAGCGCGAGGATCGCGCGAGCACGTTCGAGTACATGATCGGCCAGCCTGAAAAGCTGTGCGCGATCGAGCGCGTCGATCCGATCGTCGCGAAGAAGGTGCGGCTCGTCCGCGCGCGCGTCGCGAAGCTGATGGGCACCCGCGGCCTACCCGCGGAGCACTGCACGCCGCCGGCGAAGCCGAAGCCGAAGCCGCTCTTTCACGTATAGAGCGTGCCGTCTTCGCAGAAGCACGTGTCGTTGCCCCACGGATCGACGACGTAGAACGACTTCTCGCCCCACGGTCGCGTGATCACGTCGGCGGCGGGCTGGCCGTGGACACGATACGGTGCGAGCACGCCGAGCTTCTCGGCGCGCGCGTGCACCGCGGCGACATCGTCGACGGCGAAGTACATCGACTTCGGCCCGGCGGTCGGCGGCACGCCACCGCGCGAGACATCGAGCACCGCGAGGATCACGCCACCGCAGTCGTAGTAGTGCCGCGCGCCGGGGTGGCGCTTGCCGGGGATGCCGAGCAACTCGGAGTAGAGCGCGGTGGCCTTCTCGAGATCGGAGACTTCGATCGTCACGCGGAACAACTTCATTTGGAGGTGCCTTTCTTCACAGACTTCGGACCGGACGACTGCCACGTCAGCTCCGGCGTCGGCGGCGACAGGAGCGCGAGCCAGCCACCGGCGATCCGGAGCGTGCGATCGCGATCGAGCCGATAAAAGCTGCTGCGGCCCTCGCGGCGAACCTCGACGAGGCCCGCAGCTTCGAGCACGCGCAAATGGCGCGTCGTCGTCGGCCAGCTATGCGCGAACTTCTGCGCGAGGTAGCCGGAGGGCAGCTCGCCACCGCGTTGCGACAAGAGCTGCAGGATGTGGCGGCGCACCTCGTGCGCGAGCGCATCGAACACGGCCTCGGTCTCGGCCAAGGTCGGAGCGCTCTCGAGCGGCGGCGGCACGGCGGACTTCATCCGCCAGATGCTTAGCGCAACCGCTAATAGTTAGCAAGTACGCTAAGCGTACGTGTTGATGTGCGAGCCCTCGCCGTTGGAACCCACCGGCGGCGCCTCGGACTCTTCGATCAACTTCGTCGCGGCCTCGCCCTCGGCCTTCGCCGCACCCTGGCGAAGCTTCTCGACGGAGACGGCGTACTGCGCACCCACTGGACTTGCACCGGAGATATCCATGAAGCGGGAATTCGACCGGATCGGCCAGATGTACAGTGCGACATGGCTTTGAAGCAGCAGCTCGACCGCCTCGATCCGATCGTGTTCACGGCCTTCCGCGTGCTGTCGGGCGCCATGTTCATGTGCCACGGCATCCAGAAGGTGTTCGGCACGCTGGGCCTCACACATGCGGTGCCGCTATCGACCCAGGTCGGGATCGGCGGAGTGATCGAGCTCGTCACCGGTGCGCTGATCGCGCTCGGTCTGTTCACGCGCGGCGCGGCGTTCATCGCGTCGGGCCAGATGGCGGTCGCCTACTTCCAGTTCCACGTCGGCGAGAGCGGGAAGATCTTGCCGATCCAGAACGGCGGCGACGATACGGTGCTGTACTGCTTCTGGTTCCTGCTGCTCGTCGTGCGCGGCGCCGGGCCTTGGTCGCTGGACGCGAAGCGGGGTTAGAACGACAGCTGGTACAAGCTGTCCTCGACGTCGCCGGTCGTGATGTTCTTGTACGTGAACACTTCCGTCGGGAGCCCGACGTTGGTCTCGATGGTCGGGAACTTCATCCCGTTGACCTCGACGACGCCCGTGCCCTTGTAGCCGATGTTGCCATCGGGCTTGATGATCTCGACGCGCGCGACGGTGTAGTTCGTCGGATCGATATCGATCTGATACGAGGTCCCGGTGCGCGCCTTGTCGGCCGGATCGAACGTCAGCTTGAGCACTTCGATCGGGCCTGACTCGCCTTGCGCCTTGCCGCCGTACTCGAGGTGCGAACCGACTTCTTCGAGCATGAACGGTGCGGCCAGCACGGCCGTGTCGAACTGCCAGCGCTCGGTCGCGAGCTTGACCGCCGCCGGCGCTTGCTTGGGCTCGAGCTTCTGCTTCTTGTTGCCGGGCTGCGTCGCCTCGGCGTCGAAGCCGTCGCCGTAGAGCTCGCGGCGCACGATGACATCGCCGTTGGTCTGCGCCATCGTGCCGTACGCGCGCCCGTTCCAGCGGTCCCAGCCGCCTTCGCCCTCGTACACGGGCTTGCCGGCGTTCGTGATCACGACCGCCCAGCGGAGCTGCTTCACCGCATTCCACTTGTCCATGCCGCCGGCCGCGGCAACGACCTTGTCGGCGATCTCGACCGCCTCTTTATCGGACTTCGTACGATCGAACGCCGCAGGTGCGCCGGGATAGCGCGCCATCGTCGTGCGCGCCGGAGCGCAACTCGCTGCACACAGGGTCGCCAACAGGAGCTTGTTCATGGGGCGGAACGTATCATTTACGCACCAGGAGATACGTCCGCCGGCTCGGATGCTCGACGTCCGGATACGGGGCGCGATCGAGCCGCGCTTCGAGCGTGAACCCCGCAGCGACGAGCGCCGCGACGACCGCGTCGGGATCGTGAAACGTGAAGTCGAGCGACGTCGCGACGCCGAACAGATCCTCGACGTGGACGGTCTGCTCGCCGGCGTGAAACGCGATCGCGGCGAGCCCGCCGGGTGCGAGCACGCGATGGAATTCGCGAAACGGCAGCTGGTCGGTGCCGGTGTGGACGATCGCGTAGAACGCGACGATGCCGGCGAGGTTCTCGATCCCAGCCGGCAGCGCGAACATGTCGCCGACGTGGAACGCGAGCCCGGGGTTCGCGGCGCGGGCTTCGTCGATCATCTCCGGCGACAGGTCGACACCCTCGACGCGCGCGCCGCGATCCGCGAGGTAGCGCGCGACGTGGCCTGGCCCGCAGCCGATATCGGCGATCCGGCCACCCGCGCAGCGCTCCGCGAACGCGTCGAGGAATGCGCGGTCGAGCGGCTTGCCGGCGAGCTCGCCTTGCAAGTGCTCGCGATACGCGCGCGCGACGGGCGCGTAGCCGGATCGGATCGCATCGGCGCGGGGATCGCTCACGCCGCGATACTACCGAAAACGACAACGGCTGCAGGGGATGCCTGCAGCCGCGAGGATCACGACCCGCCGAGCCTACGGGTGGCTGTTCGGGTCCGCCGGGTTCTTGCCGGCGAACACCTCGTCGAGGTCCGCGAAGCCGTCGTCATCGCGGTCGATCGCGATGCGCTGGCCTTCGCCGACCGGCACGCACGTGAACGTCACTGCGGGCAACAGGCCCGCCGCGACGAGCGCGCGCAGCGAGCTGTCGGAGATGACCGGCAGCACGGTCGACGCAGGCTGGAAGCCCGCGCCGGTGTAGAGCAGGCCACCGTTCGCGCCGAGCACGCTCGTCGACTTCGCGACGAGGTCACACTCGCCCGCCGCAGCGCGCTGCTCGAGCAGCGTGACGCGCGCGCCGGCCGAAGCCGCGTTCGTCTTGGTCAGCGTGATCTGCTGGCCGACGATCGGCGCCTCGTTGCTATCGAACGCCATCAGGTAGTTCACGATCGCGTGACGGAGCGCGAAGCCACCGTCCTCGACGAACACGACCTGGCCTTGGCCGAGCGCGTTCGGATCGACGAACGGGATGCCGTACGGGTTCGGCGGCACGACGATGCCACCGGCGAGCGTCACGGGCACGGTCGCCTTCAAGAACACCTGGCCGGTGAAGAAGTGCTCGAGCTGACCGAGCACGCCGTCGTGGTTGAAGCCGAAGCCGCGGATCTCGTCCGTGGCCGGGCCCTGCTGGAGGATGATCGTGCCGGGCTGCAGCGTATCCGGCGAGCTGCCGAACATACCGATCTTCGTATACAGGTTGCGCAGGTGCGGGACCTTGAACACCTGGGTCTCGAACTCGAACGACAGCTTGCCGTCCGTGCCGAAGAAGCCGGGGTGCGCCGTCGAGCCCGCGTTGCCGTTCAGATCGAGCGTGTGACAGCCGTTGCAGTTGTGGAACCGGTCCGACGGCAGCTGGACCTGCGAGTTATCCGGCAGCGTGACGTGGTTGAAGTAGAACTGCTGACCCACCGTCTGCTCGGCTGTCAGCGTGTTGTCGAGGTTGCGGATCGGGTTCGGCGGATACGTCATCTGGAGGACGAAGTCCGTGAACTCCTGCATGTCGCCGGTGCTCAGCTGAGCGCTGTCGCCGACGAGACCCGGGAACGCGACGTTGAACGACATGAACGCGTCGTTCTCGTTGAAGATGCCCTTGTTCGGCTGCGCCGAGATCACGGGCGCGTTCGTATCGGGATCGATGAACGGTGCACCGGTCTGCTGGATCGCGCCGTTGCGATCGCCGCGCCAGTGCATCGGACCGTGGTTGTCCATGCCGCGGAGGCTCTGGGTCGTCATCGGACCCTTGACCGGCATGTTGTAGCCAAAGATCGGCGCGAACGGCGGCAGCAGCGCCGAGATGATCGCGGGATCGATCGTGAACACGCCGAGGATGCCCGTCGTGCTCTGCTTGGTGATCGTCAGCGGGATGCCACCGGGGTTACCGAGGTCCCACGCGAGCTCGTCCTTGTCGCCGCCGATGTGGCAGCTCGCGCACGCGGTCGTACCGTGCTGCGACGTGAGGTTCGCGTCGTAGAGGTACTTGCGACCGGTCGTCACGCTCGCAGGTTCGGGGTTGAACATCGCAACCGCGCCGACTTCGGCCTTGGTCTTCGTATTGACGATCGAGATGCTGTTGTTGAAGCGGGTGAGCACGTACGCGCGGTTCGAGCCTTCGTCGAGCACGACGCCGGTCGGGCCGCCGCCGCTCAACGTGACCTGGTTCGCGAGCGCCGGCGTGATCGTGCCGGCGTCGATGTCACGCGTGTTGTAGATCGCGAGCTTCTGCGAGCCCTGCGCGACGACGTACAGCTTCGAGCCGTCCGCCGTGAATGCGAGGTCCTGCGGGAACGCGACGCTGAGTGCCTTCTCCGCCGGGTTGCCGGCTTGCGTGTAGTCGACGTGCGGGTTCAGGTCGCGAGCCGACACCGAGCCGCTCGCCGGATCGATGACGGTGATCCGGCTATCCGTGATGTGGCCGACCACCGACGTGAAGCCGGGCGTGTGACCTTCGAACCGGACGTCGTTGTGCGCGTCGGTGTTCGTGACGTAGAGCTTTCCGCTCGCCGGGTTGACCGCCATGTTGAACAGCGTCGTGCCGACGTGTTGATACACGCCCGACGAGATCGCTGCGGGCGGCGAAGCGTTCGCGTCGATCGCGAACACGTCGTCGTCGGGCAGGTTGACCTTCACGAACGGGTCGAACACCGTGCCGTACGCGTCGACCCAGTGGCCGCCCTTGTACTTGACGATGAGGCCGGTCGGCGGCTGCGGGATCACGGTCGTGCCGAGCGTGATCGTCGCCGGGCCCGGCATGTGGCCGCCGTACATCGTCTGGACCGCGTACGGAGATACGGTTGTCGTCTGGTTGCCGGACTCCATCGCCGCGGCATAGACGCGCGAACCATCCTTCGACACCGCGAGTGCGCGAGGGGTATCCGCGAAGAACGTCAGCTTCTCGAGGCGATCACCGCCGGCGTCGGCGCCGAGGTTGTTCGCGTCGAACACCCAGACGTCCGCGCGGCCGACGCCCGGCGTCTGGAGATCGTAGGCATCGCCCGTGTTCTGGCCGCGGTGCGCGGTCGTGATGAACGCGCGGCTCTTGTTCGCACCCGCGAACACGATGTCGCGCGGCTCGTCGCCGACGAGCAACGTGCGCGAGACGGTCGCGACGAATGCGGTGTCGAGCTTGACGATGCTCACCGAGTCCGAGAGGTGGTTGACGACCCAGACCTCGTTGTCCGAGCGCGCCGCGACGGCGACGGGCTCGAGACCAACCGTGATCGAGCCGACCGGCGTCAACGATCCGTTGTTGACGCGAAAGATCTCGAGGCGGTTGTCGGGCGTGTTGAGCGCGAACAGCAATTTGCCGCTCGGCGAGAGTGCGAGCGGCCTCGTCTGGAGGCTCTCGAACAACGTGTACGCATTACCACTGGCAGGCAAATGCGAGATCGCGGCTTCACTATTCGACGACTCGGTCGAATCATCCGCACAACCAGCACCAGCACCAGCGACGAGAGCGAGCGCGAGACTTAAGCGTGCCATCCTCATCGAAAATCCCCTGTTCGCGCGGAGGTGGTTCCGCGCAAGCTCACACTCACGCAGCTCATATGTAGGCGAAAAGAAGTAAGGTTTGTCGGGTAGCTCTCAGTTAGAACGCTTGCTGATCACTCGTGCTCGTGCGCTCGCATCGCACTTTTGATCAGTTCCCCGCACCCGTCATCTTGAGCTTCTTGCCGATCGCCTGCAGCCGTTGATAGAGCGCGTGCGCCTGATCCGCGAGCTCGGGAAACTCGGCGGAGCGCGCGTCTTTCGCGAGATCTTCGGCGCGCTCCGATAGCGCGAGCACCGCACTCGAAACATCGGTGCTTCCACTCGGCACGACGGAACCTGGCTGCCGCTGCGCGATCTCGTCGTTGAGCTTGCCTACCTCACCCGCAATTTCGTGCAGCGCAGCCATCAGCTCGCCGAGCTTCTGGTTGCGTATTTGTAGTGCAGGCGCGCGAGCGACGATGTCGTGTGACAGCTGTTGCTGGCGATCGCGCGCGGCTGCGACGGCGGCGATCAAGCGCTGCCCGGTGTCCTGCAGCCGTTGCTCGCTCTCGGCGAGCTCGCCGAGCGTCGCGTTCGCACGCTCGAGGTGCTTCAGCGTATCGAGTGGGGCCTTCAGGAACAGGTCGCCCAGCCGCGCGTACGCTGCGAGCGCGGCGTCGAACGCTTCGGCAGCCTCGGTCAGCGGGGAGGGCTCGGTCTTTGCCATCTCGAAGTTGTACTGTGAGATGCTCGGGATCGTGGGGAAATGGGCCTTCGTATTGGTCTGGTTCGCCGCGTGCGGTGGTGGCGGCAAAGGCGGTGGAGGTGACGGCGGCGGATCGAACCCGACGATCGATGCGGCCCCGCCGTCGGCGACGTGCACGCGCCCCGCGCTGGTCGACACGTCGAATCCGACGACGATCGTCGGCGACGGCACCGCGACGAGTTGCACGCAGACCGCGCTGCAAGCCGCAGCGACGACCGGCGGCACGATCGTGTTCGACTGCGGTGGCCCGATCACGATCACCGTGACCGCGCCGATCACGTTCACGAAAGAATCGGTGATCGACGGCGGCGGGATGGTCACCCTGAGCGGTGGCGGGACCTCGCGGATCCTCTACCTCGATTCGGACTACAACACGCCGACGCCGCGGCTCACCGTGCAGCGCTTGAGCTTCAAGCAAGGCAAGAGCCCCGCGACCGGCGTCGATACCGCGCAAGGCGGCGGCGCGATCTATCGCGACGGCGGCAGCCTCACCGTGCTCGACTCGCACTTCGACGACAACCACGGCCCGATGACGGGTCAAGACGTCGCGGGCGGCGCGATCTATGGCTTCGGCGGTGGAGAGACCGTGATCGTCGGCAGCACGTTCACGAACAACTCGGCGAGCGACGGCGGCGCGATCGGCAGCCTCAACGGCAACGTCACGATCATCGACACGACGATCGCGAACAACCAGGCGACGGGCAACGGCGGCAATCCCGGCAACGGCGGCTGCGGTGGCGGCCTGTACATGGACGGCGGCAAGGAGATGGCGTCGCTGTGCGGCGTCGTGATCCAGAACAACAGCGCGGGCGCGATCGGCGGCGGCGTGTTCCGCGTGTCGAACGATCACACGGGCTCGTTCGCGATGGATCGCTCGACGGTCGATGGCAATCAGGTGACGCCGACGACATCGGGCAACGCCGGTGGGATGTACCTCGAAGGCCTCGCGCTCTCGATCACGACGTCGACGATCTCGCATAACAAGGCGTTCTTCAACGGCGGCATCTGGATCAACACCGACACCGTGATGATGACGAACGTGACGATCGCGGAGAACACCGCGTTCGGCAGCAACGGCGGCGGCGTCTGGCTCGGCAACTCGCCGACGGGAACGCTGAAGAACTGCACGATCGCGAACAACCACTCGACCGCGTCGGGTCAGGTCGCCGGTGCGATCTTCGGCGCGGGACTCACGCTGGTGAACACCGTGATCGCGGGCAATAGCGCGCAGTACACGCCGAACTGCGACAAGCAGCGCACCGACGGCAGCGGCAACCTCCAGTTCCCCGGCACAGCACCGTGCACGACGTCGCCTGTCGTCGCGGATCCGCTGCTCGGCGCGCTCGGCAGCAATGGCGGTGACGTCGAGACGATGGTCCCCGGCGCGGGCAGCCCGGCGAAGGGCATCGGCGCGAACTGCCCGCCGACCGATGCGCTCGGAAATCCGCGGCCGACCGCGTGCACGGCGGGCGCGGTCGAGGCACCTTGATCGCATGACGTTGCGAGACGCGCGCGATGGCCTGACCAGGCTCGAGCGCGTGATCCTCTGGCAGCTACGCGAGGCGCAGAAGGAGCGAGCAGGGGCGGGCGTGCCGACCGCGCTGCTCTACGGCCGGGTGATCGAGCATGTCGACGTCTCGGTCGAAGAATTTCAGGCAACGCTGCAGCGGCTCGTCGGCACGCTCAAGCGGTGAGGCCGGTGACGATGCCGGGACCCCAGGCCATCTTCGTGAAGAACACGGTCGCGACCGCGATGAACAGCGTCGCGAGGACGAGCACGACGATCGCCGCGTAGCGCAGCGCGGGCCGCCACGGTTCGCGCCGAGAGCGCAGTGCGATCTCGGCGACGAGCAGGTTCGGGACGTAGAACCAGAACACCATGAAGTGATCGAACCAACCGTGGAAGTCGTGGGTGTGACCCGCGAGCTTCCCGATCATCGCCCACGCGCCGTAGTCCATCCGGTACAGCCACGAGCCGACCGCGAGCGCGTACAGGCGGATCGCCCACGCGCGATGCTGCTCGAGGTTGCGCAGCCAGCCGAACCCGAACGTCGCGACGGCGGTGATCACGACGAGCGCGCCGTAGATCCCGAAACCGATGTCCATCGGCGCTCCGCCGATCGTGCCCTTCGCGACGATGAACGTGACGCCGCCGAGCCCGGCGAGCGTCGCCGCGATCACGTAGAGCCGGCCGATCCAGCGATGCACCGCGGGCCGCGCGTCGCGGATCCGTGCAATCAGCTGGATCGGACCGAGTAACAACAAGGCGCCACCCATCGCGAAGTGGACGCCGATCGCGAGCGTCGCGGTGGGTGTCGTCGCCTCGTAGAGGCGCGGCAGTGTGTCGTTCCACGCCTCGGGTGTGCCCGCACGCACCATTCCGCCGTAGAACGCGAGGATGTACGCGCCAAAAATCGCCGCGCTCAGCCAGCTGACTGCGACCACCGCGACGAGGCTCCACCGCAACGACTTCACCGCGCGCGCAGGATAACCTGGGGCCGCGATGCCAACCACGAGCGACGCGATCGTGATCGGCTCGGGCCCGAACGGCCTCGCGGCGGCGGTCGCGCTCGCGCGCGCCGGCGTCTCGGTCCACGTCGTCGAGGCACACCGCGAGATCGGCGGTGGGACGCGGACGAGCGAGCTCACGCTGCCGGGGTTCTTGCACGACGTCTGTGCGGCGGCGCATCCGATGGGCTTCGCGTCGCCGTGGTTTCGCGCGTTGGGCCTCGAGCAGCACGGCCTCGCGTGGGTTCACTCGCCGGCGGCGGTCGCGCACCTCTTGCCCGAGGGCCGCGCGGTCACGCTCGAGGCGCTCGAGGCCACCATCGCCCAGCTCGGCGACGACGGCGACGCGTATCGCGATCTGATGGGGCCGTATCTCGATCGGATCGAAGAGCTGCTGCCGATGTTGCTCGCGCCGCTGCGCGCGCCGCGCTACCCGTGGCTGTTCGCGAAGTTCGGGATGGACGCGATGCGATCGGTCACCGGGCTCGCGCGCGCGAAGTTCACCGGCGAAGCGGCGCCCGCGTTGCTCGCCGGCGTCGCGGCGCACACGCTCGTGCCGCTCGACATGCTCGCGACAGCCTCGGTCGGCCTCGTGCTGTCGCTCGTCGGTCACGCATACGGTTGGCCGCTCGCTCGCGGTGGCACGCGCGCGATCACGGACGCACTCGCGAATCAGCTGACGAGCCTCGGCGGGACGATCGAGCTCGGTCACGAGGTCCGCACGCTCGCGGAGCTGCCGGAGGCCCGCGCGTATCTGTTCGACACCGCGCCGCGCCAGCTCGCCGCGATCGCCGGCGAGCGCTTGCCGGCTCGCTACCGCGCGCGGCTCGAGAAGTTCCGGCACGCGCCCGGCGTGTTCAAGATCGACTGGGCGCTGTCGGGGCCGGTGCCGTGGCGCGATCCGGCATGCCTGCGCGCGGCGACGGTCCATCTCGCCGGCACGCTCGACGATCTCGTCGCCGCCGAGGCCGCGACGTTCGCAGGCAAGATCGCGGCGCAGCCGTTCACGCTGTTCGTGCAACCTTCGCTGTTCGATCCGACGCGCGCGCCTCCGGGCAAGCACGTCGCGTGGGCGTACTGTCACGTCCCCGCTGGATCCACCGTCGATGCGACCGCGCTGATCGAGGCGCAGATCGAGCGGTTCGCGCCGGGGTTTCGCGATCTCGTACTCGCACGTGCGACGATGAACTGCGCGCAGCTCGAGGTCTACAACCCGAACTACATCGGCGGCGACATCACCGGCGGGTTCTCCGACATTACCCAGCTGCTCTCTCGCCCGGTCGTCCGCGCCGATCCGTACGCGACGCCCGCGCGCGACATCTATCTGTGCTCGGCCTCGACCCCGCCGGGCGCGGGAGTCCATGGGATGTGCGGCTACTGGGCCGCTCGGAGCGCGCTCCGCCGGGTGTTTGGCAAAGAACCCCCGCACTGAAGATTCCGGTTGTTCCGGCGCCATTCGTTCGTTATGAGTCCGCGTCATGGAGCCTTGCCTCGACGAGCGCCGCGCCGGCGAGTTCGTGGCAGGCCAGATTCCCGCGGGGCAGCGGGATTCGATCGAGGATCACGTCGACGAGTGCGGCGCGTGCCGCGAGTTGCTCGCCGCGCTGATCCGCTTGCGCCCGAGTGACGACCGCCGTGGCTGGGAGGGACGCCAGGTCGGTCGCTACATCGTGCGCGAGCGGATCGGCCGCGGGGGCATGGGCGAGGTGTTCCGCGCCGACGATCGCGAGCTCGGTCGCGCGATCGCGCTGAAGCGGCTCGATCCTGGCTTCGATCGCGAGCTGCTGCTGCGCGAGGCGCGCGCGGCCGCCCAGCTCTCGCACCCGAACGTCGTCACGGTGCACGAGGTCGGCGAGGCCGATGGCGCGCCGTTCCTGGCGATGGAGCTCGTCGACGGAACGACGCTGACGCGCTGGCTGCGCGACGAGCCGCGGACGTGGCGCCAGATCGCGAACGTGTTGGCCCAGGCGGCGCGGGGGCTCGCCGCGGCACACGCGCGCGGGCTGGTCCATCGCGACTTCAAGCCCGACAACGTGCTCGTCGATAACACCGGGCGAGCGCGCGTCGTCGATTTCGGCCTCGCGCGGGTCGCCCAACCAGGTGCGCGCGGCGAATCGCACCGCGAAGCGCTTCACGCCTCCGCGACCGCCGCGACCATGCTCGCCGGTGGGACGCCGCATACCGCGCTCGCCGGGACGCCGGCATACCTCGCACCCGAGCTCCTCGACGGTGCCGCGCCGGATCCGCGCAGCGATCAGTACGCGTTCGGCGTCGCTGCGTTCGAGGCGCTGTACGGCGAGCATCCGTTTGCCGGCGCGACTGCCGAAGCGATGTGGACCGCGATGGCCGCGGGCGAGATCAAGCAGATCAAGGGCAACGTCCCTGCGTGGCTCGATCGCCACATTCGCCGCGCGCTCGCAGTCGAGCCGGCGGAGCGCTGGGACAGCGTCGAGGCGATCGCCGCGGCGATCGATCGCGGTCCGAAGCGGCGGTGGCCCTACGCCGCGGGTGCGTTCGTGGTCGCGAACATCGCACTCGCCGCGTTCGTGATCAGGCCCGCGCACGACAGCTGCGACAGCCGGCTCGTCGACCGCGTGTGGACGAGCGAGGCGCGCGTGCTGGCGTCGCTGCGCCTGCGTACGGTCGCACCGGCAGAGGGAGAGACGATCGCGTCCGCGCTACGCCTCGTCGACGACTGGTCGTCCGCGTGGCGGCTCGGCGCCGAGGCCGCATGTCGGGGCGAGCCCGCGGTGCGCGCGGCGCAGCTCGGCTGCCTCGATCACGATCTCGTCGAGCTGCGCGCTCAGCTCGCGGTGTGGCAGACGCCGGATCCCGGCACCGTCGACCATGCAGTGCAAGCCGTCGCCGGCTTGCCGCATCCCGACGAATGCACGCTTCATCCACCGCCGGTCACACACGCACCGACGCAGCTCGTCGATCAGATCGCGAAGATCAACGCGTTCGAGCGCGAGGGGCGGCCGCGCGATGCGCAGCCCCTCGTGGAGAGCGTGCTCGCGCAGGCGAGCGTGAGCCGCGATCAGGCGACGCTTGCCGCCGCTCTCGCGGCGACGGGGAAGGTCGAGCGCGAGCTCGGTCAGCGCGACCGCGCACGCGAGCACGATGCGAGTGCGGCGCGCCTAGCGGCCGAATCCGGCGACGACGCGCTCACGCTCGCGGCGATCGTCGAAGAGGCCCAGAACGCGATCGACAGTGGCCACCCGAGCGACGCGCTCGGGATGTGCGATGCCGCGGACGCGGTTGCGGCGCGCGCGCATCTCGCCGGCGGCGACAGGATCGCGGTCACGCGCGCGGACGCGCTGAGAAAAGGGGGGCGCGGGCCCGAGGCGATCGCGGTGTATCGCGAAGTGATCGCGACGCTCCTGCCGCGTGCCACCCGCGATCGGCGTGCGCGCCTCGATCTCGCCGCGGCGTACGGCGCCGTCGGCTCCGTCTACGGAGATCAGTTCAAGTTTGCAGAAGCGCGCGAGATGCTCGCGAAGTGCCTCGCGATCGAAGAGCCCGAGCTCGGCCCGGACCATCCCGATGTCGCTCGCACGCTCCACGATCTCGCAAACCAGGAGATCGGTCTCGACGACGCCGGGTCGGCACGCGCGCACTACGAGCAGGCGCGGGTGATCTTCGCGGCGCGCTACGGCGAGATCAGCGAGCTCGTCGCCGGCGCGGACCTCGGGCTCGGTAGCGTCGCGCGGTTCGAACGCCGGATGGCGGATGCGCGGAGCTACTACGGGCGCGCGAGCATGACGCTCCATCAGGTCCTGCCAGCGGATCACCCGTCGTTCGCGATCGTCGAGGAAAACCTCGCGTGGTGCGATCGCGACGAGGACAAGGACGCCCCGGCGGCCGAGCACCTGCGGGCCGCGATCGCGATCCGCGAGAAACACGGCGAGGTCGGCATGGGCCTCGCCGACGATCACATCGAGCTCGGGACCGTCCTCTGGGATCTCGAAAAAGACGACGAGGCCCGCCCGCATGTCGAGCGAGGCCTCGCGTTGCACGACCAGCTCGGGACGACGCCCGCGGGTCGGGTCAATGGCTGGCTCGTGTTGTCAGAGCTCGAAGTCGATGCCGGTCATCGCGCGAGAGCGATCGAGCTCGTCAAGCAGATCCTGACGGCGCTCGGGGATGATCCGCGAGCGGACTGGGTCGCGCTTCGCCAACGCGAGCGAGCTCGGCTCGCCGAGCTATCGCGTTAGCGGCTCGAGATGCCGCCACCGCCGTGGACCGGTCCGACGCGACCGCCCGCGTGGCAACCCGCCGACGCGATCGAGAGAGCAAACACGGTGGTGAGCAGGGTGAGCAGCTTCTTCATAATCAATTCCTCCTGAGCTGGGGAATTGCAGGCTGCGGGCCGGTTCTCCGCCGAGAAATTCGCAACGACCGATCTGCAAGGTCCCGCGACGTTACAGGTCGCGAGCGCGAGCGCGCGCTGTGCAGAGCGATTGCTCGCGCGCGCTAGAGCGCGTGCATCGACGAGCACGTGCCCGCTGGTCCCGCGCCGTTCGCGACGGGCGATGCCCAGCCGGTGCCATCGCACTGATACCAGACATGGTCCGATGCGGCCTGAACGCACGTGCGCGGCGGTTCCGATGCACCGAGCGTCGCGGACTGGCACCAGCCGTACGCCTGTGCGCATCCGGCGGAGGACGACTTCGCGATCCACATGCCGCTCGAGCACTCGTACCACTTCGCATCGCTCGCGGCCTGGACGCACACGCCCTCGTCGACATCCTTGTCGAGCGTCGCCGAGTTGCACGTGGTCGGTGGCGGAGGCGGCGGCATCGCCGAGCCATTCGCGAACGCCTGGAGGTCCGCGAGCGTGCCGTTGAACTGATCGAGATCCATCTGGCCGCTGATCCCGGCGACGCTGCCGGTCTCGGTGTTCTGCCAGAACGTCCAGCGCGACCACGGCGAGGGCAGGTCGGGACACAGCGACGTGTACTGCGCGATCCACAGCGCGTTGTTCGCGAACGACGTCGGACCACCGACCTGATCGCGCCAGAAGTACTTGCCGGTGTAGATGATCGGATCGACGCCGAGCGCGCCCTTCACCTGGTCGACCCACTGGCGGATCTTCGAAGCGACGGTCGCGGCGCTCTCGCCACCTGCGTCCTCGACATCGAGCACCGGCGGGAGGTCGCCGGGCGTGTAATGGCCGCCGAGCGCGGAGATCAGGAGGTTCGCCTGACCCGACACGCTCTGCGCCGGGCGGAAGAACTGGTACGCGCCGCGGATGATGCCGGCGTTCGCAGCCCCGGCCCAGTAGCTCGTGAACTTCGGATCGTGAAAGCCGGTGCCATCCGAGACCCGGATGAACGCGAACTTGATGCCGGCGTTCGCGACCGAGGTCCAGTTGATCGAGCCCTGGTAGTAGGACACGTCGATGCCCTTGGTCACGGTGCCGCTCGCGCAGACGCGGGCGTACATGTTCGCGCCTTCGCCGCCGCCATCGCTCGAGGTGTCGCCGCCCTCGTGAAGTCCGGCGCCGGCAGTGCCGTCGTCGATCGTGCCGGTGGGTTCCGGCGGAGCGTCACCGACACAAGCTGTGGAGCCGACGACGAACACGAGTGCGAACAAGCGTGAGCGCATTGCTTCCTCCCGCGCTCCCTCATCGCAACGGATGTGCCGCGCCCGAAAACCTGCGCGGCGATCGACGTTTCGACGCGTCGTGATCCGACGCGTGATCGAGCTGTGTCTCGCGCTGCGCAACTCGCGAACGAAGATCTGCGTCGCCGTCGGCGGTGAACCTTCAACCAGCGTGGGGGTAGGTGTGCCCACGCCTGGGGGCACTCGCGGTGTTGAATTTCGTTAAGGAACACACTGTCGCCTCTCTGCTCCTCACATGAGGACGCGAGGTCGAGCACGCTAGACCTCATGGCGAGCCAGGATCAGGTCAATCGGCGAACCTGGTCGCATCCGTCGGCACGCCGCGGGCTCGGTACGCGAACGGGATTTCTGCCCGGCGAACAGGTGCCGTTCGATCGAGTGCGCGCACAGCTCGCGCGCCGGCCGGTACTCGAGCTCGGCGTCGGCGTCGGCCGCACGATCGGCTTCACGTCGGCCCTGACCGAGGATTACCGCGCGATCGACTACGTGCCCGAGATGGTCGCGACCTGTAAGGCCGCGTATCCGGAGCTCGATATCCAGGTCGGTGACGCTCGCTCGCTCGCGGCGATGCCGTCGCAGCACTTCGGCCTCGTCACGTTCGCGTGGAACGGGATCGACGCCGTGTCCCATGACGATCGCCAGCGCGTGCTCGGCGAGGTGCGGCGCGTGTTGCGCCGGGATGGGATGTTCTTCTTCTCGACGCTCAACCTCGACGGGCCGGATATCCACGATCGCCCGTGGCACGTCCCGATCGGCGACGGCAGCGCAATCGTGCGCGGGTTGCGCGCGCTGCGTGCGGCGCCGAGGGTCGCGCAACAGCTGGTCAACTACATCCGGATCCGATCGCTGCGCGAGCGCGGCCCGGGCTACGCGGTCGCCCCGCTAGGAGCGCACGCGTTCGGGATCGTCGCGCACTACACGACGCTGGCGCACCAGCTCGACGAGCTCGCGAGCGCCGGGTTTTCGCGCGCGGCCGAGGTCTATGCGTCGGCGACCGGTGCGCCGGTTGCGGTCGGCGACGACGTCTCGCAGATCGGTTACTTCCACCTGATCGCGACGCTCACTGGATCGTGAAGCGCGACAACCCCGCGGCCTTCGCACGCTCGATGATCTCGACGAGGCGCGCGGGCGGCACGCCCTTGTCCTTGTGGAGGATCAGCTCGGTGTCCTTGTCGAGCGTGGCGTAGCCGCTGAACATCATCGAGAGCTGGCTATCGGTCTCCGGCTTGTCGTCGATGGTCACCGAGTCGACCATGACGCGGACCTCGAACGCCTTGTGGGCTTTCAACATCGGTGGCGGCGCGGCGGGTGCTTCGGCGACCTGCGGCGCGGCGGTCTCGCGACCGAGGCGCTGATCGAGCGTCCGCTGGATGATCGCGTGGGCCTCGGGCGAGAACGCCGCGGCGTGCTCGGAGTACCCGGGGTTCATCAGCGTCTCCGACGTCGCCTCGTGCGGCGCGCCGAGGTCATGCGCGAGCTCGTGCAACAACACGGCTGCGGTCTTGTGACGGCGGCGCGCTTCGAGTGCGTTGTCGCGTTCGTCGGCCGAGAGGTCCGGAAACGCGCGCGCGAACGCTTTGCGCTCCTCGAGATCCGCGTAGCCGCGCAGCATCGCGTGACGGCCGGGCATCTCGGCGAGACCGAGGAGGTCGAATGTCGCAGAGACGAGGCTGAGCGAAGACGTGAGGCCGATGACGGTCAGCACGTCATCGCCCGGATCGAGCGCGCGCAGCTCGTCGAGATCCTCGGGCAAGCCGTTGCCCGGCGCGTGGTGGTTCCACGGGCGATACTCGGCGACGAGCTTCACGCCGAACTGCGAGCCGAGCACGGCGTTCGCGTACTCGAGTTGCTCGCCGAACGTCTGCTCCCACTTGAGGTTCTGCGCGCGGTACTCGTCGTCCGCATAGACCCGGATCTTCGCGGTCGCGATCGCGCCGTGCCATGCGCCGTCGGTCGACAACACCGCGGGCATGAATTCCTGGAGGGTGTCGTGCTGCGCCTCGTGCGCCGACTTGCCGGCGCCGAAATGCATGACCGGCGACACCAGGCAGCCGCCCAACACCAACCCCAACATCCACTTCATCGGCCGGCGATAGTACGCGAGGGCCAAACTGACCACTACGGTAGCCGGCGGCTCGCGCTGACTTGCACAGATCGTCCCCCTGGTTTCGCGCGCTTGCGCCGGATCGGTTCCTGCTTTGTCGGCGCGCATGCGCCTCGTCTTCCTGTTCGCCGGACTCGCCGCGTGCGCCACCGCTCCTACCGATGGTGGCTCGGATCGCGATCCGTACTCGCCGGGCCTGTCGAAGTACGAGCACGTGTTCCACGACGTGCCGGCGAACGGCTCGTTGCCGGATATCGGCAAGGCCGACGCGGTCTACCCGGTGAAGTCGACCGAGCTGCTCGCGTTCCAGTCCCCGGTGAAGGATCAGAACGAGCGCGGCGTCTGCACGATCTTCACGACCACCGGGTTGATGGAGAGCCTCTATCTCAAGGCCGGGATGGAGAACCCGAGCTTCTCCGAGCAGTACTTGCAGTGGGCGGTGAAGGTCCAGCTCGGCATCCTGCCGAACGCCGAAGGCTCGAACGTCGCGAACAACGTCGACGCGATCCACCAGTACGGCATCGTCGAGGAGTCGGTCGATCCGTATCGCGGGACCGAGTGGACCGCGGCCGACGATCCGGACTGCAAGCCCGACGGCACGGAGACCCAGCAGCTGCCGGCGAAGTGCTGGACCCAGGGCGATCCGACCGACGCGATGAAGGCCGCGAAGAAGTACACGCTGCCACACGGCAAGTTCCTCAACACGACCGACATCAAGGCGCACATCACGAGCGAGCACACGCCGGTCGCGATCGGCATCGACTTCTTCTACCAGGCGTGGAACCACGGCCTGTCGACGCTGCCGATCGATCGCGCCGAGATGCGCAAGGGCGTCGTGCGGTTCCCGAACGACACCGACGTGACCGAGAGCCACAAGCAGAAGGCCGGCCACGGGATCTTGATCGTCGGTTGGGACGACAACTACGAGGTCGACAACGTCGGTGCCGACGGCAAGCCGGTGCTCGATGCGAACGGCCAGCCGACGAAGCAGAAGGGCTTCTACGTGTTCAAGAACAGCTGGGGTACGGACGTGTTCGGCGTCGACAATGACCTGCCGCACGGCTACGGCTACATCAGCCAGAAGTACGTCGAGAAGTATGCGACCGCGTACGTGACGAGCATCCCGGCGCTCGATTCGACGCCCGCGGGCCCGCCGCCGCCGGCGCAGTGCGACTTCGCGTGCTCGGACTACGGCTTCGCCGCGGGCGAGTGCCAGCAGGGCGTGCGTTGCGACGACAACGGCCAGTGCTTGACGAGCGATCCGAGCTGTAACTAGCGCCGCGTGTGGGCGCGCGAGATCGCGTCGACGATCGGATGAAGCGCGGCGAGCAGCGACTCGCGGCGCTCGGGCTCCATCGCGAGCTCCTCGATCACCGCGCCGATCAAGACGAGCGCGGCCTCGTCGAGCGTGGCGAGCCGTGCGCGCGCGGTCGTCAGGATCGCGCGGCGGCGCTCGTGCGCGCTCAACCCGGGTGGCGGCGGCGAGCCCTTCGCACCGCGGCGCAGCGCCGAGAGCTGGAGCTCGCGCTCGGCGAGGAGCGCCTCGGCCTGTTCGAGCTGGCGCTGGAGGGCGAGCGAGCGCTCGTAGAGCGTGTCGACATCGTCGCGATACCCCATCGCCAGGTCTAGCACGTCAGTACCAGGAGCGAATCCCGAGCAAGTAGCGCAGCGCGCCGACGGGCTCCACCTCGAGGCCGAGCGTCGCGGTCCAGTCGCGCGGATCGCTGTAGGCGCGAGTCGTCTCGAGCACGAACCGCGCACCGATCTCGTAGCGCGTGGCCTTACTGTACGGACCCCACAGCTTCCACGGGCAGCGATAGCCCCACGTGAAAGCTGTGGGGTCCGTA
>Ga0105245_10000273_pt1 | contig 49064 bp, 40 predicted proteins | sample KBSM54metaG_FD_81523 | JGI IMG/M metagenome (GOLD analysis project Ga0105245, IMG submission 81523) | Miscanthus rhizosphere microbial communities from Kellogg Biological Station, Michigan, USA - KBS M5-4 metaG | ecosystem: Host-associated > Plants > Roots > Rhizosphere > Soil | place...
TCTCCAAAAAAAACCCAGGCAGTAAGCGAGCGGCCGGATGTTATGATCGGAGTCGAGTGACTCTCCTGACGCTTCTGGGATCGACCGGATCCATTGGAACCAGCACCCTCGACGTGGTTCGCCGGTGGCCCGATCGATTCGGAATCTACGCCCTGGTAGCCGGTAGAAACGTCGAACTGCTGGCCCGCCAGATCGCCGAATTCAGGCCAGAAGTCGCGGTAGTAGCGGACGACTCCGCCTTGAACGATCTGCGAGCCGTTCTCAAATCCCAAAATACTCCCCTGCCCGAACTGGCTGCGGGAGCGCGCGCACGCATTGACTCCGCGACCGCTGTAGAGGCGGGTTTCGTGATGTCGGCCATCGTTGGCGTGGAGGGGCTGGAAGCGACCTACGAGGCCGTTCGCAAGAAGAAACGCGTCGGACTGGCGAATAAAGAAGTGCTGGTGGCCGGCGGCGAATTGGTGATGCGGGCGCGCAAGGAATCGGGCAGCGAGCTCATTCCAGTAGACAGCGAGCACAACGGCGCGCATCAAAGCCTGCGGGCGGGATTGCGCAACGAAGTTTCCAAGTTGATTTTGACCGCCTCGGGCGGTCCGTTTCGCCGGATGCCGAGGGAGCAGCTCGCCAGCGTGACGCCGGAACAGGCTCTGAATCATCCCACCTGGAAGATGGGACAGCGTATCACCATCGATTCCGCCACCTTGATGAACAAGGGGTTTGAGGTAATCGAAGCCTGCTGGCTGTTCGATTTTCCGCCGAAAGATGTAGAAGTGGTGGTGCATCCGGAATCGAAAGTACACGCCATGGTGGAATACGTGGACGGAAGCGTGATCGCACAGGTTTGCGCCACCGATATGCGCATGCCGATCCAATACGCCATGACCTATCCCGAACGCGCCGATGCGCCGGTTCCGCGCCTGGATTGGACCCAGGCCGCGCAGTGGACGTTCGAACCCCCGGATTATCAAAAGTTTCCGCTCTTGGGCATGGCCTATGAAGCCATGGAGACAGGCGGTTCCGCTACTGCGACGCTGAATGCGGCCGACGAGATCGCAGTGGAAGCGTTTCTGGCCGGCAAGATCCCGTTTCCCGGAATCGCAGCTACCGTCGCCGAGACTCTGGAACAAGTTCCCTCACGACAACTCACTTCCATCGTCGAACTGCTTGAGCTGGATCAAGAGTCCAGAAGGATTGCGCGCCAGGTGATCGGATCGCGCTGGGGCGAACGAGTTCAAACCGAAGTGGCCGCGCGCCACGTAAACTATAAGTAGAGTAACGGGCCCATGGTTTCCTTCTTACAAGATTTCTGGTGGTTTCTGGTTCTGATCGGCGTGATGATCCTGCTCCACGAGCTGGGACACTACCTGGTCGGCCGCTTTTTCGACGTTAAGATCGATGCGTTTAGCATCGGCTTCGGACCCCGCCTGTTCGGCTTCCGCCGCGGTGAGACCGATTTCAAGGTCTGCCTGATTCTGTTCGGCGGCTACGTGAAGTTCGCGGGCGAGCAGCCCGGCGATGACCAAGCCAGCGATCCGCGCGCACTTCCTTCCAAGCCCCGCTGGCAGCGGTTGTGCATCACATTTGCCGGTCCCTTTACGAACCTGGTTCTGGCGGTGGGATTACTCACCGGCCTGTTCATGGTTCAGTACCCCAAGGTACCCATGCCGCCATCGCCGATCGTAGGGTTTGTCGCGCCGGATGGCGCCGCGGCGAAGGCCGGTGTTCGCGAAGGCGACAAGGTGGTTCAGATCGACGGTAAAGTCGATCCGACCTGGGAGACCATCATTGTTACGGAAATCGCCAGCGCCAAGCGGCCCATGGATGTTTGGGTGGTGCGCGACGGCCAGCGCCTGAACTTCAGCATCACTCCGGTTTACGACGAAAAGCAGCACATCGGATACGCCGGATGGACGCAGGCGACTGCCGTCCAGGTGGGCGGCTACTGCTGCAACGTCGATGTCGCTCAGAAGGCCGGTTTGCAGAAAGGCGACACGTTTGTCAGCATGAACGGCAAGCCGATCCGTTCCTCCATGCGGCTGCTGGAGCTTATCGGGCAGGCCAAAGGGTCGCCCATCGATCTGGCCTATTTGCGCGGCGGAAAAGAGCTGCACACGACTGTCGTTCCCATGTGGAGCGATGTGCAGGGCAGCCAGGCATGGCGGATTGGCGCGGCCCTGGAATCGCCGGTAGAGATTGTGAAACTGCCTTTCCGTGAAGCGGTTGCGGAATCCTGGCGCCAGAATGTACAGAGCGCCAAACTGATCTATCAGTTCATCCAGGGAATCGCCGAGCGGCGCATGTCGCCCAAATCGCTGGAGGGTCCCATTCGGATCGCTCAACTTTCGGGACAGGCTGCGCGCGAAGGCGCGGTGGTTTACATCGGACTGATGGCGGCCGTCAGCCTGAACCTGGCGATTTTCAATCTGCTGCCGATTCCGATTCTGGACGGCGGCGTCATGCTGATGCTGCTGGTCGAAATGCTGCTGCGGCGCGACTTGAGCCTGCGGATCAAAGAAGCCATCGTGAGGGTGGGTTTCGTATTCCTCATGATGGTGGTGGTGTTCGTGCTGTATAACGACATCGCCAAGATGCTGCCTCCGGGCTGAACTGCACCCGGCGACGATTAGAAACCGGCTAGCAGGCTGAAAACCTGCCCCACTAGCTGAGTCTGTGACACAATAGCAAAGACTCCGGTTTTTCTCGCATGCCCCAACCCAATGCACCTGATTCGCCCGAGGCGTCCCCGGCCGACACCTCTTTTGGCGATCTACTGACTCAATTCGAGCAGACCCACCACGCTGCCGGCGAACGCGTGGAAGGCACAGTCGTCTCGGTGACGGCGGATGGCGCCTTCGTGGACATCGGCCGCAAGATGGACGGATTGCTGCCGCCCGCACCGGAGCTGAAGCCCGGCGTCAAGGTCCTGGTCTCCATTCGCGGCCGCGATGAGCACGGCACGTATCTGCTCTCGACGATCAAAGTTGAGACGCCGCGCGACTGGACTGCTCTTGAAGCCGCCTTCGCGGAAAAACGCACCATTGGCGGAACGGTTCTCGAAGTGGTGAAGGGCGGGCTGCGGGTGGACGTAGGCGTGCGAGCATTCATGCCCGCGTCTCGCAGCGGAGCGCGCGAGCTGGCGGATATGGAAAAGCTGGTGGGGCAGCAGATCGAATGCCGCATCACCAAGCTCAACGCCGCCGAAGAAGACGTGGTTGTCGATCGCCGCGTAATTCTGGAAGAGCTGGAACGGGTAAACAAGGAAGAAGCCTTCAAGCGCCTGGAAGAGGGCTCGGTAGTGCGCGGAAAGGTTCGATCCCTTACCGACTTTGGAGCGTTTGTGGACCTGGGCGGCGTGGACGGCCTGCTGCACGTTTCCGACATGAGCTACTCGCGCGGCGTGAAGCCCTCTGAAGTCGTGAAACCGGACGAGGAAATCGAAGTCAAGATTCTCAAAATCAGCCGCGAAAGCCGTAAGATCTCGCTGGGGTTAAAGCAACTTCAGCCCGATCCTTGGACTCTGGCGGTGGCGAAGTACGAGCCGGGTCAGCGCATCAAGGGAAAAGTTTCCCGCGTCATGGACTTCGGCGCGTTTGTCGAACTGGAGCCGGGCGTGGAAGGATTGATCCACGTTTCTGAGATGTCCTGGAGCAAGCGCAATGTTCGCGCGGAAGACGTTCTCAAACCCGGCGAAGTTGCCGAAGTGGTGATCCTGAACGTCAATCCGACGGATAAGCGGATTGCGCTGGGATTGAAGCAGGCTCTGGGCGATCCCTGGGAAGACGCTTTGAAGAAGTATCCCGTGGGCACAACGGTCGAGGCGCCGGTCAGTAGCCTGGCCAAGTTCGGAGCATTCGTCGAGCTGGGAGACGGTGTGGAAGGCATGATTCACATCGCCGACATTACGGCGGAAAAACGCCTGACGCATCCCAACGAAGTCCTGAAGCAGGGGCAGACGGTCAAGGCCGTGGTGCTCGAAGCCGACAAGGATCGTCGCCGATTCCGCCTGGGGATGAAGCAGCTGGAACCGACCAGCATCGATGAGTACCTGGCCGAGCACAAGACCGGCGAAGTGGTCAGCGGGCGGGTGGTGGATGTTTCGGGCAAGCGCTTGAAAGTCGAGCTGGGCGAAGGCGTAACAGCGTTCGCGCCGGTGCCGGAGCAGCAGCACAAAGAGGCCGCCGCAGGCGGGCAGAAAGCTGACCTGTCCTCGTTAACCGCGATGTTAAGCCAAAAGTGGAAATCCGGCGGCGGGACGGCAGATGCGGTCGAGGCGATTCGGGCCGGCCAGGTCCGCAGCTTCAAGATCACCCAGATCGATGCCGAGAAGAAGCGCATCGAGCTGGAGCTGCAGGCCTAAGCGACAGCTAAATAACGGCTTAGACCTCTAGCCGTTACCTTTCGGACGCCCCAGCGTCCAATACAGTGAGTAGTGATGACGTGAGTCACGGAGCCGCTCTTTTGGCCCAGACAGCGGGCATTCAGGCCGACGAGAAGGCGCTTATTCGGGCTGCTCAGGAAGGCGATCAGGACGCCTTTGGGCAACTCGTGCGCGCCTACGACAAAAGTGTGCTTCGGCTGGCCCTGAACCTGTTGCGATCGCCAGAAGACGCCCAGGATGTTTATCAGGAAGCATTTTTGAGAGTCTATCGCAACCTGAACAGTTTCCGGTTCGATTGCAGTTTTCACACCTGGTTGTACCGGATTGTGACCAACCTGTGCCTGGACCACATGCGGAAACGCAAGGTCCGGCGGGAAGAGTCGTCGCAGGTGGAGGGCCTGGATGGCCCGGTGGACCGGATGGACACGTTCCAGGAATTGCGGGCGGATGGGGATCCGCAGCGGAGTATGTTCAGCGGAGAGTTGCGCCGGGGAATTCAGAAGGCGCTGAGTGAACTGACGGTGCGTGAGCGTATGGTGTTCGAGCTTCGGCATTACCAGGGAATGAAATTGCGGGATATCGGCGAGACGCTTGGAACCACGGAAGAAGCCGCTAAGAATTGTTTGTTTCGGGCTACCCAAAAAATGCGCGTAGCGCTCGGAGATTTTGTATGAACATGTGCGAAAAAGTCCGGACGCAGCTGGGAATGCTGCTCTACGGCGAGCTGTCATTTGACGAAGAAGAAGCTGTAGATCGGCATGTGGAGGGCTGCGCGGAGTGCCGTACAGCACTGGAACAGCAACGCCAGTTGCACGCGGCCTTCGATCAGGTAGAAGTAGAACCGCTCGCATCGCTGTTATGGGAGTCGCGGCAGAAGCTTCAGCAGCAGATCGCGGCGGAGCATCCTCCGGTAGCTTTGCGGCGCGGCTGGTGGGATCAACTAGTCGACTCGCTGACGCTTCGCCCCACTGGAAACGGCGGGTGGCTTAAAACCGCGGGAGCCTTGGCGCTGCTGACGATCGGATTCCTGGGCGCGCGGATGGCTCCGAATCTGGGTCCGCAAATCTCGGGAATGTCTCTGGCCGATCCCGGCGCGCAGCGTGTGCGATCGGTCGAGCCGGCTGCCAATGGCGGTATTCAGATCGTGCTCGACGAAACCCGCCAGCGCGTGGTTTCCGGACAGCTGGACGATCAGAACATCCGGGTTCTGCTGCTTTCCGCCGCAAAGGATCCATCCGATCCGGGCTTGCGGTATGAAACGGTCGGCATCCTGAACGATCGCGCCCAGGCATCTGAAGTGCGCGACACCCTGATTTATGCGCTGGAGCACGACGAAAACGCCGGGGTGCGGCTGAAAGCCATGGACGGGCTGAGGCCATTCGTGACGCAGCCCGAAGTTCGCAAGGCGCTGACCGGCGTGCTGCTCTCGGACGGCAACCCGGGGATGCGTACACAGGCCATCGATCTTCTGACCCAGGGCGTCGGCGAGTCTACGAATGATCTGACCGGCCATGCCCTGGACCGCGATGTGATCGGGACACTGCAAGAACTGATGAACCGCGAAAATAACGCATACGTTCGACAGCGCGGGCAGCGCGTGCTGCAGCTGGTGAACGCGTCCGCTGAGACATATTGATGAAGTTGGAGAAGTATTAATGAAGTTAGGAATTACCACTCTGGCGATCGCGACGGCCGGTTTCCTGGCCGCGCAGGAAGCGCCGGTGGTGCGTGAAGGCGCCTATTGGGTCGGAAGCATCAGCGATTCCTTCGCCATCGGACCGCAGTCTGCCTTGCAAGTGAACACGCGGGGAGCGGTGGTCGTCAAACGTGGAAGCGGCGACCAGGTCACGTACCGGATTCGGCAGCGCGTGCGGGCGACCAACGAGGATAGGGCTCGCGCCCTGCTGGGCGGGGGAGCCAAGCAAGTTACCCGCCTGCGTGGAAGGACAATGCTGGAAGTTCAGCCGATCTCGGCGGACAACGTGAAGACCGATCTCGAGATCACGGTTCCCGCCCAGGTATCGATGCTGATTATTCGCACGGAGGTGGGCGAAATCGACGTGGCCGAATTCGACGGCGGCCTGGATTTGACTACCGGCGGCGGCGAGATTCAGCTCGGCAGGATCGGCGGAAGCGTCCAGTGTTTCTCGGGCGCTGGCCAGGTAGCTATCGAAAAGACGGGCGGGGCGATCAAGTGCACCACCGTGGGCGGGAATATCGCGGTTCGTGATGCGGGTGGTCCTGTGGCGCTCTCCAATCAACTGGGTGGCAATATTCGCGTGGATAAGGCTGCCGGCGATGTGCGGGCGCACTCCGCGCAAGGCATGATCGAAGTCGGGCAGGCCGGAGGCGCGGTGATCGCCGACACCCAAGGCGGGTTCATCCAAGTGGGATCCGCGCGCGGTATTCAAGCCGAGTCAGCGGCCGGAATGGTCCGCGTAAAGAACGATGCGGGCCCCATGAACCTGGCCACTATGGCCGGCAACATTCTGGCCGAACTGCTGGGTGGAGCACGCATACAGGATTCGTCGCTGGTGGCGAGCGGAGGTGACATAACGGTCCTGATTCCGTCCAACCTGGCGATGACGATTATGGCGCGAAACAGCAGCGGCAATGGGCCGCGCATCATTTCCGAGTTTCCGGAAATCCGGGTTAGTTCGACTAAGTTTTTCCAGCCACTGGTGGCCCAGGGTGCGATCAATGGCGGCGGGCCGGTACTGAATCTGAATGCGACGAGCGGCGTAATATATCTTCGCCGGAAATAGAACGTAGGAAATAAAACGATGTGGCACAGGATTGTCTTAGCGGCGTGCATGACGGCGACTCTGGGGACGGGCCAGAATGCTCCACCCGCGCCGCGGGTGGCCACGCCTGCTGTTAGTTTCCTGGGTGTCGCGATCCAAGAGATTGACAGCGACCGCGCCAAGGCGCTGAAGCTGCCCGAGGAGGCGGGCGTCGAAGTGACGCGCATCGCTCCCGACAGTCCGGCGGAAAAGGCGGGTATCAAGACCGGCGATGTACTTACGCAGTACAACGGGCAGCGCGTGGAAGGCATGGACCAGTTTTCACGCATGGTTCGCGAAACCCCGGCGGGACGCGAAGTGCGAATCGGAATTCTTCGGAATGGCTCGGCCCAGACCATCAGCGCGAAGATTGCGGCGCGCCCTTTCATCGCCGGACAGTTGGTTCCTCCTACCGCTCCGGCTTTGCAGACCTTTGACTACCGTTTCCCGGACATGCCCCAGAGCCGCATGACCTGGCGCAGTACCATTCTGGGGATCGACGTGGAGACACTCGAAGGGCAGCTGGCAGAATTCTTCGGCGTCAAGGAAGGCGTCCTGGTGCGAATGGTGAATAAGGATTCTGCAGCGGACAAGGCTGGCATCCGGACCGGCGATGTGATCGTGCGTGTTGATGACGTGAAGGTGGCCACTCCTGCCGATATCTCGGCGCATCTGCGAGCGGCGCGCGGACGCCCCGTTTCCGTATCGGTTGTGCGGGACCGCAAGGAAATCACGGTGATGGTGGCGGTGGCCTCCGGAACTGATCGAAGCATCGGACAGTGGCGTGCGTCGTCACGAACTGAGCTGGTGTGAGCCGGGCCACAACTCGTCCATGCACACCCGCAGCCTCAAGATAGCCTGTGCCTTGATTTGGGAAATGCGCGATTCGTGCAGGTTGACGACTTCGGCAATTTCGCGAAGCGTCATCTCTTCCTGGTAGTACAGTCTCAGAACCGTCTTTTCGATCTTGGGGATCCCGGTGATTGCGGCGGTGAGCGTGTTGTGCAGCTCACGGCGTTCCATCAGTGAGGACGGCCATTCGTTCTGGCTGCCTGAAAGAGTATGGAGCAGATTGCGGCAGTCTTTATCGCCCGATCCAGCCGACTCCAACCGCGCAAGATTGAGTCCGCGGACCTTCACCTGCCATTGACGATAACGATCGACGGTGACGTTCAGTACCGTAGCAACTTCCCGTTCCGTGGGCACGCGTTGCAAGGCCTGCTGCGCAGCGTTGATCGCAGCTTCAATTTGTTTGGCGTGTTTGCGATGCTGGCGTGGGACCCAGTCCAATTGCCGCAGACTGTCCAGGATCGCGCCTTTGATCTTGTGCTCGGCGTAGGTCCGCAGGGTGACGTCGCGCGAGGCGTCGAAGCGATCGACGGCCGCGATCAGCCCGAGAATACCGGCAGATACCAAATCGTCCAGGCTTACATTTCCGGGCAGGCGATCGTGAATCCTGCGGGCGATCAGCTGCACCTGTCTCAGGTGATCCAGGATCAGCCGTTCGCGCACACTTGACCGGTCCTGAGACTGACCTGCCTGATCGGACAACTCCGACGTCTTTACCGAGACGGCTAACATTGAAGAAACTCCCGCGTTCATGGAACGTGCATGTAAGGCCCCACCCTTCGGGCGTAGTCCGAAGAACGATGTAAGCCCCAACGATGCAGTTGCATGCGCGACAGCAGCACACCCTTCACAAGTTCGATTTTGGGTGGTTCGACTAATATTTGCCGCCATAATATTGGCGGTGGCATTTTTTTGTCGTTGGCGGAAGGTCGCGGAAGAGTCGCGTAACATAGGGAATATGCGCGTCGTGATTACACTTTGTCTGGCTGCCGCCGCTGCGGTTGCGCAGCAGGCTCCAGGATTTGATTTAGGAGCCCTGAATCGCAACGCCGACCCCTGCGCAAACTTCTACCAATACGCCTGTGGAGGCTGGATGGCGGGAAATCCCCTTCCGGGCGACGCCTCCCGCTGGGGACGATTCGACGCTTTGCAGGACCGCAATCGGCTTCTGCTCAACAATGTCTTAGAGGCCGTATCGGCCGATCGCGCCAACCGCAGTGGCACCGACCAGAAGATCGGCGACTTTTATGCCGCCTGCATGGACGAGAAGAACATTGAGGCGCGCGGCCTGGAAGCTATCCAGCGGGATCTGAACCGGATCGCGGTCATTCAGGATCGGAAGGAGATCACGGATATCGTGATCTATATGTTCCGCATCGGCTCGTTTCCTTTTTTCCGCTTCGGCTCAGAGCAGGACGCCAAGGACTCGACGCACGTGATCGCCGGTATCGACCAAGGCGGCCTGGGTCTGCCCGACCGTGACTATTACCTCAAAACCGACGAGAAGTCGGTGGATCTGCGGAATAAATATCTGGCCTACCTGCAGACGACGTTTGGACTGCTCAATTCCTCGCCGGCCGAGGCTCAGAAGAAGGCCTCTGCGGTTCTGTCGATCGAAACGGAACTCGCAAAAGGATCGCTGGATCGAGTCTCGCGGCGCGATCCCGAAAAGATCTATCACAAGATGACGGTGACAGAATTGACTGCCCTGGCTCCGCAGTTCGATTGGGTGAAGTTGTTCCAGGGGCTGGGCGCCCCGCCGATCCAAAGCCTGAACGTGTACGTGCCGGACTTCTTCCGGGCCATGGACGGAGTGCTCAAGCAGCAGCCCATGGAGGATCTGAAAACCTACCTGACCTGGAACCTGATCCACGCCAATACTCTTTTTCTTCCGGCTTCGTTCCAGCAGTCCAGCTTCGACTTCTACGACAAGACGTTGCGAGGCGCCAAGGAAATGCGGGCGCGCTGGAAGCGCTGTGTCGATATTACGGATCAGCAACTGCCGGACGCTCTGGGCAAGACCTTCGTGGACAAAACACTGGGCGACGCGGGAAAGAAGCGCACCCGGCAGATGGTGGCAGCGATCGAGAAGGCGCTGGAGAAAGATATTCGCAGCCTGGATTGGATGACGCCCAAAACCAAGGAACAGGCCATCGTGAAGCTGCACGGCATCACCAACAAAATCGGGAATAAGAATAAGTGGCTGGATTATGCAGGCGTCCAGATCGGGCGCAACGATCCCTACACCAATTCGGCGCGCGCGAGCACATTTGAGCTGGCTCGCGACCTGGCCAAAATCGGGAAGCCTGTAGACAAGACCGAGTGGGGCATGAGCCAGCCGACGGTGAACGCTTATTACGACCCGCAGCATAACGACGTAAACTTTCCGGCGGGCATTTTGCAGCCGCCCTTCTACGACAACAAGATGGACGACGCCGTGAACTACGGCGCAATCGGCGCAGTGATCGGGCATGAGCTGACCCACGGCTTCGACGACGAAGGCCGGCAGTACGACGCCAAAGGAAATCTGCGCGACTGGTGGACCCCGGAGGACGCCAAAGCTTTCGAGCAGCGCGCCGGATGTCTGGTGAACCAATACAGCGCGTACAGCCCCGTGGAAGGCGTCAACCTGAACGGCAAGCTGACCCTGGGTGAAAACACCGCCGACAACGGAGGCCTGCGCATCGCTTACATGGCGCTGATGGACACGCTGGGAGGTAAGCAGCCGGCGAAGATTGACGGGTTCACGGCGGAGCAGCGTTTTTTCCTCGGCTGGGCGCAGGTATGGTGCCAGAATGTCACCGATGAGGCCACGCGCCTGCGGGCTCAAACCGATCCGCATTCGCCGGGCGAGTTCCGCGTGAACGGCGTGGTCTCGAACATGCCTGAGTTCCAGAAAGCCTTCGCCTGCCGCGCCAGCCAGCCCATGGTTCGCGGTCCAGCCTGCCGGGTCTGGTAACCCTGACGGGCGGTTGCTACACTAACCTATTGCTATGGCCATTAGTAAAGACCTGCTGGAAATCCTGGTCTGTCCGCTGTGCAAGGCGCAGCTGGAGTTGAAGCAGGACGAACACGGCCTCAAGTGCGTCGAGTGCAAGCGGGTGTATCCGATTCGCGATGACATCCCCGTGATGCTGGTCGACGAGGCTCGCATCGAAGAATAAAGGCTCGTGTCCTATTTGCTGGAGCGGCTGCCGTCCGGCTCGCGGATCGCGGTGATCCGTCTGCGTTCCCTGGGCGACTGCGTGCTGACGACTCCGGCGCTCGCGCTGCTGAAATCGCACCGCCCGGATCTGCGCATCGGCGTTGTGGTGGAAGATCGGTTTCGCGCTGTATTCGAAGATATTTTGGGGGTGGATGACATTCTCCCGCCGCAAAGTTCGGCCTTGCGCGCATGGCAGCCTGGCGCCGTTTTGAATCTGCACGGCGGGACTCGCAGCATGCTGTTAACGGCCACTTCCGGCGCGGCAATCCGGACGGGATTCGCGCACCACGCCTACAGTTTCCTATACAGCGACAGAATCCCACGGGCGCAGCAGATTTTGGGCGAAGAGCGCCCCGTCCATACGGCCGAGCATCTGGCATCAGCGATGTTCTGGATGGGCGTCCCGCGGACTGACATTCCTCGCGCGCGCTTGGCAGCTTCGGCAACGTCCACCCACACGTACGCGGTGTTTCATCCTTTTGCCTCCCAACCGGATAAAACCTGGCCAGCAGAACGCTTCATGGCCGTCGCCAGGCACCTTTCCGAAACAGGCGTGGAACCAGTATTTATCGCTGGGCCCGCCGATGAGATCGGTGCGTTCCGACAATTCCAGGTGCATCACGCTGTGTCTCTTCGTGCGGTGAAGAATCTGATGGCGGGGGCCCAGCTTTTCATCGGCAACGACAGCGGCCCGGCGCATATCGCCGCAGCCTTCGGAGTACCTTCGGTGGTTCTGTTCGGACCCAGCGATCCCGTCACTTGGGCACCCTGGAAGACAGAAGCGAAAGTTCTTACGGCCCCGGATTCTATCCAACGGATCGCAGTAGAGCAAGTCATTGCGGCCGCTGACGCCTTAAAGGTGCGTGCGTGAAAGAACTCGGCCGGCTGCTACAGTACTCCCGGCGATACACGGGTCATCTGCTCCTTTCCGTGTTCCTGATGGCGTGCGTAGGCGCCGCGCAGGGCCTGACAGTGCTGCTGATCGGTCCCATTTTCGATCGTGTGCTCAATCCGGCGTCAGCCGATGCACCCGTGTATCTGTTTAAGATCCCAGGCTGGAACCATCCGGTGTATCTCGATAACTTCATGCCCATGGCCATCCACAACGTCTGGACCATGGTAGCGGTGGGAATCCTGGCCGTGTTCTTCATCAGGGGACTATGCGACTACTTCGGAAACTACCTGGTGAACTACGTCGGCCTGTCCGCGGTGACCGATTTGCGGCAGGATGTTTTCGATCGCGTGGTCCATCAGGACGCGCATTTTTTCGAGTCGAATTCCACAGCGCGCGTGATGTCGTCCATCATGAACGACCTGGAGAAGATCCAGGTGGCGATGTCCCACATTCTGGCCGACCTGCTGCGCCAAAGTTTTACGCTCCTGTTCCTGGCAGCAGCAGTATTTCGAACAGACTGGAAGCTGGCCACGGGAAGCCTTACGCTGCTGCCGTTGGTGCTGGTTCCGACCTTGCGTCTCGGCCGGCGCATCCGCAGAACTACCAGAAGCGCCCAGGACAACACCGCCGAGCTGAATCAGGTGCTGCAGGAAACGCTAAGCGGACACCAGGTGGTGAAATCCTTCGGAGGCGAGGATATCGAGTCCAATCGGTTCCGGGATCGCGCCGAACGCTTGAAAACCAGCAATCTGCGCTATGTTGCCCAGCAGGCAGTGGCTTCTCCCTTGATCGAGTTCTTTGCCGCCATCATGATCGTGGGGCTGCTCAGTTACGCCCGCCTGCAGATCAAAGCGAATGCGATGAGTACCGGCGATTTCACCAGCTTTGTAGTGGCGCTGGTCATGTTGTTGGAGCCGGTGAAGCGCCTCACGGGCATCCACAATATCTTCCAGCAGGCGCTGGGCGCATCGCAGAAGGTGTTCGAGTACCTGGATCGCGATCAGCAGATCAAAGAGCAACACGGAGCCGTCCGGCTTTCGCGTTTCGAAAAAGGCATCACGTTTGAAAACGTCAGCTTCCACTACCCGGCCGCGCCGGAGCGTACGGTGCTGGAGAACATCAACCTGGTGGTTAAGGCCGGCGAGATTGTGGCTCTGGTGGGGCCAAGCGGCGCGGGCAAGACGACCTTGGCGAACCTGGTTCCGCGCTTTTACGACGTTACCGGGGGCGCGCTGCGCATCGATGGCAAGGATCTGCGGGAGCTGAAGCTGTCTTCCTTGCGGGACAAGATCAGCATCGTGGCGCAGGATACATTTCTGTTCAACGACACAGTAGGCGCGAACATCGGCTATGGATTGGTGCACGCCTTGCCCGAACAGGTCTATCAGGCGGCCCGCGACGCGCTGGCGGAAGAGTTCATTTCGCGCATGCCGCAAGGCTACGGCACGGTCATCGGCGAGCGTGGCATGAAACTGAGCGGCGGCCAGCGGCAGCGGCTGGCGATCGCTCGCGCCCTGCTGAAGAATGCTCCTATCCTGATCCTGGACGAGGCGACGTCGCACCTGGATACGGAATCGGAAGTCCTGGTGCAGAAAGCGCTGCAAACGCTGATGCAGAATCGAACGGTGATCGTGATTGCACATCGGCTCTCCACCGTTCGGCGGGCTGACCGAATCGTCGTGCTGGATCGCGGACACATCACCGAAACCGGCCGCCACGATGAACTGGTTAACCAAGGCGGCCTGTACCAGCGGCTCTACGAACTACAATTTCTGGAAGCGGACGTGAATCCGTAAATGGCCAATTTTCCCCTGCGCAGCATGACTGGATTCGCCCGCGCCCGGCGCGCTCTGGGCGATAGCGAACTAGTGGTGAGCGTGAAGACTCTGAACCATCGCGCGCTGGATATCCATGTGCATGCGCCTTCGGTAGCCGACGCGTTCGAAAATGCGGTGCGCACGCTGGTCAAAAGCCGTCTGGGACGCGGGCACGTTGAAGTGCGGATCGCTCTGCCGCAAGGAAGCACGCAGGGAACCTCGGCGGCGCTCAACCGGACTCTACTCAACGAATACCTGGCGGCGTTCCGTCAGGCAGCGGCCGAACATAGTTTAAGTACCCAGCCCGACCTGAACGCCGCTTTGCGGATTCCGGGAATGTTCGGGGAAGGGGAAAGCTCCGAGCTGCCGCCGGGAGCCGAGGCCGCGCTGCTGGACGCGCTCAGTGCGGCATTAGACGAGCTGAACGTGTTCCGGGAGCGCGAGGGCGCTGCCATCGCCGCGGATATGCGCGGGAACAACACCCGGCTGAGCAGCGTGGCGGACGAGATGCAGAGCCTCCGGGCAAACGCCCAGGAAGTCTTCCAGAATCGCCTCAATGAGCGCCTCAAGGACCTGCTCAAAGGCGTCCAGGCAGATCCTCAGCGGCTCGCTCAGGAGGCCGCCGTTCTTGCCGATCGCAGCGATATCGGCGAGGAACTGGCCCGGTTAAGGATCCATTCGGGGCAATTGGCGGTGCTGCTGGATTCCGGGGGCGAAGCCGGGAAAAAGGTGGACTTTCTGCTGCAGGAAATGAACCGGGAAACCAATACGATTCTGTCTAAGACCAGCGGGGCGGGCGAAGTCGGGCTCAAAATCACTGAGCTGGCCCTGTCCGCCAAGGCGGCCATCGAGAAGATCCGGGAACAGTCGCTTAACCTTGAATAGCCGCCTAATGACCACTGTTTTCATCATTTCAGCGCCTTCGGGCTCCGGTAAATCCACCCTGGTTGGCAAGCTGATGAAGTGCTTCCCGGACCTGCGATTTTCGGTCTCCTACACCACCCGCCCGCCCCGCGGCCAGGAACGCGACGGCCATGAGTACCACTTCATTTCCCGGGCGGAATTTGAGGAAAGGCTGGCCAAAGACGAGTTTCTGGAGTCGGCTGAGGTGTTCGGCAACTACTACGGTACCCATCGGAGCGAACTGGAGCGGGCAGCCGCGGCAGGAGCGGATCTGGTCCTCGACATCGATGTCCAAGGTGCGCGACAATTAAAAGGGAAGATTCCGCACGCGGTATCGATCTTCATTCTTCCGCCCAGCCGCCAGGTACTGGAAGAGCGTCTCCGTACACGCTCCCAGGACGCCGAAGCGGTGATCGGGAGAAGGCTTGAGGAGGCTGCCGAAGAGATTCGGAATTATTCGCAGTATGATTACGTGCTGGTAAATCGGGAGGTCCAGGCATCTACCGACAACCTGGCCGCGATTGTCCGGTCCGTCCGCAGCCGCCGGGACCGCATGGAACAGGAAATCCGCCCGATACTGGAGACTTTTGAAAATGGCCGACACAAACCTTAAGCAGATTGCACAGAGCGTGATTCCGGACGATCCGGAGGCCAGTGCCTACCGCTTCATCATTGTCGCCGCCAAGCGTGCGCGGCAGCTCCAGAACGGCGCCCGCAGCTTCCTGCCCACGACTTCCAAAAAGCCTACCGTGATGGCTATGGAAGAAGTTCGCCGCGGCTTGGTCCAATACGAGGACATCGCGATTCATCGCACTCTCAATCAGACGCCCCCTGAAGAATAGGCTGTGCTCGTGGCGATTACGAAAAATGTCGCCCTGGGAGTCGGCGGCGGCATCGCCGCCTACAAAGCCGCAGAATTAGCGCGCGCCTTGATGGAGCGCGGCTTCTCCGTTCAGGTCCTGATGACCCGATCCGCGGAAGAATTCATCCGTCCCCTTACTTTTGCGGCTCTTACCGGACGCAAGGTGATCACCAGCTTGTTCAGCGCCGCAAGCTCCGAGGACACGTTGGCGAGCGCGATCGAGCATATTCGCGTGGCGCAGGAGAATCAAGTCCTGGTGATCGCTCCGGCCACGGCCGATCTGCTGGCCAAGCTCGCTCATGGACTGGCGGATGATTTCCTGACTACGACGTATCTGGCGTTCACGGGGCCGGTGGTTCTGGCTCCCGCGATGAACACGAATATGTGGAATCATCCGGCCACACAGGAAAATCTGGCGAAGCTGCGCTCCCGGGGCCATGTGATCATCGAACCCGATGACGGCATCCTGGCCTGTGGCATGGTGGGGCCGGGACGATTGGCCGAGCCCGAGCGAATCGCCGAAGCTGTCACGGCGGTTGCGGAAACACACCAGCATTCCAAATCCGATCTGGACAACGAGACGGTTCTGATCACTGCGGGGCCCACACAGGAGCCGCTTGATCCCGTTCGCTATCTCAGCAACCGGTCCAGTGGAAAGATGGGATATGCGCTGGCTGAAGCCGCTGTGGCGCGCGGAGCCCGCGTGATTCTGGTTTCCGGACCAGTTTCACTGGCCGCACCGGCCGACGTCGAGCTGATTCCCGTGCGAACCGCCGTAGAGATGCGCAAGGCCGTTCTGGATCATCTGGAGCAGGCCACCATCATCATCAAAGCGGCTGCCGTGGCCGATTATCATCGTGCGAATCCGCCGCAGCAGAAGGTCAAGAAAACCGCTGCACGGATGTCGCTGGAGCTGGATCCGACTCCTGATATTCTGGCTGAAGCCGGGCGGAAGAAGGGCGATCGGCTCCTGGTCGGTTTCGCCGCAGAAACGCAGAACCTGATCGAAGAAGCCCGCCGCAAGCTGCAATCCAAGAATTGCGACATGGTGGTGGCGAATCTGGTGTCGCAGCCCGGCATCGGGTTCGAATCCGACGAGAACGAAGTCACGCTGGTGCTCAGCACCGGTGAGACGATCCCCATCGCGCGCGCCTCCAAGGCATCCGTCGCACAACGGATCTTCGACGAGATGCTGAAGCTGCGCCTGGCTCTCCATAGCGCCAAATGACTACGGACGAGCTAAGGGAGCAGTTAAGGTTCTACAGAGATCTCGGAATCGATGAAGTCTACCGCCGCGAGCCGGTGGGACAGGCGATCTCGTCGCCTGTCAGTGAAGGAGCTTCTGTGGCCTCCGTTGCTTTACCTCCTCTAGCGCCGGAAGGCGACACACTCCTCAAGATCAAGCAGGATATCGGTGACGATTGCCGCCGATGCCGCCTGTGCGAAGCCAGGTCGAAGATCGTGTTCGGCTCAGGGAACGAAAACGCACGGCTGGTGTTCGTCGGCGAAGGTCCGGGAGCGGACGAAGATGCCCAGGGCTTTCCTTTTGTGGGACGCGCCGGCCAGCTGCTGACGCAGATGATCGACAACACCGCCTCCAAGGAGGGTCTTACGATCCGGCGGCCGGATGTCTACATCTGCAACGTGGTGAAGTGCAGGCCTCCGGAAAATCGTGCGCCCCAGCCGGATGAAATGGAAATCTGCGGGGCCTTCTTGTTTCGACAGCTCATGGCGATTCGGCCCAAAGCGATCTGCGCCTTGGGTTCCACCGCCGCCAAAGCGATACTGGGAACCAAAGAAGGAGTCACCCGCCTCAGGGGTCGCTGGCACAAATGGCATGACATTCCGGTGATCGTCACGTTTCATCCTTCGTACTTGTTGCGGCCGTACAATCAGGACGCCAAGAAGGAAGCGTGGGAGGACCTGAAGAAGGTCCTGCACTTCGTCTACGACTAGCGGCATGACGGCGCGCGGTCGGTTCATCACCTTCGAAGGTCCTGAAGGCAGCGGAAAATCCACGCAGCTCCGATTGCTGGGCGAACGCCTGCGAAGCGCGGGCCGCGATGTCCTGGAGACCCAGGAGCCTGGCGGGACTTCGATCGGAATCCAGATCCGGCATGTCCTTCTCGACGCTAAGAACCGCGAACTATGCCCGACAGCCGAACTGCTTCTGATGTTCGCCAGCCGCGCGCAAAATGTGGACGAGTCGATTCTGCCCGCCCTGTCGGCCGGGCGCACGGTGCTCTCCGACCGCTTCACCGATTCGACGCTGGTGTACCAGGGCGTCGGGCGCGGCCTGGGTGCCGATGTCGTCTACGAGCTCGACAGGATCGCATGCCGGGGACTGGTTCCCGACCTGACGCTGCTGATCGACATCGACGCGGAGACAGGGCTGGCTCGCGCGCGTCGCCGCAGTGTTCGCACGGAAGATCCTGAAACTCGCATGGAGGAGCAGGAGCTTGGTTTCCACCGCAAGGTGCGGGATGCGTATCGCCAACTGGCGGCGGACGAGCACCATCGCGTTCGGTTAATCGACGGAAGCCAAACGCGGGAAGCTGTGGCGGTCGAAGTGTGGCAAACCGTCGCGCCGCTGTTTCGCTAAGGCGCTAGACCTTCTAGCGATAGCGGCCGCACGCTTGATTCCAGCGCACCACTGCCAGATCCCAGAACGCGCGTGCGCCCGTCAGCGCCCCGACCTTGGTGCCCTCCACGTTGTCCCAGCGCACCGGGACCTCTACTACCTTGAATCCGTGAATGCGGGCGATCAACAGATCTTCGACATCGAAGCCGAAGCCCTCCAGCAGCTGCCGGGAGAAAATGACTTCGGCTGCATCTTTGCGGAACAGCTTGAACCCGCACTGCGTGTCGCGAAACGGCAGGCCGGTGGCGATGCGCATGATCACGTTGAAAATTCGTCCGCTCCATTCCCGGAACGCGGCTTGATGGACGCCCACCAACGATCGGTCCAGCGCGCGAGATCCGATCGCCCCGGACGCTTGCGCGCGATCGACCGCAGCGATCAGCTTGTGCACTTCCTCCAGGGGACTCGATAGATCCGCATCGGTCGAGAGAATCCAATCGCCCTGCGCTTTCTGCATCCCGTGCCGCACGGAATAACCCTTTCCGCGATTGCCGGGATTTTGCAGGAGCCGCGCAAACGGATACCGCGCGGCGAACTCCTGAACGATGCCCGCGGTCGTGTCTCTGGATCCATCGTCCACAATCAGGACCTCGACGGAACCATAACTCTCGCAGAATTGCGCCAGCTTGGGAAGGGTCGTAGGGAGGCGCGCGGCCTCGTTATAAGCCGGCACCACGATCGAAAGTCGGGGCAAAGCCTATTGTATGTCAGGCCAATTGTGACAGGATAAGAGCATGCCCGACTCGAGCCGCCAGCAGCGGTTGCGCAAGCTTGTACAGGAAGTCGCGGGAAAGCCCGCACCCGCGGATGAAGAGGAATCCCTATTTGAAAGCGGTCTGCTGGATTCTTTCGCTCTACCCGATCTGGTGAGCGCTATAGAGAAAGAATTTACGATCAAGGTGCCCGACTCCGATCTGAATCCTCGCAAGTTCGATTCCATCGCGCGGATGGACGCCTACCTGGCAGATCACATGTAATGTCCGCCTACCTGCACGCCTTCGGATCTCATTTACCCGAGCGAGTGGTCACCAACGCTGAGCTCGCTGAGCGCACCGGCAAAACCGCTGAGTGGATCGAAAGCTCTTCAGGAATACAGCAACGCCGATGGGCCGCGCCCGAAACCGGCATAGCCGCCATGGGAGTCTCGGCTGCTGAGAGCTGCCTCAAGACAGCGGGCTTCCCCACCAACAAAATCGGGATGCTGATCGTCGCCAGCGGGAGCGGCGCCCGCGGATTTCCAGGTCCTGCAGCGGCGATCGCGGACCGTCTGTGTTTACTCTCCGTTCCCGCGATCGACCTGCCGATGGCCAGCGCGGGCAGCCTTTTCGGCCTGGCCCTGGCAATGCGCTTGACGGAGACGTACGGCGACATCCTGGTGGTCGCGTCCGAGAAAATGTCTCAGATCATTGAGACCGAGCCTTTGGATGCAAACACTGCGATTCTATTCGGTGATGGCGCCGGCGCCGCATTGGTATCTTCACGGCCGGGCCGTTGGCGAATGCTGGACGCCGTACTCCATACCGACGGCCAATACCGCGAGGATTTGGTATTCGACGGGACAGGTCCGCTGCGCATGAATGGATTGACTGTGATCCTGCAAGCCGCCCGCAAGATTCCCGCGTCTATCGAGGAGGTACTGGCGCGGCAGAACCTGTCCGCGCCTCAGGTGACGGCCTTCCTGCTGCATCAAGCGAATCTCAACTTACTGACGCGCGTGGCGAAAGCTTTGAATGTCGGTCCGGAGAAGATTTTCGCCAACGTGCAGCGCTATGGAAATACTTCCTCGGCTTCCATGCTGATCGCGGCAACCGAGTGGGCCGGGACAAATCCCGCCAAGGGGCCGGTTGTCTTTTCCGCGTTCGGCGCCGGATTTCACTGGGGTGCTTTAGTGGCCGATTCGGCGGACTGACTGTCGCCGGCCACCAGATTCGCCGCGCGCAAGAGTGATTCAAAGGTTCCCGCGTCAGTCCACCATCCATCCAGGAACGAGTAGCTCATGGTCCCTTCCTTGATGTAGGCGTTGTTGACGTCGGTAATTTCCAGTTCGCCGCGGCCGCTGGGCACCAGGTGCTTCACCTTCTCAAACACCGTCCCGTCGTACAGATAGATCCCGATCACTGCATAGTTGGACTTGGGTTTCGCTGGTTTTTCTTCGATACCCAGGATTCGATCTCCATCCAGTTCGGCCACACCGAAGCGGCTGGCATCGTGGACTTCCTTGAGCAGAATACGCGCACCGCGGTCCTGCTTTTCGAAGGCCTGGACGGCGGCCTTGATGGACCCCTGGATAATGTTGTCGCCCAGAATGACACAGATTTTCTCACCATCGGCGAAGTGCTCGGCCAGGGCCAGCGCATCGGCGATGCCGCCTTCGCCCTCCTGGTAGGTGTAATTGAAGTGCTTGAGCCCGAACTCCTTGCCGTTAGCCAGCAGGCGCAGGAAGTCTCCCGAATTCCGACCGCCCGTCACCAGCAGAATATCGGTGATTCCCGCATCTACAAGCGCCTGGATCGGATAAAAGATCATGGGTTTGTCGTAAATGGGAAGCAGGTGTTTGTTGGTGATCTTGGTCAGAGGGAACAGACGGCTTCCGGTTCCTCCGGCGAGCACAATACCTTTCACGAGAGCTCCTTGGGCCGCTCGCATCGCGGCGTCTATTCATCTAAGCACAGACCAAACACTTAGCGTAGGCCGTAATCGAGTGCGAGAAACCTCCGCCTGGGACCACTACTGGTAGATGGCCCTTTTCCGAACCCGGTCCGCGGCAGTGTACGGGATCGACGCGTACCTGGTGGACGTCGAAGTGGACATGTATCCGGGCGCGGCGCAGAACTTCATCACCGTGGGGATGCCTGACACGGCTGTCCGGGAAAGTCGTGAACGGATCAAATCGGCATTGCTGAACTCGGGCTTCGGATATCCCAACAAGAGCGTGACCATCAATCTGGCGCCGGCCAATGTCCGCAAAGAGGGTGCCGGTTTCGACCTGCCCATGGCCCTGGGGATTCTGGGCGCGATGGGCACAGTTCAGGCCAGCGATGCGCACCTTCTGGTGGGCGAGCTGTCCCTGGACGGTGCGATCCGGCCAGTACGCGGAGCGCTATCGATCGCGGCCTGCGCGCGTAAGCAGAAGATCGCCAATTTGCTGGTCCCGGCCGACAACGCCGCCGAAGCGGCGGTGGCCGACGAGGTGCGGGTGTTCGGAATGCGGCACCTGTGCGAAGTGGTCGCGTTTCTGAATAATCCCGACCAGTTCACGCCACACGTGCGCGATGCTCGCAGTTCTCCGGCAGCCCAGATGTCGCTCCTCGATTTCGCGGATGTGCGCGGCCAGCCTACATCCAAGCGAGCGCTGGAAGTGGCCGCTGCGGGAGGCCACAATGTCTTGCTCGTTGGACCTCCAGGTTCCGGCAAGACCATGCTCGCTAAGCGGCTGCCCGGCATCCTGCCGCCGCTGACGTTTCCGGAGGCGCTCGAGACTACCCAAATCCACAGCGTCGCCGGACTGCTTCCGCAGGGCGCCGGGCTGTTGGCGGAGCGGCCGTTTCGCGCGCCGCATCATTCTGTCTCTGACGCAGGATTGATCGGAGGAGGATCGGGAATGCTGCGGCCCGGAGAGGTAAGTCTGGCGCACAACGGGGTGCTATTCCTGGATGAGCTTCCGGAGTTTCCCCGCAACGTGCTGGAACAGCTCCGTCAGCCGCTTGAAGAGGGCAGTGTGACGCTGGCGCGCGCCCAGATGACGCTGTCGTTCCCCTCCAGTTTCATGCTGATCGCAGCCATGAATCCGTGCCCCTGCGGCCATTTTTCCGATCCCACCCGCGAGTGCCGCTGCACCGGGGGGATCATCCAGCGATATTTGGGCAAGATCAGCGGTCCATTGCTCGACCGCATCGATTTGCACATTGAGGTTCCCGCCGTTCCCTATCAGGAATTGCGCGGCAAGGAGAGCGGAGCCACGTCAGCCGACATGCGTGCGCGCGTCGAACGCGTCCGTGCGATCCAGCACAGCCGCGGCTTCTATAACTCCCAGATTCCGGTTCGCCAGCTTCGTAAGCTATGCGCACTGGATGACGCAGGCGAGCGCACGCTCGAAATGGCCGTGCGCCGGATGGGCCTCTCCGCTCGCGCCCACGATCGCATTCTGAAAGTTGCCCGCACGATTGCCGATCTGGATTCTTCGGATCGGGTCACCGCCAAGCACTTGGCGGAGGCGGTGCAATATCGCAGCCTGGACCGCAACTATTGGCAATAGTTAACATGTTCAGGTGACTACCGCCGCCCACCTTCTGGCCCAAGCCCGCATCCAGCACCAGCGACTTCCCGAGCTTCCGGAAGCCGTCCGTCCGAAAACCCCCAGCGACGCATACGGTGTCCAGGACGGTTTGATCGACGAACTGCTCGCCCACTACGGTGGCAGCGTGATCGGATACAAGATCGCTTGCACCAACGTCACCGCGCAAAGGCAGTTGCATGTGGACGCTCCGTTCTTCGGACGCCTGCTATCGGCTTTCTTCCAGGAGAGTTCCGGTGGAAGATCGGCGAGTGTCGAAACCGGCCAGTTCTTCATGCGCGTGGTGGAAGCAGAGTTCGCATTCGAGATGGCGCGCGATTTGCCACCCTCCGCGCCGCCGCGCTCGCGTGAAGAAATCGCCGGGGCGGTGAAAGGCGTGATTCCGGGCATCGAGATTGTCGATAGCCGGTTCGATGAGTGGACTACCATCGGTGCGCCATCGCTCATAGCCGATAATGCTTGCAACGCAGCCTGGGTCAAAGGCTCCCTACTGGCCGACTGGCGAGGAATCGACTTGGCGAAGCAGGCTGTGACCGTAACGGTGAATGGGAAGGTCCTGCGCCAAGGAAGTGGCGCCAACGTGCTGGGTCACCCGCTCAATGCCTTGGAGTGGCTGGTGAACAATCTGAGCGCCCGCGGCCTGGGCTTGAAAGCCGGCCAATACATCACTACCGGCGTAACCACGGAGGTCTATATGGCGGAGCGCGGAGACCGCGTCACTGCCGATTTCGGTCCCGTCGGGTCCGTAGACCTCACGTTCGTGTGAGATTACTCCACGCTGAACGTCTCGCGCAGTTCCACGGCATCGCCGCCGATTTTGTCGCGCACGATAACCACCAGCGTGTAACTCGCAAGGGGCACGTTGGCATCCAGGTGCAAGCTCAGAGCGCCGGGAACTCGCAGCTGCGGATAGAACGATTCCTTCGATTCCGCGGCCGCCACCGGTTGCGCGAATAGCTCCTTGCCATCGGCGCCCAAGATCGCCAGGCCATACTCGACGGAAAACTTGTTGTTTGCCTCGAATTTATACCCGGCCATTTCGAAACGCGCCCACAGCGTCGCGCCCTGCTTGTACGTGATCGGAGGACGCAGGGCAGCCGTGTCGTCTTCATTACGCAGAAAGCGGAAATTGCGAATCACGAAAGACGCGCTTGGCTCGATGTTTTCCGCGCGCACGTGAATCTCCAGATCACCGCTGATTTCCGAACCCGCAAGTTCGTCTTTCACGGTAACGGGGATATGGTAGTTTCCACCGGGAATAAACGACGGTAACAGGAATGAGACCACGAACTTCGGGACCCAATCTTTGTCCTGAAGCCGCAGAGATTCGTCCAGGCGGCCAGTTTTAGGGGGTTCCACCGGGATTTTGGCGGGGTCCACCAGCCCCGTCCGCCAGGAAAGCTTCACGTTGCGATTGTCGCGATTATCACCGGCGGGCTCGCTTTCAAAGCCCGTGATTCGGCAACTGAACCAAACGGTCTCGCCAGGCAGAAAATCATGCGACGAGGGGAGCAGCGGTCCGTCTTCGTATTGATGCAGGGCCAGGCGCTCAAACGCAAGCTTAGACGCGGCGGACAGAGTTCCGGACGCCCACACGGCTCCAGCCGCGAACAGCACCAGCGGACTCCAGCGTCGGCCAACCACGGTACGCCTCTATTTTAGGCTGTCCGGAGAGATGGGAGATTGAATCGGAAGATCCGAATCCAGCCGCAGGGGAATGTCGACGGTTACATACCGTTCCAGACCCGGATCGGCGATGTCCGGAATTCGGAGCTTAAAGGAAGTCAGTGGCGCGTCGAAAAGGATGGCTCCCTGCTGGGTCTGACCAGGACTGAGGGTCCTCAGCAATCCGAACCAGTTCACGACACCTTCGCCGTCGGATAGTTCTCGGTAAGTCTGTCCATTGGATGCTTCCAGCGTGAAGAGCGGGATGGAGGCGTCCTTTCCCGTACCATTGGTGATAGAGATCTTGATGAGAAGGAAACGGTTCTCAGGAGAGCGAACTTTGAAAGACTCCCCCAACTGCGTCTTCCACTCGCTTTCCACGACCGAATAGGTCATTTGACCCACGCGGACGGGATCACCCATCGCGTATTTCTTCGCGGCCTCCTGCGGTTTTTGGCAGGAAGCGAGAAATAGCGCCGATGAACACAGCAGGGCGCACAACCACAGTTTTTGAGTCATTGGCAATCTTCCTTAATGTAGCGGCTGGACGAATGGTGTGGCAAATCCGCTCATTTCGATGGTTTTTGCGAATCCGAAGCCGAACAATTGCCGCCCTGGCAGCGGTTATTTTCCTCGCACACCTGTTCCAGCAGTGACCACGTGGGATGCAGCTTCATTTGAAACGCCTGCGACCACGGCCTGGTGAAAATCTTCGGATCGTCGACCGTAATTTCGTAGGAAACCGTGCGCGCATCGATGTGCCGCAAGCGTTCGATGGTGTGCAGCGCATCGCTATGCCAGCCGTTGCTGGCCGAAAGGGTCCATTCGCGCAGCCCAATGGTATCGATGACCAGCGTGTCTCCCTCCCACTTCGCGACTGAATTTCCCATGAACGTAAGATCGACGTCGGCAGGATGAGGTTTGCCGATCGGGATCACCCTGAAAAAGTGCATGTATTCGTACAGGAAGACAACCGCATCCGGAGTCTGGACAATCTGCTGGGCGTAGGGCGCCAGCGCCTCGCGCGGATGGCCGTCGGGCAAACATAGCTCCGTGGGATCGTCGTGCCGGGGATCGCCGGTCGGGGGCTGCAGGAATTTCGACTCCGCTCCAGGTTGAAACGGGGCCATCTTGCTGCGATCGAAATTCGTCACTCGCGGAGTGTCCGTATCGTTGGGTCCCACCACGTGGGTAAAGGCCGGTCCGGCCCATACTCCGGCGAAGTTTGGTTTCCCGTCCGGCATGCGCGGAATTTGGGCGGTCACCAGGGTTGCCGCGAAGAACAGCGCGATTGCCAGCCGTCTCATGCTTGCGTCACTTAGTCTCGGTCGGGTTCAGGGCTTGATCTTGCCCGATGAGTGCGTCCCGTCCGTCGGCGAACTTCACGATGTTGCCGGAAGCATTGTTCGAGCCGTCTTTGGCGCGATGACCGGAAATCGTGAGAACCTCTCCCGTCTTCAGACTGTTCTTGGTGATGCCCCTTCGTGTCAGCATTCCCGGTGGCGACGCGGAAAAGCCCCAGTTGGTGACTTTGCCTTGGTCATCTTTTACATCCAGGTAAATCCAGATGTGAGGATTGGACCAATCCAGCTTCGTCAGCACGCCCGTCAGCTTCACTGGCTTGGTGGTGTCGAATTCGGCCGTGTACGCATGGTGCGCCAGAATCGCAGCCGGGGCGAGTAAGAGCAACACTGTGGCGAACGTGGCTCGCATCGTTGCCACATTCTATCGTAGTAACGACGGGGTTGCGGAATGCCTTTACGATGGATGAAGAACCGTAACGGCGCAGCCTGCGGCGCGCACGCGCGCGCATCACCACGGCGAGCTGGAAACCGTGCTGTACATTGTCCGGGGCCGCGCCCGCTTCCGTTGGGGCGACCATCTCGAACACGTCGCAGAAGCCGGTCCGGGCGATTTGATCTACGTGCCGCCCTTCGTTCCCCATCCGGAAATGAATGCGCGTCCGGATGAGCCTGTCGAAGCTGTGGTGGTTCGCGGCGGCCAGGAGTCCCGACGTCCCATTCGAAGCCGGGCTAATTCGGAAGCCGGTAGGCGATGAATTCGGCTTCAAAGCCGGTGCCGCCGATGGCAACCACGATGTATTGCTTACCGTTGAGCATGTAGGTCATCGGCGTACCGGTTTGCCCGGCGGGCATGAACACAGCTCCCGCGTCCTTGCCGGTGGCTTTGTCGTAAGCGCGCAGCATAGCTCCCCGTTTGCCGTCTGGAGTGGTGAAGAAATCGCGTTCCCCGGCGATCACCGCAGTCTTGGTGACCAAGGTCCCGATCACGCCGGGACGCCCTGTGCGCGGGATCGTAAGTCCCTTTAGCGCGGGATGATTGCGAATATTGTCGGGAGTTTCGCCATGGGCCACCTGCCAGCGGATCTCGCCGCGATTCAAATCGATGGCACTGATGCTGGCGTAAGGCGGCTTTACGAGCGGGAGTCCCTGAACGGTCAGTCCCGCGCCCCCGTCGGCCTCGCGAGCCGCAGCAGGCCGGGTATCGGCAGCAGCATCGGCCCCCGCGCCTGCGGCCGTCCGGATGCCCGTGCGCGCCGTCCCCTGGACGTAGGCTTCGTCGGTGACCCTGGCGTCGCCGGGAACCAGCCCCAGCGTGCTTATGGACCGCTGTGAGAACACGTAAGCGGTATGGGTTTCGGGGTCGTAGGAACCGCCTGCCCAGTTGGTGCCGCCCCCTGCCGTCGCCAGTGCCAGTGTCGCCAGCGGACCATCCGCTTTGCTGACGACCGGCGGCGTGAAAATCGGTCCAAGTTTGTATAGAGATGCCACTTTCTCCGCCTCAGCGCGGAGAGCCGGCGTGAAATCGATCAGGTCTTTGATTTGGAATCCTTGAAGATCATACGCCGGCGGCTTGCTGGGAAATGGCTGCGTCGCCGAGTACCATTCGCCCGGCACAGTTCCCTTCTCCACGGGCTTTTCGTCGATCGGCCAAATGGGCTGCCCCGTTACCCGATCCAGAACGTACAGAAACGCCTGCTTGGTCGGCTGCGCGACGGCTTTCACCGCGCGGCCATTCACCGTGAGGTCTACCAGGATAGGAGCGCAGGGAATATCCATATCCCATATGCCGTGATGCACCAGCTGGTAATGCCATTTGCGCTGCCCGGTTTTGAGATCCACCGCCACGATGCTCTCGCCGAAGAGTCCATTGCCGGGCCGATGGCCGCCGAAATAATCGCCGGTGGGAAGCTCCACCGGAAGGTAGGCGATCCCGAGATCCTCATCTACGCTGATCTGCCCCCAGACACCGGCATTGCCGGTGTAATCCGCCGAGTCCTTTTCCCAGGTGTTGTAGCCGAACTCGCCAGGCTTTGGAATCGTATGGAAAATCCATAAACGCTTTCCGGTGCGCGCATCGAATCCGCGGACGTAGCCTTTGACGTTGGTCTTGCTGCGGGGGACTCCGCCCGAACGGTGCGCGGCCCCAACGATCACAGTGTTTCCGGCCACAACCGGCGTCGCATGCAGTCCCACTTCACCAGTCACCAGATCGATCTGCTGATCGTCTTCAAGTTTCAGATCGACGACGCCGTTCTGCCCGAAGGTAGTCGCTGGAGCGCCGGTTTTGGCATTCAATGCAATCAGACGATAGCCCGGCGTGACGTAGAGAATACGCTCTTCGCGGCCGTCGGTCCAGTAGGCCAGCCCGCGTCCCGACAATTGCCGTGGAGCCGCACTGCCGCGCGCACCTTCTTTCTCGCTATGCGTCCACAGAAGCTCTCCCGTAGCCGCGTCTAACGCCACGACGGATCGGCGGGTACCTGCGGTCGCGTACAGGACGCCGTTGGCCATCAGCGGAGTCGTTTCCAGATTGAACTCCGGACGCGGCCCCAAACTGCGCGTGCTAAATCGCCAGGCGATCTCCAGCTTGTCGAAATTTCCGGCATTGATCTGATCGAGCGGAGAGTAGTGTGTGTTTCCGAGGTCGCCCCCATACGTCCTCCACTCGCCGTTCTTGGCGCCTTGCTGCGCCCCCGCAGGCAAACCAAGCAACCCGCAACACAGTACACCGAACAGGATTCGTTTCATGCCACTCCTTTTTGCTACCTAAACACTTTATCGGAAAGTCTACACTAGCTGTTTTAGGACTTCCATGCCAACGGCCATCCAGGACCTCGAGATTGTTCTCATCGTGCTCCTGATATTCGTGGTTGGATTCGGGGCGCTGGCGAACCGGCTTAAAACCCCATATCCCATTCTGCTGGTGATTGGCGGCCTGGTATTGAGCCTGATTCCCGGGATTCCCCGCTTCAATCTGGCACCCGACATTGTTTTTCTGGTGGTGCTGCCGCCCTTGCTTTTCTCAGCTGCATTCACCACTTCGTGGCGCGACTTCCGCTACAACCTGATGAGTATCGGATTGCTGGCCTTCGGACTGGTCAGCTTCACGGTCGTGGGCGTGGCCCTGATCTCGCACTGGATCCTTCCCGGCTTCGATTGGCGCCTGGGGCTGGTGCTGGGAGCCGTGGTTTCCACCACCGATGCGATCGCCGCCACGGCCATCGCCCGGCGGGTCGGATTGCCGCGCCGCATTATCGATGTTCTCGAAGGGGAAAGCCTGATCAACGATGCTACCGGTCTGCTGGCGCTGGAGTTTGCCATCGCCCTGGTAGTCACAGGCGAGACTCCCTCGGTGATGCAGGAGGCTGGACGGCTGCTGTATCTGGTGATCGGCGGTGTCGGCATCGGGTTGGCTCTGGGCAAGCTGGTCGATTGGCTGGAGCATTGCCTCGACGATGCGCCGATCGAGATTACCATCAGCCTGGTCACGCCCTACGCCGCTTATCTTGCAGCCGACCGCATTCACGCCTCGGGAGTCTTGGCAGCGGTTGCGTGCGGACTCTTTCTGGGACGCCGCAGCGCGACTTATTTTTCCTCGGTTGTGCGGCTCGAAGCGCAGGCGTTTTGGAACACCCTGATCTTCGTATTGAACGGGGTTGTTTTCATTCTGATCGGGTTGCAGCTGCCCTACATCCTGGAAGGAATCCAGGGTGTCAGCTTTCGGGAACTCCTGGTTCGCGGCGTACTGGTGAGCGCAGCGGTCATCGTTTTGCGATTCATCTGGGTGTTTCCAGGCGCCTATTTCTCTTATTTCATCCGGCGCAATGTGCTGAAGCAACACGAGGATTATCCGGCCGCTCGGGGTATCTTTGTGGTTGGATGGACGGGAATGCGCGGTGTCGTTGCGCTGGCCGCCGCGATTTCCTTACCCATCATGATTTCCAACGGCATGCCTTTTCCGCAACGCAACATGATTCTTTTTTTAACCTTTTGCGTGATCTTCGTAACGCTGGTGTTGCAGGGTCTCACGCTGCCGGCTTTGATACGCCGCCTGGGCGTGCGGGAGCGAGGCAACGCGCAATACGAGGAAATAGAGGCCCGCAGAATCATGATCGAGGCGGCCCTGCAAAGGCTAGGGGAGAGCCCCGATCGGACAAAACACGCCACCAAGGCCGTTTACGACGACGTGGCCCGGCACTATCGGCTTCGTCAAGGCGCCCTGGAGCGTGCGCGAGGAGCCGGGCGCGTGTTTTCGGAACAACACGACATCTCTGAACGAATCGAGCGGGATTTGCGAAATGCGGAGCGTGTCACCGCCGTCCAGCTTCGCGATCAGGATCGTATTAGCGATGAAGTGCTGCAAAAGCTGCTGCGCGAGCTGGATCTGCAAGATGCGCGGCCTCTGGCTTCCTATCCGGAGGATGGCGACGACGCACGCTGAAGCGGATAGAGCGTCATTAAATACAAGTTCGGCTCTAATCCGCTATATATTTGACAGTCCTCTACTCGTTTGTCATCATGAGGGACTCCGCAGTCATAAATACGTCAGAGGATACATATATGGCACGTCCCTTCCTAAAAGTGTTGCATCATCTGCCTGCATTCAGGTTAATATCCGTCCTATTGTTGCTGGGTTTTGTATCGGCCCTTACGGCCGCTCCCGAGGATCGGGTTACCCTTCCGGTCAACACCGCCGATACCCGCATCATTCCGGGGAATCTGAGCAAACGCGCCGATGCGCGATTCGATCAAGGCGCGGTAGACCCGGGCATGCAGTTGAACGACGTGACCATCCTGTTCAAGCCGTCCACCGCACAGCAGGCGGAGCTGGATCGCCTTCTCGCCGAGCAGCAGAATCCATCTTCCCCGCAATTTCACAAGTGGCTGACGCCGGAGGAGTTCGGCAATCGCTTTGGCGTGAGCGCCAGCGATCAATCCAAAGTCGTCGCGTGGCTCACGGCGGAAGGCCTTTCCGTCGATCGTGTCGGCCGGGGCCGCAACTGGATTGCGTTCAGCGGCAGGGCCGGTCAGATATCCAAGACACTACATACCTCACTGCATCGATTTCAAGCGGATGGCGAGACGCGCCTTGCTAATACCAGTGAGCCCGCGGTGCCGGCGGCATTCGCCGATATGGTGGACGGGTTTGTCGGCTTGAACGACTTTCGTCTGACGTCATTCGCCAAGCCCGTCTCTCCCGACCTCAATTCCGGGACTTCACATTTTCTGGCGCCGCCGGATTTCGCCACCATCTACAACATCGGTCCCCTGTACCAGGCAGGCTATGACGGAACGGGCCAGGGCATCGCGGTGGTGGGCGATTCGGCTGTCTCGCTTAGCGATATCCGGGCGTTTCGGACGCGCTATGGTCTGCCCGCGAACGACCCGCGGCTGCTGCTCTACAGCAGCGTCGATCCTGGTTTCAACGGCGATCAAATCGAAGCTAACCTGGACCTGGAGTGGGCGGGAGCAATCGCGCCGAAGGCGACCATCAGCTATGTGTATGGGCCCAGCGTGGTCAACGCCATCATCGCCGCGATTGGCTCAAATGTAGCGCCAATTTTGAGCATCAGTTTCGGAGGCTGCGAAGTCAATTTTGCCTCCTCGTACTTCCGCGCACTCGCACAGCAGGCGAATGCCCAGGGGATCACCATTCTGGCCGCTTCCGGTGATTCCGGAGCGGCGGGATGCGACTCCCAGGGCTCTGAGCCCCTGGCTGTCCGCGGCCTATCGTCCAGTTGGCCTGCCACGATACCCGAAGTGACCGGCGTGGGCGGCACTCAATTCGTGGAGGGTACCGGCAACTACTGGGCTGCCACCAATTCGCCCACGTTCGGATCCGCACTCTCCTATATACCCGAAGCAGCATGGAATGAATCCGCGGCCATAGGACTCCTTTCGACCGGCGGAGGAACCAGCAATCTTTATCCCCGTCCGGCGTGGCAGACCGGACCCGGAGTGCCCAACGATAACTTCCGCCACATACCCGACGTCGCCCTGAGCGCCGCAGGCCACGATGCGTACTACATCAACTACCTGGGTTTGAACATCGGCGTCGCGGGAACTTCGGCTTCCGCGCCGTCCATGGCGGGGATTGTCGCGCTGCTGAACCACTATCAAGTTGCCAAGGGATTCCAAAAACTGCCGGGGCTAGGCAACATCAACCCGCAGCTCTATCGCTTGGCGCAGAGCGCCCCCGCGGTTTTCCATGACACCACGGCGGGCGACAATATCGTCACGTGCGCTCAAGGCAGCCCGGACTGCCTGAGCGGAAGCATCGGCTACAAGGCCGGACCCGGATACGATATGGCCACCGGTCTCGGCTCCGTCGACGCGAACGCACTGGTCACGCAGTGGAATACCGCGACCAACGCGGTAGTGGTCACATTATCGTCGAACGCCATCGCGCGAAGCTTGAACGACACGATCACGTTGACGGCAACTGTGGTGCCTGCCGCAGGCAGCGGTACTCCCACAGGCACTGTTGATTTCGTGTTTGGGCCGCTCCCGCTAGGCACGGTGACCCTCGCAAACGGCAGCGCAAGCCTGGCCGTGCCGCTATATAAGTTCGGCGGTACTGGCTCCCTCACGCTCGCGGCGGAATACTCGGGAGATGCAGCTTTCAGCTCCGGCGGCGCCACCGTCCGCATTACCATTTCGCTGCCGACGGGCGGCGTGACCTCGATTCTTCCTTCGGCTCCCAACACGGTTTGGCCTCAGCCGCCGGATGCACAGGGTTTGAGCTGGCAAACCACCATTAGCTTGCGCGAAGTTGCTGGGGTTCCGGCCATCGTTACCGGTTTCACCATCGACGGCCAAGCCCAGGATCTCCAGAAATACTTCTCTTCGCCCAATATCCTTCCCAATAGCACGGTCAGCATAAACGTTGTATTCCGTAATATGACGGCCCCACTCACTCGCACTTTCGGATTTACAGGTGTGGATCCAACCGGGCTAACCTGGACCCGGCAGGTGACCGTGACTTACTCTCCGCTCCCGACCTACAACTACTTTGGCCTGTCGGCTACACCGCTGACAGTCACCCAGAATGTGACCGCCGACCCCTCTTGCCAGTGGTCGCTGCAACTCAATATCGATGACCTGGGCGGTTATGGAGGAAATCTTATCAGTGGGTTTTTTGTCGGCGGCCTGAGCTTGACCAGCCAAGTCTCGTCGATTTTCGGCACCACCCGCCTGGAAGCCTGGAGCGGGTTGCAGGGTACCCTTTGTTTCGGCGGAATCACGCCTCCGGCCAGCAACACCATCGAGATCGACCTTAGCGACGGAGCCACTACCGAGCTGACCGTTTCATTCGCGGGCCCACCGCCAACGCCGGCATCGTTCTTTGGTGCACAAGCAGCACCGGCGAAGATTTCGGCATCGCCGGCGAATGTGACACTCGCGGCCAACCCCGGCCAACCGGGGCAGAACACGCTGGCGGTGAATCTTACGGATACGATGGCGGCATGGACGGCCTCGATCTATCCCGCCAATCGCACAACATCGTGGTTGAGCCTTTCACAGCTTGCAGGCGTCGGACCGGGCCAGATCACTCTGCGGGCTAACGGAGATGGATTCGAGCCGGGCGCATACCGGGCGGCCATTGTTCTGCAATCGCAGAACGCGGTGCCCCAGTACGTCTCGGTTCCGGTCATGTTCGTGCTGGGTGGAAGCACCTCCGGCACGTCCATTAGTGCTGTGGCTAATTCTTATTCCTATCAAAGTGTAGCCAGCCCGGGAATGCTTCTGTCCGTTTTCGGTTCGCATCTGGCGAACGCTCCGCAGACTGCGTCGGGAAATCCGTTGCCGTATTCCACCGCGGGAGTCACGGCAACCATCAACGGTTTGGCAGCGCCGATTCTCTATGTTTCGCCGAACCAGCTGAACGTGCAGGTTCCCTATGAAGTAGGAGCCGGAACAGCAGTTTTGGGGATCAATAACAACGGTCAGATCGCGGGCTTCCAATTTCAACTCACGCCTACCGCACCGGGAATTCTCACGGACGCGGCGGGGAATGTTTCTCCGGCCTCCAACCTGCGGCCAGGCGGCGTCGGCACTATCTATATAACCGGCATAGGGGAGGTATCGCCGCACCTGAAGACTGGCTATGCCGCTTCTCCCACGACCTCGCCCGCTAGCCAACCGAAACCGCTTCAGCCAATCTCGGTGACCATCGGCGGCGTGCAAGCGTTCCTGCAGTACGGGGGACTTGCCCCCGGTCTGATCGGAACGGCCCAAGTGAACTTTATTGTGCCGACATCGGTACCAGCCGGGGTACAACCCGTGGTTGTAACCGTGGGTGGAGTATCCAGTCCACCGGTGAATTTGACGGTCCAGGCTCCCTAGGAGCTTCGCGTCAAGTAAGACCTTCCGGTTACTTGTGCTGGCCTTCCGCCAGCTTGGCCGATTCGCGAGCGCGCGCGATAACGTAGGCCTGGATTGTCCGAACCTGGTCGGGGTTGAGGATGCTCTTGAACGACGGCATGCCGGCCGAGGCTCGGCTGCCACCCAGGACAATGTTCTCGAAGTCCTGGTGGATTTCTTTGCTCGCATAACGAAGATCCGGAACGGGCCCCGCGACTGCGTTTATGCCGTGACAGGGCGCGCAGTTCGAATTGAAGAGTAGATTCCCTTCGTGCACGGTTTTCGGCGAGGCATTGCTGGTGATGGCCGGCGCGGGCGGATCCCTATGTCCGTAAGGCGGAGCTTTCAGCGTCGCCGTGCCATTCAGATGGAACGTGAGAATTCGTCCATAGCCCGGTTTCACTGGGCCGTGGCCGGGGGCATTGAACGATCCGGGTGCTCCGCCCCAGCCCACCATGAGAGTGAGATATTGCGCCCCATCGACTGTGTAAGTGACGGGAGGCGCCATGATGCCGGTACCCGCATCGAACGTCCACAGCTCTTTGCCGTCGGTGGCGCGATAAGCGGCCAACATGCCGTCCCCGCGTCCTTGAAACACTAGATTTCCGCCCGTGGCTAGAACGCCGCCGTTTTCGACCGTCGGACTCTTCACGCGCCACGCGGCCTTCTGCGCCACGGGATCCCAGGCGACCAATTCTCCGGAGGCCGGCGGCATCGATATCAATTTGGCGTTCAGTGGCCCATCGTACAATCCATCGAGAGCGAGGTTAGAGCGTTCGGCATCGTACTTCCATTTTGGGTCCGGCGCATGCAGGAACTGCGTTCCGGCCTTGGCGGACAGATAGACCAATCCGGCGGTTGGGCTGAACGCCATGGGATTCCAGTTGTGCGCGCCGTCCGGGCTGGGCGAGACAATCGCGGGCTTAAGTTCAGCGGCACCGGGCGATTCGATGGGACGCCCCGTCTTTGGATCGAGTCCGGTGGCCCATGTGACGCCGTTGACGAAGGGGGCGCCCGAGATAAATTCTCCCGTTTCGCGATCCAGAACGTAGAAGAAACCGTTCTTGTTCGCCTGCATGATCACTTTGCGCGCGCGGCCGCCCACGGTAAGGTCAGCCTGCATCAGAGGCTGCGTGGCATCGTAATCCCAGTTCTCGCCTGGCGTGGTTTGAAAATACCACGCGAGTTCGCCGTTGTTCGCATGAACGGCAATGATGGAAGCCGTATATAGGCTGTCGCCGCCGCCGCGGATGGCCCGATACCAGGCCGTGGCGTTGCCGGTTCCGAAATACAGGAGGTCCAGCGTGGGATCGTAGACGATGCCTTCCCAAGGTGTGCCACCCCCGCCGGCCTTCCAATATTCGCCGGACCAGGTCTTCGCCGCGCTCTCCATGGCCTTCGACTCGAACCCTTTGGACGGATCGCCAGGCACCGTGTAGAAGCGCCAGGCCATCTTGCCCGTTTCGGCATCATAGGCCGAGATATATCCGCGGACGCCATTCTCCGCACCGGCGTTGCCGATGATCACCAGTCCCTTGGCGATGCGGGGAGCGCCGGTAATCGAGTATTGCTTGACGTTATTGGTAGTGGCCGCGGTCCATACGGGTGCGCCGGTGTGCTCATCGAGAGCGATCAGCCGGCCATCCAAGGTTCCGACGTATACTTTTCCGCGATACAGAGCTACGCCGCGATTGACCACATCGCAACAGATGAAGTAAGCATTTTCCCGCGGCACCTTGGGGTCGTAGGTCCAGCGGATATCGCCCGTCTTCGCGTCTACGGCGTAGACCACGCTCCAGGTACCCGTGGTGTAGATGACGCCATCCTCTACTAGAGGCGTAGCTTCCAGGCCACGCGTGGAGCCCAATTCGCGGCTCCAGGCCAGACCGAGCTTGCTCACCGTCTGTTCGTTGATCTGGTTCAGCGGACTGAACCGATGATCATCGTAGGTTCGACCGTACATGAGCCAATTGTTGGTGTCCTGATCCGCGCCGCGAAGCGTCGTGTCGTCCAGCGTTTTCGGGCGGCTGCAGGAAAGGGACGCAAAGAGGGCCGGCAAGATCGTCCAGGCGATGATGTATCGCTTCAACATGGAATGAGTCTCCTCAGGGACGCAATAAAGCGTCAACTATAACACTCCGGACGAACATCCAAAAACAAACTCGCCGCTACCGGTATTCCGGAAGCGGCGAGATGTTAGATAACTTGGGATGATCTTAGAAGATCAGTCTGGCGACCATCTGCCCACTCCGTGGCTGGGAACCAGCGCCGTTCACCGAGTTCACGAAGCCGAAGCCGTTAGAAAGCGCGCCGGGCGTTCCATTCGCAAACTGGTTGGTGTTCAGAACCGTAGCAGTCGGGTTGGCGGCCGACGGAGCAGACAGGAACGTCCGATTGAAGACGTTCTGGAACTCGATGCGGACGTTCAGGCTGACCTTGCCTTCCTTGGCGAGCGGGAAAACTCTCCCAAGGCTTAACGATTCGGCCGGCTGCCGCTGCCAGCGGTAGTTGTTGAGATACGGGGCGGTCGCGCCGTACTGGCCCGTGCCCACATCGGTCCAAGCCGCCGGATTCAATACCAGTTGCTTGGTGGGGTCGAAGCAGTGGCAGTTGGGATCCTGCAGGAAGAACGGCTGGCCGGGAACCAAGTTCTGGAAGGTAGTTCCGCCGCCCCATAGGGCCGGGTTGTTCGCCAGACCGCGCTGCATCTGGTTGAGGAAGTTGTTGTTGGAGCTAGCCGTGGGGAGCACAGCGCCGCTCTGGTAGCGCAGGAACACGCCCAACGTCCAGTCCTTGGTGACCCAGGAGGCAGCCTTCATTGCTTTGTGGTCACCCGGCATCTTGGGCGTGCGGTAGTTGATGGAGATCAGGCTCACCAGGGGCTGGCTGAAACCCGAAATCTGCTTGTTCTGGGGGTAGTTGTATACATCGTTGATGCGCGGCGGATTGGGCGTCAGATACGATGTATCCGAGTTCGCGCCGTTCGCCAATTCCTTCTGCCAGGTGAAGGCATACTGCACATCCAAACCATGCGAATAGCGTTTGGTGACCTTGAGCTGCAGCGAATCATACCAGGTGTCGCCCAGCGGCGGCCCGAGGAACGGAGGCACGCCGTTCCACTGCGGCCACGGGCGCAAGGCTTGACCAAGTTGTTGGGTGGCCGGGAACTGGGGATACACCGACGGGACGACCTGAAGGCCGGACGGCAGTCTCGTAATCGCCAGGTTCGGGAAACGGGCCTGTACCAGCGGGGAGGTGATCGGCGTAGTGAGCAAGGCCATGTCGCTGGCGCTGTTGATATTCAACCCGGCGTTCTTAATATCCTGGGGAGTCAGGGAGTTGTAGTTATACGTGGAGAGCAGCGGAGCGGTCCACCACACCCCGCGGTTGCCGACGTAAGAGACATCGATCACCGTTCCCCGGACTACTTCGTGCTGGACACCGAGGCTCCACTGGAGGATACGCGGAAGCCGACCGGCATTGCGGTCTATGGAAATAAAGGGTGATTGGGGAGGCGCGTATCCGGGCGCGACCTGGAACGGATAGTGCGCCGAGAAATCCGGCCACACCAGCGGTTTGTTGCCGAACGAATTGCCCGGCGCGAACGGGTTGCCGTACTTAAGCTGGCCGGCCGGGATACCTGCGACGTTCTGATCGCTGTAAGTGTAGAAGTCCGGCACGCTGTAGGAGAGGAACGCGTTGTTTGGCGACGTCCCGTAGGATACGCCCGAACCCAGGCGAATCACGGTCTTCGAGTTCACGCTGTAAGCGATACCGAGGCGCGGACCAAGGGCCCAAGGGTAATTGTTGTTGAGGCTGCAGTTGCAGCTGCCGCCGTAGACTATCCCGCCGATACGCCCGCCTACTGCGGGATTCGGGGTGTTGAACGCAGCATCCTGCATGCGCCCGTGTTGCTCGGCAAGAAGCGTGGCGTAATCATAGCGCAGCCCAAAATCGATGGTCAGCTTGCGGGTGACCTTCCAGGTGTCTTGCGCGTACACCCCGAAGCTGTGATTGCCTAGTCTGAGGGTGTCCTGCGGCGACAAATTCAAGCTGGTGTAATTGCCCATCAGGAAGCTGGCATACGCAAACCCGGTCGCACCGTTCGCAAAGGTGATGCCGGTGGCATAGGGGTTGGCCGTTTCCGCCTGCGCAAACCCAAACTGACCGTTGGAGCGCGATCCGTTTGCAATCGGCAAGCCTTCAAAAATCGCTTCGCCGCCAAACTTGAACGTGTGGTTGCCCTTGACCCAGGTGAAACTGTTCGTGAAGGTGGGCTTGGTGTCTTTCTGGAAAAGGGCGGAGAAGCCCACGCCCATGGCGACGTTGCTGCCGCCCTTGCCCCCGTCGAAGCCGGGCGTGATGCCCGGGAACTGGTTGGGGATGTAAAAAACATTGCTTCCGAACAAGGTGCTTTGGTCAAATTCGGCCGACGGAAGCGTGTACAGAGTGGTGTGAACCAGGCCCGCGCCGAAGTGCATCAGCAGCGTGGGAGTAAGGGTCTGGTCGTAGTTGAGACGGGTGGTCTGCGACAGGTTGTTAGTAGGAATGGCGGTGCTGAAAGCCTGGGTGTAGCCGTTCGCCGACGGCGAATAGACCCGGTTCGCCGAGTAGAACATGGAAACCTTGATCGAGGGGCTCAGGTTGTGATCCAGCTTCAACGTCGGGAGTTCGGTGTGCGTGAAATTGCGGTAGCCGGGAACCTGGTAGTTATTGACCACAGCATTCGGAAGCGTCGCCTGCGGAAGCAGTCCCTGGATCTTGAGGGCCGTGGCATCCAGCTGCGTTGCAGGAATCCTGTTGCCTACGAACGGCGTTCGGACTACCTGTCCGGCGATGACCGTCGAGGTCGTCGGATCGTAAATCTGGTTGCCGATCAGGGCGTTGCCCAGCGGATCGACCTGCGGCACGCCGCCCAGCGTAAGCTGAGGATTGAGAACCGAGGCGAAGTTGCCTTGCTGGAAGGCCGCCGTGGGAACCGTGTTCAGGCCATTGGTGGTCAGCGACTTTTGAATGTACTGCTCATAGCTGAAGAAGAAGAAAGTCTTGTCGTGCCCATCGTAGATCTTGGGAATCCGGATGGGGCCGCCGAAGGTGCCGCCGAAATCGTTGCGGCGGAGCGAATTACGCACGTGCTGGCCGCTTTTCTGGGAGTTCGTCAAGCCCGCATCGGTGAAGGGCGTACCGGCACTGAAGGCTTCATTGGCAAGGTAGAAGAAAGCCGCACCATGGTACTGGTTGGTGCCGGACTTCATGGTGTAGTTGATGTAACCACCGCCTGCCTGGCCGAATTCGGCCGCGAAGTTGGAGGTCTGAATGGATACTTCCTGAATCGCGTCGACGCCGGTCTGGTTGGTGGAGTTTTGCTGCTTCCAGAAACCGTTGGTGGCGTCCTGGCCCTCAATGCGGACCGATTGCGAGCTGGACGGCATTCCATTAACGCGAAGTGTATTGTCGCTAGCGAACCGCGCGCCAGGGAGCAAGCCGATCACTGCCAGAGGGTTGCGTACACCGGCGCCATTGCTGCCCAGAGTGAAGATGGGGAGGCTGTTCATCCGGTCTATGGAGACGTTGTGGCTCAACTCGCCGCTCTCGGTCTTCAGGAGCGTAGCTTCCGACGTGACCGTAACCGATTCCGAGGTCGCACCCACTTCCAGCGTGAAGTCCACGCGGAACGTTGTGAGGGAGGATACCTCCACGCCGGCTCGAACTGCTCTCTTGAATCCCGGCGCCGTCACAGAGATTTCGTAGGCGCCGACGGGCAGCTGAGGGATCGTGTAATTGCCGGTACCGGACGACGCAGCCGTATAGACGGTACCGTTGCTGGTGTTTTTGGCTTCGACAGGCGCATTCGCCACGACGGCCCCAGCGGGATCCTGAACTGTCCCGGTGATTGTCCCTCGATCGCTTTGGGCCATCGCAGCCAAGGCGCAAAGCAACAGAACACACCAAATTTGTATGGATCGCATAGATTTCACCCTATTCTTCCCCCCCGGGATGCGGGATGCCGGCTTGGGAGGTTTTCTCCCGCGCAGAACAAACCCACTTCAAGCTCGTTGAAAAGTATAGCTCTGATTTTTCAACGGGTCAAACTAAACTTAAGTCACTTCTTGCCGGATTCCCTTCTCCCTAAATCCATATAAACGCTGGCGTCTCTCCTGAAATCCATAGTCAGAATGACTCCATCCGAGTCCGGTCACAGCAAGGATGAGGATGGGGCCTCGGCGGCAAATTTGCGTCTATTTTTTGGATGGGGTACGGGTAGGACTATCGAACTTGGAAGCCGATCCGCCACATTGGGTGTATCCCGCCCGGAGAGCCGAGAGGCGCACGGTCCAAGCCGGGTGAGCAGGAGAAGAATACTTCGCCAGAGCAGCAAGACTTGGCTGGAGGCTGGCCGGAGCCGGATCTAGTCTGGCCAGGAGGCATCCCGCCCACGCATCGGCGCGTACTTCCGCGGTCCAGGTCTTCTTTATCCAGGCGGCTCCCAGACTTTCGTCCAGCGCATGACCCACCTCATGAGCGATGAGGGCAACGATCCCGCCATCGCCGAAGCTGTCGTATGCGGCCGCAAGGAACTGCGGCGAGTACACCAGCTTGGCCTGGCCGGAGTCGGCGATTAACATGGCATTGGCTGCCGTAGGGTTGCGGAACAATGCCATGGTGGGACATTGGACCCCGCACAGTGTTTTCACGGCTGCGTTGACCCTGTTCGCCAATTGCAGCGCGTCGCTGCTGGGACGTTGATCCGAATCGGCCTTGTAGGAAGAGGCGGCAGGCCCTAGCGCGCACACAATTTCTGCCCGCAACGGCATGATAAGCGCCGCTGCCACTAGCCATCTGCCTCGGTTATTGTTTTTCATTTTGACTTAAAACATGCGCTGCGGCCGCCCCAGGAGAGAGCGCAACACGCTGATCCGCTCCTCGCTTCCAACCAGCAGATCCTCCGGAAATTTGCGGTAGGCGAGAATGTCGCGATACGTCTGGGGCGACACAAGCGAATTCACGCCCAGTCCCGCCAAGTACTGCAAATGCAGACTCAGATCCTCATTGATTTGCACGCCTGCCAGCATCGGCTCCAAGTCCGAGGCTCTGCCTGCGTAGGTTGCCAGCAAATCCATCCCGGAATGAAACTGCGTTTCCGCGAGCGAAGCCGACACACGCGCGTAACCGGGCTGGCTCAGCCGCTTCTCGATTGCATCGACATTAATGGGACCGGCATCCGGGCGGCCCAACAACACCAGGTCGTAACCATCGCCGTTCAAGAAGTTGCTCCACACGGTTCCGTTGGGAAAGACGCTGAAGAACGTGGCGAGCTGGGTCTTGACGGTCTCTTCATCGCTGTCGTAAATCGGAAGCCATTGGGCCACCACGCCGCCTGGGTTGAGGTGTCTTTTTACTAACTCGAAATACTCCTTGGAGTACAGCGTGGAAGTCCCTTTTACCCAGGGATGGATAGGGTCTGTGGTGATAATGTCGAACTTGCCCGGCTCCGTAGAGATGTAATGGCGGGCATCGTCGTAAACGATTTGCGTGCGCGCGTCGTGCACTACGTCGTTGTTCTCCTTGACAAAAAACTCGCCGGATGCGGCAGGAATCATGCGCTCCAATTCACAGACGACGATGCGCTGCACCTCCGGATACAGGACGAACGATCCGGCCGTAACTCCGGCGCCGAATCCCACCACCAGTACCGAGCGTGGATCGGAATGTAGCAGCGCCGGAACGTGCCCCATCATGCGCTGCAGACGCATATCGATCGCAGCGGAGGAAGCCTCCGACTTACCGCTCACGTAGAAGAATCGCTGATCTCCGCGTTGGGTGATCACCACTGAGGAATTCATTCCCTCGCCCACGAACAGCGTCTTTGCCTGGGAATCCATGGATACCGCCAAGCCCCGCAGAATAGGCGCGATGCGCCGTCCGTAAGCGATCACCTGCCAGGGAACACCGGAGACGGTTGCGGACAGCCCCCACGCCACCACGCCGACGCCGGCCACTCCGGCAATGGCGGAAAATACCGGCACGCGATTCCGCGCGGTCAGAGCCGCTGCGCCGAGCGCGACCAGACCGCTCGCAGCGGCCAGCCAGATCAACACCTGCTGGGAGCCCTGGGTTCCGATGGCGGGAATCAGCAGCAGAGTGAACACCAGAGCGCCGATGATGGAACCCGCGGTATTGGCGGCGTAGACCTCACCGGCCAGCCGGGCGGGATCCTCGCCCTCGGCTGCAGCCCCGGCCAAGGCCAGCGGGAAGCTGGCGCCCCAGAGCAGCGTCGGAAAAAGAATCGACCGCAGACAGCGTGTCAGGTCTAGATCGAAAGTGAACCAGGGGTTGGTAGATAACCATGGATCCACCGGCCAGTAGGGCAGGACATAGGTCAGGGTGAAGGCGGTCCAGGCGATGGCGCCCGCTAGCAGGACCTGGCAGCCGGCCAGCGCCAAGCGCGATTGTCCGGACACTTTCTGGAGCCGGCGCGCCAGAAATGAACCAGCCGTGCTGCCTCCCCACAGGCCCAGCAAAAAGACTGCCAGGATGATCGAGAAGGTATATACGGTTGCGCCCAACAACAGCGAGAGGAGCCGCGTCCATACCACTTCGGCGCCCAGCGCGGTCAGTCCCGAGAGTGCGATCGCCACATATATCAGCTGCGCGCCGCGCGCCCGCTGCACGCCCCGGTCTTCCACCTGGATGGGAGGCTTGTGTTTCGCGCGCGCCGCCAGGGCCCAGGCGAGCAACGCGACACCTGCGTTAATGGCTGCGGCGAAGTAGGTCGCGACCGCCATATCGTACACGCGGAGCAGATAGAAGCCCGTTGCCAGGCATCCGATCACGGCTCCCGCAACATTGGCACTGTACAGCAGACCCAGCCGGGAAATTCCCGTGGGCGTGATCTCGATCCAGCGGGCGATGGCGGGCAATGAGCCGCCCATCAGCAGCGTCGGCGGGAACAGACATGCAGCCGCAACCACGCCTCGCAGCGCCAACCCCGGCATTCCACTGGTCGGGCCCGCAAGGTAAATGCGTCCGATCAGCGGAACCCCGAACAGGGCGATGATACCGAACGCTCCGATTCCCAATTCGAGCAGCGCGTAGACCCGCATGGGATGGTAGCGCGCGGAAACCAGCTTGGGCAGTGCGGCGCTCCCCAGGCATAAGCCGCCCATGTAGGCTGCCAGGAGCAGGCCCAAGGACACTGCAGAGGAACCGATTACGAATTCAAGTAACTGGAACCAGACGATCTCGTAAATGAGCGCTGCGCAGCCGCTGGCGGCGAACATGAGCATCCAGAGGATGATGAGCTGGCGGGGAACTAAAGTACCTGAGCCGTCCGAAATTGCCGGAGTCGGGGCATCCGTCTGCGCACCATGGACCGGTCTGTCTGCGACCGGCTCCCGCGATGCTAAGGGGCGTCGGGCCATTCCCATAGACTACCGGAAAGCGTGATCCCATCAACGGATAACGCCGGGGCCCGCCACATGAGAGTTCAAGCAGTAACGTTTTAAGGGGGGTGGCAATCCGAACGGTTCTTCATAAGAGCTGCCCAGCACCACCACGTTGCGCTTTAGGCGCTGCACTTTCACAGTGCTCAGATCCGGTGCCTGGCAGGTCTCAACTTCATCCAAGCCGTTCTTATCCATCCCCCTCTTGCTGGTTAGGTCCCGTTAAGAACCTCCTTTGCAATCGCACCAATACGAGTGCAATCGAAGTGCCACGGCGCCTGATCGGACGCGCGTTGAAAACAATACTCATCAGAATCTCTGCCGAAGCCAGGTGCGTGTTTTCACGACATGAGGTGGGCCGGGCAGCGGCCAAGCGCATCTTCCTCCTCGATGCGATCGGCCCGTGTTGGTAGTCACCGGCCCTACCTTTAAGACCTGGCTGATTCATCCAGCGTTTCGAGAATGGCCCTACCAGTACGAGGATTGAACTGCGATTCGCGTTGCGTGAGCACAATTTTGGGGACACAAATTCGCAAATCGCGAACCTGCCTGTAAGTGCTTAATAAAATGTGGCTTTAGTGTGGTGCGCCCGGAGGGACTCGAACCCCCGGCCTATTGGTTCGAAGCCAATCGCTCTATCCAGCTGAGCTACGGGCGCATGGCCTCATCGTATCACCCTGAAGAGCAGGCACGAAGGCAGGCTACCTTATCTTATGCAACGCTCCCGGCAAAAATAGCCGGCAACAGTACCTCGCCGTTTGACGTTCTATGGCCCTTAGTCAAAACAACCTTAGTACCCCGGAGAGTCTTGTGCCTCGTCAGAACCGATGCTATTCTTCCAATAGATTCGTGGAAAAGATTTCACCACTGACGCAGAGGAAGCGATGCTTGAACTAATCGTCACTGTCCTCATTACCGTGAGCTCGGCGCTCCTGTTCGGATACTGGTTCCGTTATACCTGTCTCCTGATCCTGAGTGCGCGAACCACGCGGGACTATGCGGCAGAGATCGCTCAGGTGAATCAATTGAGCTTCCTGCAAGTGCAGGCCGAGTTGCGCAGCCAGCCTGTCGAGCTGGACCGGCTGCAGGCCGCCCTGGATCGCGATTACGCAGTCATCAATAACCTGATCCAAAGTTCCTCGGGCGACTGGGGAATGGAAGATCGGATGCTGCAACTGAACTATCGTTTGATGGGCGCATGGTGCGCCGTCAGCCGCCGGTTCTCAGCCGAGATGGGTCGGCAGGCCCTGGACGAAATGTCCACCATCATTGCGCACTTCGCGAACGGCCTCGGCGAGCGCGCCGCGGTTGGCGCAGCCGCCTAAGCCACTCTTCACTTTTTCCGTCTCTCTTTATTCAGCTGGAACTTGCAAGCGACCGCTTTGCCACGCCAGGTTGAAGTTCTCACCCAGATAAACACGGCGGACTTCGGGATCGTTTCCTAGCTGGTCTGGCGTGCCGGAGCGGAATATGCGGCCCTCATTGATGATGTAGGCCCGGTCGGTCACGGCCAAGGTCTCGCGGACGTTGTGGTCGGTGACCAGAATGCCGATTCCGGAGCGCTTCAAATCGAAGATGATCTTCTGCAGCTCCAGCACCTGAATCGGGTCGATTCCCGAGAACGGCTCGTCCAGCAGCAGGTAGCTGGGCTCGATCACCAGGCTGCGGGCGATCTCCACGCGACGGCGCTCGCCCCCCGAAAGCATATAGCCCTTGCTGTTCCGAACCGTTTCGAGGCCAAGGTCCGTAATCAGGCGGTTCGCACGATCGCGGCGGTCGCGGCGCGAAAGCGGCAGCGTTTCCAAGATCGCCATCAGGTTGTCTTCCACCGACAGCTTGCGGAACACCGAAGCTTCCTGCGGAAGATAGCTGATACCTCTCCGCGCGCGCTGGTACATGGGCAGCGGCGTGATGTCCTGGTCGCCTAGAAGCACCTGGCCGGAATCGGGCAGAATCAGCCCTACGATGCAGTAAAACGAAGTCGTTTTGCCCGCGCCGTTGGGTCCGAGCAGTCCCACAACCTCGCCCGGTTGAACTTTGATGGAGACATTGTCCACCACCTTGCGCCCGCGGTACGATTTTGTAATTTCCGCTGTCTGAAGGGCTTTCACGTCGGCTACTTTTTGCGGATGGTGCTCTCGGCCTGCTTGCTTTCCCCCCGCTCCACCACCAGCCTATCACTGTTAATCCACAACGTGATCGTTTCGCCGGTGGTATTGCCTTGCGCCGTATCCACCAGCAGGGGCTGGCCTTTTCGCAGGATCACCTTCTGATCGTCGGCGTAGTATTCGCCGTGCTCGGATGTGCCGGTTCGCGTGCGCGTGGTCTTGCCGGTTGTCGCCACGCTCACGATCCTGACGGCCCCATCCGCGAAGGCTTTATCCAGCGAAGAATCCGCATCGGCGGGCTTCAGAAACGCTTGCAGCTCCTTTGAATTGACCGTAAGCCCTGGACGCGTCAGCAGGACGCCGCCCTGATAGAACGCCACTCTCGTTTGTTCGGTATAAACGAGATCCTGCGCGCGAACCACGGTGAAAATGGGTGGTCCGGGCGCTTTGGCTTTGCCGGCTTTCGATTTGTCGGCTGCATCATTCTTCTTCGTGGCATTATCGGCGAACTGGCTCACCACTTTGTTGTGCGCCTCCATCACCCCGCGGTCACGGTCGATTTCAATCCGGTCCGCATCCACGCGATTCGCGCCCTGCCAGGCTCGAGCGTTGCCCTCATAGCGAATGTGCTTGTTGCCGTTACTGGAGATCATGCGATCCGCGGAAGCCTGCATCACCTCTTCGTTTGAAAGCATCGCGGAAGAAGCTCCCTTGCGATCCGGCTGCCGGGTGGAGGACACGTGGCCTTCCGCGGTGTAGTCCCCGGATTTCTGATTCAGGAGGATCCGGTCCGCATTCACCGAACCTGTTGGGTCCCAGAATCGCGCCGACCCGTCCAGCGTCATCACGTCCTTGGATTGATCCAGCGTCGCTTTGTCGCCGCGCGCACGCCGGTCGCCTTCTTCGTATTGGAAGTTTGTCGTTTGTTCCAGGCGAGCCAGCTCGCCCGTGTTGGGATCGAAGGTGGCCAGGATGTCCTTGCTCTGGGTATGGGTCAACGTCGGGGTCGTCTTGGGCGCCTTCGCCGGACGCTCCGTCAAAGTCGACGCGTTGACCGATCGCACAGATTGGATGCGGTTCTCACGGCCGTAGGCCACCCAGATGCGATCGCCCTGCATCGCCCGTTTGGGCGCATCGGGATGGTTGGGCAGAAACTCGAGCTTCCCTGGACCGTCCGTTTCCACCTTCTCGATCTCTTTGCCGCCGGCCCGCATTCCCAAACGGATCACATCACTGCGCAGGATGCGGGTATCGCCGGCTTGCGCACCGGGGCGCGGAATAGGAGTGGCTTCCGCAACGCTCTTCCCGGTGGCCACCGCACTCGTCAGCGTGCTCTCTTTTTCGGCAGTGGTAAAGTCCAGATCCAGCCGATCCGAATTCACGGTGGTCCGCGCCGTATCCGAAGTCGAAATCAACTGCGCGTGGTCGCGGCCCTGGATGCTGCGGATCACCATGCCCTCGTCGAAGTTCAGGTCCATCTCATCCGCGGCGTACTCCACTTTGCGGCCGGGATCGTCATGTACGCCGCGGGCTTTCTGGACTTTCGCGGAGCGAATGACGCCCTTATCCAGCAGCACGTCGCTCCGGCCAGCGTTCATGTGCAGCGTGTCGCGCGTAAAACTCGAAGTCGGATACAAGGCAACCTTCGAATCGTGTTCGTAATATACGGCTTGTTCCGCCTCGACGTGCATGGGCTTAGCCGCCGGAGTTTTACCATGCCAGTCGAGAGCTACCTTGCTGAGGAGATGCAGCTCACGGATGGTGGGATCGTATTCCGCGCCCACCGCCGATCCGTTACCCCGATCGAAGCCGAACGTCACAGGCCGGTCCGTCGTGGCTTTACCCGATTCGCTCTCGAAATGCATCCCGGACCCGTGGATGCGAAGCAGGCGGCCGGTGGGCTGCCCATCCGCGGGAACTCCCATGGTGATATCGACGTCGCCATCCGAGAACAGCGTCTTGGCCGCCATATCGAACTGCGCCTTCTCCGAACGGATCAAGTCGGATTTTTCGCCGTCATTGCGAAACAGTTGTAACTCGACGCCTTCCAGTTCCGCGACATTGGGCTCCTTGATTTCACGAATGTTGCGCGCGCGAATGGTGAAATGCTTCTTATCGCCTTTAAAAACTGTATGTTCCCAATTGTTGGCGCGACCGTCGACGCCTAGTTCGAGCGGCTTGGGTTGAGCCTGAACATCCTTTCCGAGGATGTCCCTGCGCTTGATAAAACTAGCGCCCACGAAGAAAATGACGGCAACAATGGCGGCGAGAAAAAGCCACCGGGTTCGGCGCATACAGGTGCCTCTATGGTAACGCCCCTTACAAAGCCGCCACGAGTTTGGCCAGCAGAGCCGTCCGATCGGCGATGCGATGGATCAGGATGCTCTCATGCGCCGCGTGTGCGCCTTCCCCGACCGCACCCAGACCGTCGAGCGTCGGAGTGCCCAGCGCGGCGGTGAAGTTGCCGTCGGATCCGCCTCCACTCGCAGATTCTTCCAGCTCCACACCGATTTCCGCCGCCAGGTGTCGGGCTGTGGCGAACAATTTCCGCACCGCGGCCGAGCGTTCCATCGGCGGCCGATTCAAGCCGCCGGTCACCTCGATCTTGCAGCGCTTGTCGAAGGGTTTTAACGTGGCGAACTGGCGCTCCAGGTAGCGGGCATCCGCGGCGCGCGGTGCGCGAACGTCGATTTCCACGTGGCACAGTGCGGGCACCACGTTGCTGCGCGTGCCGCCCTGGATGACGCCTGGACTCACGGTGATGCCTCGATCCAAACGTGTAAATCCCGCGATTCGCTCCATTTGACGCGCCATCTCCAGCACGGCGTTCGCGCCCTTTTCGAAATCGAGGCCGGCGTGCGCGGCTCGACCGCGAACCGTTACGTTGAAATCACCCACACCCTTGCGAGCGGTCTTCACCTTTCCTTCCAGTCCGGTGCCGGGTTCCAGCACCAGGACGGCTGCGCTCCGGCGGGCAATCGCTTCGGTGAGCGCGCGCGAAGACTCACTGCCGGTTTCTTCATCGGCATTAATTTGCAGGACAACTTTGCGCTGGACGGGAACAGTCAGCTCGCGAAGAATCCGCATGGCGAAGACGAAGAACACGAGTCCGGCCTTCATGTCGAGTACGCCGGGTCCCCACAATCGCCCGCGAGCCTGACGAAACGGCATCGTTTTCAGCGTCCCGACCGGCCATACGGTATCCGAGTGCCCCAGTGCAAGAATCTGCCCCGATGTCTTCGAACCGGGCAGTACAAATTCACAGCGAATGTGGCCACCCGGATATCTCCGGACCCGCGCGATGTCGCTCACCTGCCGCGAAAACAACTCCACAAAACGATCTACTCCGCGCGTATGGCCGGTGGGTGATTCGCATTCGACCAATTCTCGGATGCACGCGATCATCTGTTTTTGTTTGGCGCGCGCCGCACGAAGGAACGAATCCACGCTTGCTATAATAGCGGGACCGCACATGCCAGCTCTGGACATCCAGGCCATCCGCGAAATTCTGCCTCATCGTTACCCCATGCTTTTGGTGGACCGCATTGAGGAA
>Ga0105245_10000276_pt1 | contig 48573 bp, 41 predicted proteins | sample KBSM54metaG_FD_81523 | JGI IMG/M metagenome (GOLD analysis project Ga0105245, IMG submission 81523) | Miscanthus rhizosphere microbial communities from Kellogg Biological Station, Michigan, USA - KBS M5-4 metaG | ecosystem: Host-associated > Plants > Roots > Rhizosphere > Soil | place...
ATTCAAGACCATTGCCAAGGGCATTCTGGTGAGGCAACCTAAGGGCGATCGCATTAACGTAACGGCTCTGAAGTCGCTCGGCGAAAACTGCGACACGAATCGAGATGCAGACAAGAAATAGGATCGCCTTGGTATTACTCTGCGGGCTCGCGCCTGGCATCGTGCTTGCCCAAAATGTGAAGAGCGTCTGGAGCGGCGTATTCACGGCTGCACAAGCGGCGCGCGGCGAGGCCGTATTCGGGGCGAAATGCGCCAGGTGCCACGAAGGCGCGGACGTCGATGGGCCTCCACTCACCGGCGATCCCTTCATCGACCGTTGGCGCGAAGATACGCTCGATAGCTTGTACGGCTTCATCAAAGACCAGATGCCGCGGGATACTCCCGGGAAACTGGAACCCAAACAGTACGTAGATGTGCTGACTTATCTGCTGAGCGAGAACCACATCCCGCCCGGCAGTCAGGAGTTAACGGCAGAGAACATCCCTTTTACACGGCTGGTGGGCGTCGACGGGCCTAAGCCGCTGCCCGTGAATTCCCTGGTCAAGGTGGTTGGTTGCTTGGCCCAGGATGGTAGTCGGGGTTGGGCGCTTCAGCGTGCCGGTGATCCAGCCAGGGTTCATAGCGCAAACGAGACGACTGCGGCGGAATTGGCGGCCTCCACCAGCAAGGCGCTGGGTACCCAGACCTTCGAATTGCCGAATCTGGCAGAACTCGGCCCGGCGTTTGTGGCTGAGACGAATCAAGGCCACAAGGTGATGGTCAAGGGCGTTTTGGGCCGGCGAGCCAACGCGACCCGCATCAATGTTCTCTCGGCGGGCAGCATCGCTGCGGGTTGTACCCAATGACACGCTCTCTCACTGTGGGATTCGTTGTCGCCGCACTCTTCTCGACCCTGGCCGCCGGCCAGGAGAAGCGCCGTACCGTTCTCGACGGTGTCTATTCCGAAGCGCAGGCGAATCGCGGCATGCAAGCCTACGATGCCAATTGCGGCGGTTGCCACAAGCCCACTCTGGATGGAGGACCGGAGGCTCTTCCGCTCAGAGGCGACCATTTCCTGGAGACGTGGCGAGACGATTCCCTGGAGCCGGTGTTCAACCACATGCGGACTCGAATGCCGCGGCGGCCCATGGGAGAACCGGGATCTCTCAGCGCGAATACGTACGTGGACATCATCGCCTACATCCTCAAAGTGAATGAGTATCCGGCCGGGGCCAACGAACTGACGCAGGATGCGCTCGCGCCCACCCAACTGGTGGGAAAAGAGGGGCCCCGACCCCTGCCCACAAATGCCTCGGTCCAGGTGGTCGGCTGCTTTACGCCTGGCGCCGGTGACACCTGGATGCTGACCAATGCCGGTGATCTTTCGCGATCCAGAAATACCGAGGAAATTACTCCGGCGGAGGTGAAGGCCGCAGCCGAGAAGCCGCTGGGCACGCAGAGATTCAGATTGTCCAACCTGGACGACCTTAAACCAAGTTTCCGTCCGGAGTCTTATAAGGGGCAGAAAGTGTTCGCCAAGGGCCCGCTCACGCGGTCCGCGAGCGGAGACCGCATCTTTGTTCTTTCGCTGGAGCCGATATCGGCCAGTTGTGCACCGTGACATGCCTTAGGGGGAGTTGATATGCTTCGTCGCATCAGGAGTACATGGGCGATTTGCGCAGTGTTGTCGGGGTTCGCTTGCGGGGCGTATGCGCAGGCTCCCGCTCAGCAGCCGCAGCAGGCACAACGAGCACCGCGCTACGTGCCCGAAGACCACCGGCCGCCGCTGTTCCTGCGGGAGGACTGGAAGCACGTTCCGGCGAATACTCCCGAGCATCCGGTTGTGCAGGAGTCGATCCAGACTCCAAATATCGAGCTCAAGATCTACGGCGAAACCAAACAGGGCATCGATCCGGATACCGGCGTTTGGGAAATCCAGCGTGCATCACCGAAAGACGATCCGACATTCATTTTCACGGGGCCATGTATGACGCCATGCGCGCTCGCGCTTCGAAACCGAAACAGTTACATGGATCTGACCGGGCTGGCGAAGATCCGCTGGCGCACCAAGCAGACTGGTTTCCACTATCTGCGTCCCATCGTCAAACTTGCGGACGGGACATGGTTGGTGGGAGATCACGCGGAAGGGCCGAGCACCGATTGGCTGGAGACGGAGTTCTCGTTTGTGGATGTCCGCTGGCACCTTCTTGATATCAATAAGGTCGTCACGACCAAGAGTCCCGATTGGGTGGCCAACGTCGACTTGAGCAAAGTGGACGAAGTCGGTTTTACGGACCTGATGCCGGGCGCCGCGGCGGACCGCGGCCACGGCTCTAGTGGTGCATCACGCGTCGACTGGATGGAGGTTTACGCCAACCCGGTCCCACGGACTGCCGGCAAATAGAGCCTGGCGTAGATCTGGACAGCCTCAGGCGGGGTTTGGGAGCTCCTCTTCGCTCCTGTATAATCAGGCGGGGGAGGGTTCGTAACCAGGATGGAGGTACTTCGCGGCGAAGAGGTTCTAGCCGAAGTCGAACGTGTCCTAGACAGTAACACCTTCCGGAATTCGGACGCCTTGCGGCGGCTCCTCAGGTTCCTCGCCGAAAGGATGTTGGCGGGCGATGCGGATCAGCTCAAAGAATACACGGTTGGAATTGACGCTCTGGGGAAGCCGCCGACCTATGACCCCCGCCACGATTCGACCGTCCGCATTCAAGTCGGGCGCCTGCGTCTGAAGCTGGCCGACTACTACCACAAAGAAGCGGAAAACAGCCGGCTGATTATCGACCTGCCCAAGGGCCGCTTCAAATTGACGTGTGAAGAGCGCGTACCTGTGGTCGCCACAACGGTCGTGTCCGCGCAATCCCGCGAGGAAGCAGGCCAACGTTCAGCCGCCACACTGGTAAGACGGATCGAAGTATGGCGAAACGCCGCCATCGCCCTGAGCCTGCTGCTGGTCACTGGTTGCGTTTTGGGAAGCGTGGCTTACTGGCGGCTGTCGAATAGCTTGGAGAGTACAGCGATGTTCCGCGCCATGTGGACGCCGGAGCTGGAACAACTGTGGCAACCCTTCTTGGCCGCAAAGCTGCCCCTGATTGTATCCATCGCCGATCCGCCTTTCGTCCAGTTCAGGGGTTACGGAGCCTACCGGGATCTCACTCTGAACACCTGGGATGACATTGTCAAGAATCCGGCGGTCGTCGCGATCGGCAAAGCGCTGGGCAACCCGCCGATGCAGCGCAACGTGTACTACGCACCCGTGGGAGAAGTGAGTGCTTCCTTCCTGATCGGAAAGCTGCTGGGCCCTCGAGTACCGGCGCTGTCGTTACTGCAGACGAGTGAGCTTACTATGCAACAGCTCGCCAATAACAGCGTCCTTTATATCGGGGCGCCCATATTCTTCAGTGACAAACTGCAAGGGTTGCCTATAAAACTCGACCTGGATAATTCGCGCCCAGGAATCCATAACTTACACCCCCGCGCGGGCGAACCAACGTTGCTAAGCGATACGATTCCAACGGGCTCGTCCGAGGACGGTGAAGCGTATGCCCTGGTTACGCACGTTTCGGGCCCCCTTGGTACCAGCGAAGTGGAAAGCTTCACCAGCAATCGGACGCCCGGCCGCCTGGCTGCTGTTCAATGGTTGACAGATCCGGCCATGGCCCGAACCTTGGTCAGCAAGATTCGCCGGCCGTCAGGGGAGATCCCGCGGCACTATCAGGTGGTGCTCAAGGTGAAATACAAGGCCGGCGTTCCCACCGAAACTTCCTACGTCTTCCATCACGAGCTGCAATAGCGATCCTCGACCTGCGCCGGGAGCGCATGTCGGAGCACGCTCTGTGAATTCCTAGAAGATGAACTTCATCGCCACCTGGACCACGCGATAGTCGCCGGGGATCAGGCCGCCGTTGGTCCCGCTGATGTCGTTGGTGATCGCCCCGAAGTTGGGTGCGCTGAGCGTCGCAATGCCGCCGAAATTCGTCGGCGACACGCCGCCGGGGGTGCCCGGATTCAGGTGATTGGGGAGGTTGAAAGCCTCGCCCCGCAGTTGCAGCGCTTGTCCTTCCCGAATGCGGAAGTTTCTGGATACGGCGATGTTCAACTGGAAGATCCCGGGACCTTTCAGGTTGTTGTATCCCAGGTTGCCGTAGCTGCCCGTAGCAGCGTTGGCAAACGCCGGGCTGGTATCTCTCAGGTCGGCGCGTATACCCGGCGCGGTGCTGATCAGCCACTTGTCGACGCTTTGATTGGCGGGATACGGGTTCGCCAGGAGCTGATTGGGGGTCTGGTTGATGGTCGTGGACAGCGCCACATCCGACCCGGTGACGATGGTGAAGAACTGGGAGGACTTGATTTCAAGGTTCGGCGCGAATTGCCAGTCGCTGCCCAAGAGCCGCGCGATCCGGTTGTTGAATTTCGGAGTCGTGCCCACCATGCTGACCTGGAATAATTGACGCTGGTCTAGACCCTGGCAGTTGCCTCGCCACCTCCGCCGGTCGCCCGGGATCGAGTTCCCATTCCCCGCGGTCGGGTTCTGGAACCACTGATCGCTGATGCAATGCGACCAGGTGTAGTTCACCAGCACGTTGATGCCATGGCTCAGCCGCTTCTGCGCCGACAAATTCAGGCCGTCATAGGTTGACGTCCCGCCATCGTCCACCAGGCCGATTCCCGCGAAATACTGGCCCTTCAGTGGATCTTGCATGTACAGAGGCCGGCGCACATTCGCGGGAGCCGTGGCACAATTCGCATAACTGACCGGGGCGACTGCTCCCGCGACCACCTGTTGCAGTGTGCACGGGCCCGTTCCCAGGAAGATCGAGGGATTTACATTCGTCCCGCTCACCATATGGATCGTGCTGGTTGCGACAAAATTCGCGCTAAACAGCCAATCCTTCCCGACCTGCCGCTGGACGCTCACATTATATTGATTGACGTAGGTCGGCTTGAAGTCGCTGAGCGGAGAACTGATGTAACTGCCAGCAGTGGGGAAGGGAATGTTCGCCGCTACGTTTCCGAATCCGGTCCGCGCAGCCAGGATGGACATGGGATTCTGGCCAGCCGGCAAGAGCCCTCCAGCCCCGCCCAGAAAGCTCCCCCAGGGATTGTTAAGAGTCGCGCCCGGCACGGAAACCGTGTTTCCGAAAGGAGCGCCGAATTGTTCCTGGCTTAGCGAGAGCATGCTCATCCTATCCCCGAACATGCCGTACGCCAGGCGAATGGTCATGCGGCCATCGCCCTTCGGGTCCCAGGCGAATCCGACGCGCGGGAAGAACTTGTTCCACTTGGGGCAATTGAAGGCGTTGCCGCAGGAATACTGCGGATCTCCCGAGAATACTAACCCTGCCGGGGCGTTCTGGTAAAAGGAACTCCGCACATTCTTGGTGAACAGCGCCGGATCGAAATGGAGATCCTGATGGTCGTATTTCTGATGAACGGCCATGTACGGCTCCCATCGGACGCCGTAATTCAACGTCAGCCGCCGGCCGATCTTCCAGGTGTCCTGAACATACAGCGCCCCGTAATATTGCCGGCTGTAGAAACCATACAGGGTGCCCTGACTCCAGCCGTTGGCGTTGCTGGTGCGTCCCAGCAGAAAGTCTGCCAGTGCATTTCCACTGATGCCTCCGTCAAAGACCGCATTACCCGTGGCGTTGACGCCCCCGCCGGACCAGTAATTCAACTGCTGGTGGTAAATGGCGCCGCCGAACCCGAACTGGTGCGATCCCTTGACCCAGTTGAAGTCCTCATTGATCGACCACAGAGGTCCATTGTGCGACTCCCCGGGGGCCGCCCCCCCGCCGCCGATAGTGAAAAAGCCCGTCGCGGAGAGGGCGATATTCTTGCCGCCCAGAGGCGAGACATTTGCGCCAAAATCGGCGAACGAACCGTATTGGTCCGGCACTTTCGCGATATTGGTCCGGTTCACGCCCACGCGGAGAGAACTCACGAGGTTGGGGCTGATCACCCAGGTGTGACCCAGGGCCATTCCATACACCAGGTCGTCCAGGCCGTAATTGGCGATGGTCAGCGGATTCTTACCGTCAAAGGAAGAGCCCTGCTTCAATTTCGCTGCAATGATGCGTCCGAAGACGCTGTTCTTCGAGTTGACCTGATAGTCCATCTTCCCGGTGTACAGATCCTCGTCCTGGTTGCCGACCGTCGCGTATGAAGTTCGCCCTGTAGGGTCGGTGGTCGCGGGAAAGGTTTTAAGGATGTTCAGAGCTGTCTTATCCAGCGAGGTGAGGGGGATCTGGTTGTTGACGAAACCGAGCGAGGCCGACAAAGGCTTGACGGAACTGAAATCGCCATTTGCCATGGCCGGAGTGGGAACAAATGCGGTGTTTGCAGTTCCATCCGATCGCAGCGTGGTTCGCTGATAACCGCCAAAGAAGAACAGTCTGTCTTTTTGGATCGGCCCGCCGATCACTCCGCCGAACTGATTGCGCTTATAGGTATCACGCGGCTTGCCGGCCTGGTTGCTGAAAAAGTCATTCGCGTTGAGCTTCGAGTTTCGCAGGAACTCGAACAGATCACCATGAAACTGGTTGGTGCCGGATTTGGTCGCGGCATTCACGGTCGCCGTGGAGTGAAAGCCGTACTGCGGCGCGGACGCGCTCCACTCTACTTTGAATTCCTGCACCGCGTCGGGGAAGGGCAGCGGGAGGCTCAGGTTGTTATAAGGATCCTGGTGTACCACGCCGTCGAGGTTATAGGTTACGGCGTCAGGCATTCCGCCGGCGACCGTTACTACCACCGTGGGATAATTCCGCACGCTCTGTAGCGAGTTATTGCCGGGAAAGTTGGCCATGCCAGCCAGGAAGATGAGGGAGTGGACGTCGCGTCCATTCAGAGGCAGCTCCATGATGCGCTTGTTGTCCACCACCTGGCCGATGCTGTTCGTGCGGGTTTCCACCTGCATCGTGGTGGCCTCGACCGTGACCTGTTCACTGACCGCGCCTATCTTCATGGCGACGTCGAGCGTGGCGTTACTGGCCACCTCGAGCACGATACCGGTCTGCACGAAGCGGCTGAAACCCTCTTTCGTCACTTCCACCAGATACGGACCGGTGGGAAGACTCGGAATCACGTAACTGCCGTCGGTTCCGCTGTTCGTCGTACGAACCACGCCGGTCGCCGTCTGGGTCACTTTGATCGCGGCGCCCGGAATGACCGAGCCGGTCGCATCTCTGATAATCCCGTTGATCTGAGAAGTCTGCGCCCACATCGCGGCAGACATGAAAAGGACCCCGAACACAATCTTGCTGAACATGGTGCTCATTTCCCCTTTTCCCGTTGTACTGACTAAAACTGTGGGGAACACTATCAAGAGTCGATCTGCAAGTCAAGGGGTCGGATGAAAACCTGTCATTAGCACGTTAGTTGTCCGGTGGAATTAGTTTGTTAGTTGTCCGGTCCAGGCCGAGCCGGCGCGACGTTGGCGGCCTCCTCGTCTTCGAGCGCCAGGAGTCCATCGATCTCGCTGGGATCGCGCCACCTTGCGTTTCTCGAACGTTCCAGAAGGCACTCCCGAACTTTCTCACGCAGTAACCAGTTCAGGTACTCCTGTGCGCACTGCAAATCGCTTGTCCAATTCCGCCAGTTTCTCTGCGATTCCTGTGTACTCCAGCTCCGACATGGGAAGCATTGCCGTTCCGACAAATCCCTGGCGGCGCATCTCGATGGCCTTGTTGGCGACATGATCACGGACCGTATTCCAGAACGGCTGGGCAAATCCGTCAATCGGCTCTGTCAACTTGCCGTTGTGGACGCAGAATCCGGCACAGCTCACGACTGGAGGTCCGTCGAAATAACTTATGCCGGTGTTCAGAGTCACAGGCATCAGCGGCATCTGATGGGAGCCGCGCATGCACCCGGCCACGAAATGGCCGATCGCATAGGGCGCGAGCACTTCGCCGGTCGCCGGGAAGTTCATTTGCACCCGGACCAGCATCACGGGATCGTCTTTGCCGGTATACTTCCCGGCGATGTTGTGCAGACGCGATGTAGCGACGGCCACGGCCTGCTCACCGCTCGCGCGAGACCACACCGACTCCACGACGTAGCGCTCCGGGTCGCGTAGAAGTGCCGCGATGTCGTACATCTCCTCTGGAGCATTCAACTCTATGACGCGATCGCCAGACGTGTTATTCACGTCCATGATCACGAAGCGGAACCCCTGGGACATCTTGGGTGATAAGATCAGGCCCGGCGTGTTCATGGCATCGGCGAAGGCTAGATACAGCGGCAGGTTGTAGGCACCGGGGTCCGTCTTGTCGGCGGCGAAAAAGAGGAACGGCTCATTGGGCCGCTCTTCGATCTCCATCTCCGCGACAGCCGGCCCCATCCCCCTCACGTTTCCGGAGAACGAGTCTTTGAGCAGGTCCTGCCCGGCTCCATACAGTCCTTCCTGGCGGGCTACGTTGGTCCCTGTGAGAAACGCGTCCCACGCAAGCTTGTGAATGCGTTCGTCGCCTTCCCCGCGCGTGTGGGTCATTAGAATAGCGATATCGTCGCCTGTGTGGCTGATGTAGTGATCGAGGATGAGTCCCGAAGAGCCCTCCCGAATCACTTTTTCAACCGCTTCCCGCAGCCGTTTCGATGGCGCCACGTGGCCGCCGATCGAGCCAATGTCAGCCTTAATAACGCTCAGAGTCAGTTTCATCGCGCACCTCTGCACTTCTCAGTGCAACTGGCGTTCCCAGCTGAGGGCATTTGAAATGTTGCGGCCGGCGTAAGCGCCGTTGATTTGCCGCTGATTCCCTCCGGGCACAGTCCCGCCCTGTAAGCAATCAGCGTGAAAAGGCGCAGGCCGCTGCGACTTCTGCGCTCGATAACTCAGTGGTCGGCAAGATGGTGGCGGAAGCGGCTATGAGTTTGCGGAGTCTTGATGCCCATTCGGTCCGGCGCGATCAGCCGCTAGGTCTAGTCGGACATTCGACTTTTCAGCCGGGAACCTTAAGGCGATGGAGAGATCCCGCAGGTAACGGCGCCCCCTGCGAGCTCCTTGCAGGATCTCGTTTCGATCACCCGTCCCGTTGATTTCCAGGATAAACGTTCCGTTGAAACGCAGATCGTAGAGATGTGCCAGGAATGCCGCCCAATTGATCTTCCCGTCGCCGGGAGGAAGATGATCATCGCGGTGACGGTGATTGTCACTGGCATGAACCATCCATAGATGCCCGGACAGCTTGTGAACCACGGCAGGCAGATCTTCCCCGAGATGTGCATGCCCTGTGTCCAGACAAATGCCAACTTCACAGGAATCCAATGCGCCCAGAATCCACAGTAGATCCCGCGTACGGCCGGCAAAAAGATGCGGGAGCATATTCTCCAATACGAGACCGACGCCCAGCTGGCGGCAGTGTAGAGCCGCCTGGTTCAAAACCTCGACAGCATTCTGGAGACGCCAGAAACGCTCGTGCTCCGGCAAAGTTGCGTTCTCAGGTCCGGGATGAATCACAAAATAGCGGACCTTCAGAATCGCGGCCGCTTCCGCCGCCTTCAATAACTCCCTCAGCGCGAAGTCGCGCAACTGGGGATCCGGCGAGGTGATGTCAATACGGTCTGAGAAAGGTGCGTGAAAGGAGTAGGTTTCGAGGCCGAGTTCGCCAATAAGACGGGCGGCCCGCTTGACTCGCTCCACGTCATGATAATCCAGATGCGCGGGGAACGAGCAAATCTCAATCCTGCCAAACCCGGAATTGCGGATGTCTTCCAGGCATTCGAAAATACTCGTTTGCCAGAAACATCCAGTCGAAAGCCCCACCGCCCAGTCGCTCACAATTGCCTCCTCTCCAGTAACGTGTTGCGGAATTGGACGAGGTTGGAGCAGCAGTCCGGAATCATGCAATAGCCCTTCTCCTTGTGGGATACGCAGTTTAAATCAATCAGCTTGTCGGCCCCGGTAGCGATCATGCCACTAAAGAGCCGTGTGTAGAAAACCGCCCTGTTGCACGGGTCGAGTCGTACCCACAAATCACCCCAGCCGGCATCGCAATCGTAATTGGCGGAAATTCGTTGGGAAATAGACGCCGGCGTCCAGTCGAGGGCAGTGAGCACTCGAACGACGTGCTGGATCGCAGCCGGTCTAAGCAGCCAGTCATTCGGGTGCTCAAGGAGCCATTCCACGCATGGCGGCGCCCCCGGCATCCGCACGAAGCCCGGGCTCACGGTACACGGAAGTTCCCGGAGTTGCCTATAAAACTGCTCGTGAAATGCAGCGAGTTCAGAGTCCTCGTACTCATTTAGGAGGTTTTCCATCGCTCCGGATCCATTGGGGATTCGTGTCGAAACATGCCGGGAGAGTTCAAGCACCTCATCCGGATTTCGCGCGGTATGGATCGCTTGTGCAGGCGTCATGCCGGAGAGCGGAATCGTGAAGATCGGCATAAGGCGGCGTACTCCGGCTTCCCCCAGCATCCATTGGAACTGCCTGGGTTTAAGGTAGGCGCTGAAGGGAAGACGAATATGCCGTAGGTGCAGCGGATCGCCGTACTCAGAAAGATCGAATGAGATGATTTCGCGCCCGGCGATCCCCGGTCCGACCTCGATCGCAGTAAGGTGAACCGGTACAGAGCACCTTGCTGCCGATGCCGCCAACACACGATGTCCGACAAACTCCATTATCAGACCGAGTCCCGCAAAGGCCCGCCCTAAGTCGGGATCAACGCTCCCTCCGTTGGGGGAGCAGGATTGCGAGTATCGGGCCTCCAAGGTAGGTGGTACGCGCCCCAGACGGACCAGGCGGCGGAATGCTGCCGAGTTGCGGGAGACAGCCCAGACGAAGTGGTAGCCGCGCCCGCTGACAAGCGCTAGAGGAGCAATACCGGACTGATGCAGAATCCTTAGTGTCGCGTCCAGAACCGGCTGCTGCAGTTCAAAGCTTCTTTGCGGATTTAGCCAGGGAGCGGCCGGATAGTCGAAATTGTGGTATTCGAGATCGATATCGGCGATCAGGGCATCTTGATCCCACAGCGAACGGTCGATCTCCAGGCCTTCCTCCAGGCGTTCAGCCAGACAAGCAGGAGAGGAGAGTTGGCCAAACTCGGAAAAGCCGTCATTTCCGACAATGTACACGGCCGTGGCCTTCTGCCGATCCGCTCCGCCGAGGAATTCCCCCATGCGTTGGCGGACTGTCCTATTCTGATAACACTCTCGAAGCAAGCCAGAGAGCTCGGAGGATTCAAGCCGCTCCGGTTCCCCTCTTGTATCGAATTCCTTGTCTGTAACGTATTCCATCGTGCAGAAGGGCCGACTCCCAGGCCGTCAGATCACCACCGGATTGCGACGGCATGCGGCCTTCCTGGGGATGGACCTTGCACGCCAATCTCCGATCTCGAGAATGGGATCGACCCGTAGATCTGGCGCATTAAGTAGAGGAGGCGTCGACGTCCTGAGCGATTTGACCCACACTATCCGCAAGTTGGCGCATTACGAACTGCCTGAAGAATCAGCGTGACGGTATGTTGCAGCGAACGCCTTACAAGATGATCATGACCGAATTCGGGGAGATCTCTCCCACGGCACTTGATATGCAACACGTGCTTGCGGGTATTCCATGGCTGAACTGAAGCGCGAAGAGCTTGAGCGATATCTTAGTAGCACGTTTGGAACGCAGGTGAGCGTGCTCAGGATGGTTGCCCTGGGAAGCAGCTCACCGGGCAAAGACATTAAGGGTTACGGGTATGGAACACCCGTTCGTGTGGACTATCGCGTCGCCGGCCAGAAGCCTGCCGTTGTCGTTCTACACACCATAGCTCCGGGTCCGTTTGGACACGAATTCATGTCGGATCGCGCTCAGGAGTTGTTGTGGGAGAATCAGGCATTCAATCGCCTGCCCCGTCACGTTCGCTCGCTGGATGTATGCGGGTTTCAACCAGGAGGCGGTCTGATTTCAGCAGGCAACGTGGAAGAGTTCTGTCTGCTGACGGAGTATGCGGAAGGCGAGAGCTATGCCCGCGATCTGGAGCGGCTTCGCGAAAACGACGCGCTCACGGAACTCGATCTCGCCCGTTGCGACGCTCTATGCGACTACCTCGTCGAGATTCACAAGATGCGAGGAGCCGATCCGGGGCTGTACACCCGGCGCATTCGTGAACTGGTGGGACATGGTGAATGCATCATGGGCATCACCGATTCGTATCCCCAACACCCGTTGATTTCAGCGGATCTGCTGGAGAAGATCGAGCACCTCTGTGTGGCCTGGCGTTGGCGGTTGAAGAGCCTTACACACCGGCTACGCCAGGTCCACGGAGATTTTCATCCGTGGAATATTTTGTTTCGATCCGCAGCGGATTTTTCCCTGCTGGATCGTTCCCGCGGGGAGTACGGCGATCCGGCAGACGATGTCGCCTCCCTTACGATGAACTACCTATTCTTCGCTTTACAGCGGACCGGACGGCTGGAAGGGGCGCTGGAATCGTTGTTTCTCCGTTTCTGGCAGCGCTACGTCGAAAAGAGCGGGGATCGCGAAACACTGAGCGTGGTTGCGCCGTTTTTTGCCTTCCGTGGACTCGTAATGGCCAGCCCACTCTGGTACCCTGCGCTGCCGGACAGCGTGCGCCAAAGAATTCTGGCATTTATTGTCGCTGTGCTGGAGAGTGACAGTTTCGATCCCCAAAAGGCGAACAGCTATTGTGGAGTCTAGAATCAAGGACGCCTTCGCTGTGTGGGTCACCGGTCTTCCGGCTTCCGGAAAATCGACTCTTGTGACTGCGTTGAAAGCTCAACTTGCGGATCGGGGGATTGACGTCGCGGTGCTTGAATCCGATGTCTTGCGGCAGATCTTCACCCCTCAGCCCCGGTACGACGAGCAGGAACGCGAGGCCTTCTATAGTCAGATGGTCTACATCGGCGCGCTCCTCACGCGGCACGGAGTGCCGGTCATCTTCGACGCGACGGCAAACCGGCGCCGGTACAGAGACCCAGCACGCGACCAAATTCCCCGGTTCATGGAGGTGTATGTGGACTGCCCTCTGGCAATCTGCATCGCCAGGGACCCGAAGGGGATCTACCGCAAAGCGTCTGCCAGCTCTGCGACGACTGTACCCGGGCTCCAGTCGGCCTACGAGCCGCCCGAAAAGCCGGATATCGTGGTGCACGGCGATCAGGAGTTGCCCGATGCAGCGGCCCGCCGCGTAATGATCAAGCTGGCCGAGCAGGGCTATCTGCCCGACGTCTAGGTCCGGCAAGATGTTAAGGCAACCAGCGGATCCCAACTCACTACGGGCTTGGTCCCATGAAGATGAAGTGCGCATCTCCTGGAGGTCGGGTGGATTCGGTCGTATCCCGGAGCGCGTTAGCGGTCACTTTCTTGCTCTCGGAAAGCGGTCTCGTGCGTATGGAGCGAAGACGGGTCGGGCGGGATCGCGACCGTCACCAGTTCCTTTGCTTTGCGATTGCGCTTTGGAATGGTAAGGATCCGATTCTCAAGGATTCGACGCCAACGCACTCCTACATGAAATACCTGTACAAGTACCCGCAGGCTGCTGTCCTTTACGCTGGGCTTATTGACGGCAACAGGCCCCTGCTATGCTGCTGGTGACCAGGACGCTGTTGTTCGCCGGCGAAGGTTCGGGCTCGTTAAATGGTGCTCCCAACGGCGGTGGCCCGGCGTTCCGTGCCATCGACAAGAAGACCGGCAAGATCACACATGAACTGAAGCTGAACGGCGTCACGTCGGGCACGCCGATGACGTACCCGTGGAAGGGCAAGCAGTACATCGTGATCGCGACGACGAATCGTACCGAGGGTGCGGAACTGGCGGCGCTCACGCTGGAGAATTAACGCTTGCGCGAATCCGGTGGAAATCGCCCGGCTGACCTTAGAGATTCCAGCAGTCCCTATCGCCGTCACTAGGCCTAAGGGGGGCTACCTGAAATCCGCTGGGACTAATTTCTATTTTGCGCAATCTTCCGTGGCTCCCAAGCGGTCCGAGTGATACTCCGTCCAGGGCAAAGTCTACTCCGCTGGCGTTTCCTACGCGCACAATTGCTCGCGACGAAAACCAAAACTCCCGCGTGTCGTGCGGGGTGAACAATTCGGCAAAAATCTGCTTCCCGTCCGCGCAGGCCGATACCCAACTGGTCTCAACGATCTTTAACGACGCGCGCCGCCGTCCAGGGTTTACGACCGGAGCCTGGACCGAGGCGGAAGCTGCACTGGGCTCAACCCGCTCGACGAAACTGCCTTTCCGAATCGGGGGCGAGAATGGAGCCGCTGACGCGAGTATGGCCACGACTGCCGCGATACCCGCCGCCGTTGCCCAACGTTGCGCATACTGCCGCACTCGGATCAGGCTCTCTAGTTCCACGGGAGGGGACACCGGGGCTGCAGCCGGCTGTTCAGCCTGAACGGCAATAGGGTGAGAATGCGAGTTCCACGGAACTCCAGACGAGGAAAGCGCCGCTAGATTTTCTTCCACAATCGTGAAGTCGGGAAGAGGTTCCTCTGTGACGGACTCGCGCTTGCGGGTCTCGTTCAGAAGCTGGTCGGCCTTAAAACGCATGAGGGCCTCATGGATTTGTTCTGAGGGCGTCATTAGGAGTTTCTCCCTAGAGTTACTGATCGGCTGACAAACCGAAGTACTATAGGGCACTATTACTGAGGTATATGCCACCCCCTTGCCCCCTGCTGGCGCAAAGCGGGTCAGCAGTTCCTAAGAATGGCTTCAATGCGTTCGCACGCCCGGCCGTCTCCATAGGGATTATGGATCCGCGACATCCTTTGGTATTCCTCCGGATCGTCCAGCAAGAGCATGGTTTCGCGCACGATGCGGTTGGCGTCCGTTCCCACCAGCTTAACGGTACCCGCTTCCACCGCCTCCGGTCGTTCGGTCTTTTCCCGCAGGACCAGGACGGGCTTTCCTAGTGACGGCGCTTCTTCCTGGATGCCGCCCGAGTCGGTCAGGATCAAGTAAGCCCGGCGCATGAGATCCACGAATGGCACATAGTCCATCGGCTCGGTGAGCGTGATATTCGCGTGGGAACCCAACCGCTCATGAACCGCGGCGCGCACGTTCGGATTCGGGTGTACAGGATAGACCACGTGTACGTCCGGACGATCCGCAATAGTCGCCAGAGCCCGACAGATCTGCTGGAATCCTTCGCCGAAGCTTTCTCGGCGATGCGCCGTCACGACGATCAGACGTTTGCCAGGGCGGTCGAACTGCGAAGCCGAAGACCTCAGCTCGCCGCGCTCCAGTTGATCCTGCACGTGGAGAACTGCATCGATTCCCGTATTTCCCGTCACCCAGACGCGCTCTGAAACACCTTCGCGTCGAAGATTCTCAGCCGCTGCCGGAGTCGCTGCGAAATGCAGGCTGGCGATTCTGGCCGTGAGAACGCGATTCAGCTCCTCGGGAAACGGACGCTGAAGATCGCCTGTCCGCAAGCCCGCTTCAACGTGCGCGATCGGAACACCGCTGTAGAAAGCGGCCAGCGCTCCGCACAGTGTGGTTGTGGTGTCGCCTTGCACTACTGCCAGGTCGGGTTTCGATTCAACCAGCGGCTGTTCCAGTGCTTCCATGATGCGTGCCGTGGATTGAAACAGAGTCTGCCCCGGCTGCATCACGTTCAGGTCGTAATCCGGAGTTACCCCGAAGACCGACAGTACTTGATCCAGCATGCCGCGGTGCTGCGCCGTTACGCAGACCTTGGCAGTATACGACTCAGGAAGCGACCTGAGCTTCAAAAGCAGTGGACACAGCTTGATGGCTTCCGGCCGCGTTCCGAAAATAAAAAGGACGGTCCGTCGCAAGTGTTCACGATTGTAACGCAGACCCTCCGGTTACTTTTGTGGCTTCCGCGCCATATCGAGCAATGTCAACAGCCTGCCAGCCGCCGACAGCCGTCCCAAGAATGACTGTGTTGGTCATCGCTCCGCAAAGTGTCCACTCCGGAACACTATCGGGAACAGAGTGTCTCCTGCTGCGGTCAGACAGCCCGACGTGCCGGGCGCGCGAAAACGATCTTGACTGTTCTCATCGCGCCCGCTTTTGGACCGTCTAGGATAATGGCAAAGTTCGTTAAGTCCTTTCATCGCTGTGGCTTCTGTGGTGACCCGCCGCCCTTATGCTGAACTGGGATCCGCTAGCGACGCCAACCGAAAGAGCATCTCCGTGACCATAAATGAAGCAACGGCTGGGCTCAGGCTGGCCGGCGATTATGGAGCTTAAGGTGCGGTTCATCGTCCAGATGAACCCGCAGCTACAGGCTCCCGATTCAGCCCTCCAGCGCCGGCTCGTGGCAGTCAGGAACACGTCCATCCGAACCAAATTGACGGTGGTGATTGTGATGACTACCAGCGCCGCTTTATTGATGGCCGGCGCAGTATTCCTGGGCTATGAAAGCCTTCAGTCCCGCCGCGTGCTCACCTCGGAAATCTCCGCGCTGGCCGAAATCGTGGCCGCGAGCAACACCGCGGCGCTGAGCTTTGGCGACAGCGCCGCCTCCTTGGAGACCCTGCGTTCTTTACATGGCGATCAGCGGCTTCTGCGGGCCGTAGTCTACGACAAAGCCGGCAATCCCTTCGCCTCATTCGCCACCCGGAATGTGAACCAGACGCCGGGGCCCGACCGCTTGCGGCCGGACGGCGTCTACTTCGAGAACGACGCGCTGCTTCTGTTTCACCCCATCAAACTCTCCACTGAGCGTATCGGATCGGTGCTGCTGGTCAGCAGCATGAGTGAATCGCGCACCCGCTTCAAGCGGTATGTCGGAATCGTCATGCTTGTCTTGCTGGCGTCCCTTTTGTTTTCTCTTCTGGTGATGGGCCGGCTGCAGCGTATTATTACGGGACCCATCACTTACTTGTCTGGCGTAGCCCAGCGTATCTCGACGGAGAAAAACTACTCGCTGCGCGCTCACAAGCGCGCCAACGACGAGATTGGGTCGCTGGTGGATTCTTTCAACGACATGCTGTCGCAGATCCAGGTGCGGGAAGATTCCTTGCGCGAAAGTGAGGAGCGCTACGCGCTGGCCGCCCAGGGTGCCAATGACGGCCTTTGGGACTGGAAGCCATCCACGGCCGAGATCTATCTCTCCTCTCGCTGGAAGGAGATGCTGGGCTATACCGATGCCGAGATTCAGTCCAAACCCGAGGAATGGTTCGGGCGGATCCATCCCGGCGACCGGCAGCGCGTGATGTCTGAGATCGCCGGCCGGAAAAGCAGCGCGGGACCGATATTTTCGAGTGAGTACCGCATCCGCCAAAAGGAAGGCGGCTACATTTGGGTCCTGTGCCGCGGCATCGCAGTCTTCGACTCTTCCGGAAAGATCATCCGGATGGCCGGATCGCAGAGCGACATCACCCAGGGGAAGATCGTCGATCCGCTGACGGGTCTGCGCAACCGGCTGTACTTTATCGATCGCCTGGAGGCTGTGGTCGACGAGTGCGCGGGAAGGCCGGATTCCTTCGCCATTTTGTTCCTCGACGTGGACCGGTTCAAGGTCGTGAACGATAGTTTGGGGCATGAGACTGGGGACCAGCTTTTGATGGAGATCGCCGATCGCCTGCACACCAGCGTCAGAGCCACCGATGTGAGTGCGCGGCTGGCCACGCCTTCCGTGGTAGCCCGTTTCGGCGGAGATGAATTCGCCGTGCTCCTCGAGAACTTGCGCTTTCCCGCCGACGCCTCGACCGTCGCCCAACGCATCTTACAGAATTTCGAGGCGCGCTTCGATATCCGCGGGCACATTATGTTTGCCACCGTCAGCATCGGCATCGCCCTGGGGGATTCTGGAGTCACGCCGCGCGATCTTCTGCGCAACGCGGATACCGCCATGTACTATGCCAAGACCAAGGGCAAGGCACGCTTCGAAACATTCGACGAAGGCATGCGCGAGCGCGCCGTCGCCCGGATGGAACTGGAATCCGACTTGCGTAAGGCCATCGAGGCAAATCAGTTCCTGGTGTACTATCAGCCCGAAGTCTCGCTAGCCACTCTGCGGGTGGTGGGCTACGAGGCCCTGGTGCGGTGGGTCCACCCCAAGCGCGGTATCGTCATGCCGGGCGAGTTTCTCCCCGTGGCCGAGGAAACCGGGCTGATCGTTCCCCTTGGCCGGATCGTCATGCGGGAAGCTTGCCGCCAAATGGCCGAATGGCAGCGGGATTATCCGCAACATCCGCCGCTCTCGGTGAGCGTGAATCTTTCCTCCCGGGAACTGAATAATCCCGAACTGGTTTCGAACATCGCACGCATCCTGCACGATACCGGCCTCAATCCCGGAAGTCTGCGCATCGAAGTGACCGAAGGCTTCATTCTGGAGGACCAGCAAGCCACTGCTGCAACACTGCGGCGGTTGCAGGAACTCGGCATCAGTCTGGAGATCGACGATTTCGGAACCGGCTACTCATCGCTCAGCCGGCTGCACGAATTTTCGTTTGCCACCGTGAAGATCGACCGTTCCTTCGTGAAGAATCTGGTGGAGGAGACCGGAAGCGCCCACCTGGTGGAAACCATTCTGCTCATGGCCAAGAGTATGGGATTAATCGTCGTTGCGGAAGGGATTGAGACCCGAGAGCAATTGGCCAAGCTGACCGCGCTCGGCTGCGACTTCGGCCAGGGATATTACTTTTCCAAACCCATGGATAATCACACCACGCAGGAATCGATTCAGGAGAGCGCCCGGCACCGAGCTGATCTCAAGAGCCCGGTTCCGGTGCTCTAGCGGCCGAACACCGGATGCATTCCTACTTCGCCGGTGCTGCCGCGGGGGAGACCATAGGTACGGTTGGCGCCTGGGGGAACGCGATCGGCTGAATCGGTTCCGGGGCGGTCGGGGCCTCGGCCTGCAGACTCTTCACCAGCGTCTCAACCGGAAGAGAATCGGGCGGCTTGATGCTGGTGCTCCGATTGACCTGTTCAAAATCTGCGCCAGTATTCGGATCCATAAAGGGCACGGTGAACTTCAGCTGCGGCCGCGGCGCATCCTGTGGAATCGCCCGCACCAGTTCCGGAGTGACTAGCACCATTAGCTCGGTGTTCTCTTTATTCCGCGTTTTGGATTGAAAGAATTTCCCGATCACCGGCAGGTCTCCGATAAAAGGAATCTTTTGCAGCGTCTCGGTCACCCGATTGTCGAGCAGTCCGCCAATGGCGAAGCTCTGCCCTTCGCCCAGCTCCACGGAAGTGTTCATCTTGCGGACGGTCATGGCGGGGACTGAGAAGCCGGTTACTGTCAGGCCGTGCGTAAAATCCAAGGCGCTTACTTCCGGATTCACCCGCAGCGAGATAGTCCCACGGGGTGTAAGGGTCGGAAGAAAGTTCAGGCGAACGCCGAATTCGCGGAACTGGATGGTAACGGCCGCGGCCGTTGCGCCACCCGCCGCCTGCACGACGGGGAAGGGAAATTCGCCACCGGCGAGAAAGCTGGCCGCCTTGCCGTTTTGTGCGAGTACGTTCGGCTCCGCCAGAACTTCCAGCAAGCCGCGGCTCTCCAAAAGCTTGATCGTCGCGCCCAGGTCCAGATCCGGACGGAACAGGAAGAGGTTGAGTGCATCGGAGAGGCTGGCCGTTGCCGTGCGTCCTCCGGTGGTCACGTTGGGTATCGAAGGTGGACTGAATGCCCCGGTACTCACCGATCCGATGGTGTTGACCGCGCCCGTGCTGAATAAATTTGTTCCCATCTGCGAGCTGATGTTACGATCCACGCTGGCGAACTTCACCTTCAGCAGGACCTGCGCTTCCGCTGCCGGAACATCGACGTACAGCAGGTTGACCGCTTTCCCCAGCGTCGAGGCGATGGAGAAGGCGCGATCCGCGCTCGCCAGGTCCTTGACTCGCCCGCGCAGGAAAAACGTGTCGTTCTCCTGGGCGACGCGGATATCCTGTCCGGGAAGCTCTTCCCGAATTTGACGATCCGCCAGATCCAAGCGGTTGTTGGCCAGAAAACGGCTCGGCTGCACGGCCAGGTCGTAGTACAGCTTTGTTCCGTCCTGCTGCCAGATGATCAGAGTGGTTTCTCCCGGAGACTTGGCGTTCACCAGCACTTCACTGGGACTTACGGCTGTCACTTCGGCGAAGCCTCCCAAGCCAATCGATACGCGATCCATCGGAAGAGGGCTGTCCAGCAGCATGGATTTGCCCACGGTGAGCGTCAGCGAATCTGGTACCTGCGGAGCGCTTCGAGCTACCGGCGCGGTCCGCTCGGGGGGCAATACGACGGGGTCAGGCTCTTTCCCTGAATGTTCCTGAGCTCCCGCGGTGACGAAAATAAGAGTCAGCGAACACACTAGTGGAAGTGCAACGCTCCAACCGATCTTGTTTCTCATGGTGCATCTTCTCCGACGATGAATTTCGTTTCCGTTCTCGCGGCGCCGTTGAATACTTCTACGCTGTGAGTTCTAAGGGCTGGAATCTGGGGTGCCGAGGGGCGCGCCACAACCGTGGGAGGTCGCGCTGCCGGCCGCTGTAGCTGCTGGCCGCGGGCAACTGGTTGCAGTGCAATTTGAGGGGCTGCGGGCGCGGCGCCCGAGGTTCCGAACAGCTCCGACATGCGCGTGCCCGGAGGACTCGTGATTCGTGTGTCCGTCGGATTGCGCAGCACCAGCTGAATCTGAGCCTGATTGCTGGCCAGGCTGAGTTTCTCGGCCTGCTCCGGTGTCACCAGAAGATTTACTACTTGCACCACTTGCGGCTTTCCCTCACTGTCTTTCTGAAGATTGCCCCCGGCCGATAGGACTTGAATGTTTTGCATCAGTGTCGTTACGCGTGTACCCTCGTTGGCGTTTCCTCCCGGCGGGATACCGGTGGCAAGAACATCCACGCGCATTCCCGGTGTTACGAAGCCCGCTAGACCCACTACCTCGTTCACCCGCACCGCCGATGCCCGCATGCCCGCGGGAATGATGGCCGCAAGTCCGCCGCCTGCGCCGGCCGCCGCTAAGCGATCCAGCAGGATTGGCTCGCCTTGGTAAATGTTGGCGATCGCCCCGCGATTCAGTGCGTCCTCGATCTTCCCCACGGCACCTTTGGGTAGCGTCCCTGTCCAATGCCCCATCGTTACGTCGGCGGGACCGATCAGCGTCCCGATTGCCAGGTCGCGCGCCGCCATCACTACATCCGCCATGGGTGGCGCCGCGGGACCCAGCCGGCTGCCCACCAATCGATACACCAGGTAACTTGCGCCGATGCCTCCGATCAGTGCGGCAACAAGTATCAGTAAAAGCCGTCTATTCATATGTCCCCGTCTACTTCTCGACCCCGGTTCGCATTACTTGACCAACCCGGCCCGTCGGGTGGGCAAATTCGGCCCAGCCGCGAGGTTGAAGGTTACGAACGAGGTCCCCGCCATGGTGAGGGCTCCAACCACAATGGATCCATTGATCTGAATCCCCGCGTTCCCTCCCAGGTTCAGTGTCTGGTACTGCGTCGGCTGATTCTGCATTAGCGTACGCCAGTTCGTTATGTACAGCGCTCCGGTGAGCACAATCGTGCCTCCCCCCCCTAAATTGTGGGTCTGGGCCGCCGCGTCGCGGTCCTGAAAAAAGAGAATCCCCTCGTAGAAGGAATCGTTATCGGCTCCCTGCAAGCGCGCATTTGAATTGGCGCCGATATCGAAAATCCCCGTGCCCGTGTTGTACACCACCATGCCCGATCCGGTCTTGGGATCCGCGGGATAGCCGGGGGCCATCAGCATATTGCCGTTGGCATCGTTGATGAACCCGCCGTTGCTGATGTAGTATAGGCCGGGCTTGAACAGGGCCGTGTCGTTCTTCACCCTGATCCCGTTATAGAGACCGGGAGAGTAGAGAGTGCATTCCAACACCGGACAGCCCGGCCCGCTTACCGTGATTTTGATGCCCGGCATGGGGATGGCCGGTGCGGGAATATTCTCGAAGGGATCCCGCTGCGGCGCCGATGGCTGGGCGTAGGTGCCGGTGATGCCCAGATTCAGGCCTGGAGGAGGGCTGCTTGGGCCGCCCGTTACGGCGAAATCACCGCCGGTGCCGGTGGTGCAGTCGCCTGGATCGTTAGGACCCGCATGCGAGAGATCGACGTCTTTGCTGAGAGACACCGCTACCGCATTTTCAGAATTGACTTGTACGCTCACAGGCGGACCTCCGCACACCTTGAGTAGCGCCGCTCCGTTTAGCAGCACGCTGGGTAAGGACGGGTGCGTCACCAGCAGAGGCACCCGGTTGTTCTGAAGTACAATCGCAGCCACGCCGATTGCGCCTACCGAAGTCGTGGAAGGCCCAATGAACTGGATCAGCCCGGTTCTCAAGGTTCTCCTCACGGTGACGCGAATCGCCGGCACCGGGTCGCTCGAGAGCGGCACGCCGGGCAGCGTCGTCGGGAAGTCGATGGTTACGGTATCCGAAGCCGATCCGCCGAATCCGTTTCGGCGGGCGTACACACAGGGCGTACGGCCATCCGCAGTGCTGCAGGTGAACGGCGCCGGCGGACTTCCCGTCCCGAACGGGAAGGCCGAGGTGGCATTGCTTCCTCCGAACAGGCTCATGATTCCGGCCTCCGCGGCGGCATCGGCCGCGGTCTGGGCCATCTGCCGGTGCGCGTACATCTGGCCTCCGTCCAGCGCCAGTCCCAAAGCGCCGATCAAGAACAGGCTGAGGCCCACAATCACCAGAAGTACCGCCTGACCCTTCTCTCCTTGGCTCAAAATGCGATGACCCCCTGAGATACGCTGCCCAGACGCACCCGAAGCGGGAAATAAGTCGTCAAAGGATCGTAAGGATAAATCACCGTGACCGATACCTGTTGCCCGGGAGCGTTGCTCGCCCCCGGATAACTTACGGTAATGATCAGGTTGCTGGGGATGAGCAGTCCCGCGCTGGCGAAATTCTTGATCACCGTGAGCACTTCCGCGGGATTTTGCGCCGGCCCGCTGGGTCCGTCCACACCGCTCCCCGTGCGCACAGACCCATGCACGATGGAATAGCGCGCACCCGCGCGGGCCGCGTTGGCGACGGTTGTGTAGACCAAAGCCATACGGCTGATCTCCACGATGGATAGCAGCAGGATCATGCATAGAAACGCCACCAGGCTGAATTCCACCAGCGTCTGGCCCCGGCCGCATCTGCGGAGAAAGGTCATTGCAGCATTCTCATGCTGGCCTGGCGATGGATGGTGGCACTCGGGAGCGTCGCGTGAATGCCCAGGCCCGGAAAATCCCACGCCCGAATCACCGGAGCGTAGGTGTACGATACGTCCACGGACGCCAAAGTATATTTCGAAGGTTCCGGATCCGCCGGAGCCACGAACGCTCCAGGACCGGAGCAGGTCTGGACGCTGTTGTTGTTCTTGCAAACCCTCACCGCCAGACTCGCCCGGTTGATCAGGGACGAGACGTCGCTGGTGATCAATGCAGTGATCTGGGCGGCGGTGGCTGCCGTGGGCGTCCCCACAGTGGCTCTCCCTCGCACCATATATTGCACGCCGGCGCGGGCGCCATTGGCCACCGTAATCCAGGCAAACAGAAACGCACCGAAATTCACTGCATTGACGATCAGCAGGAACATCAGCGGCAATACCAGGGCGAATTCCACCAGCGCCTGCCCCTTTAGAGGCGTTAGGCCCGCGGCGCGGCCTGGCTCCGGTCGAGGCATTGCCATCACGAAGGCCTCCAGATTCTTCTTCTCCGCCGGACTCGAGAAAATGAATTCGACTCCCAGTCCGTCGGACCCATGCCGGGCGACTCGCGCCGGAATCGAGATCGACCGCGAAGGAACAATGCTCCCGTCCGGTTGGGGCGCGGTCTTATAGCCTTGCAGGATTAAGCGGACGATCGTGCCCACATACCATCGCTCGCTGGTGATGATGTACGCCCCGCTGGTGCTGATGTCGCGGATCTGGCGCCCCTCCGGCACCGGTCCGTCCCAGTAGTAAACCACGAACGACGGCTCTGTAAACCGAGGCGCACGTTTCTTCATGTTCGCTTCGCCGCTGTCTAGCCATCGCGAAAGGCCACTCATGAGCTGTTTGAGCATGATCCCCCTCCTGTTTCGCTTCGGCCCCCTGGAGCCCGAAGTGTTGCAGTGCGTCCGCCAGTCTTGCTCTGGCAAGCAGAAGGCCAACTCGCGGAGCACCTATGTCCAAAGTCCCCGCACTTCTTCTGGTGGGCAGATCAGCAATTCGTCCCCTACCCGGGTGCCGGATGAGTAGATCGTATGTGCCCTCGCTGCCAAAATACTGGCGTAGCGCCAACGCCGCGGAGCAATTTGCAACGGGCTGAGATGCTCGATCAGATCGATGACGCGATTTCCCTGGTCGAGGTACAACACATCCACGGGCAATAGCTCGCCCACGACCCAAACCCTTTCGGGCTTTGATAGCCAAAGACCGTCTTCGGAAGCCAGCAGCGGAGATCGAAAAGCTCGGCCGGCAGCCGCACCCAGACACAGAAACGACTCCCGAGTCCGATTGAAAACGCAAACCGTAACCGGAGTTTCGATGCGGCTTCCAGTCGCTGGAGCCGCCGGAAGCCCATCCCGTTGAGGGATGGGCCCCTGGCACGCCAGATCGAGGATCTCCAGGCAACCGTCTGCCATGTCCGTGGCTTTCCTATTCCGCTTTCTTGCGCCGGCGGATGATTAGAAACGCGAGCACGATGACGAAGCAGACCCCTGCGATAAGTCGAATCAGCGTAACATTGTCCATGAACAGTCTCCTTTCTGAGACGAACCGACCGCCTCAAGCAAGATATCGCTGGAACGATTCGAACATGATGATCATCGATGGCCCCAGCGTCACAACAAACAGCGACGGAAAGATCAACATCACCAGCGGGAACACCAGCTTCACAGTGGTCTTGGCGGCGCGCTCCTCGGCGTCCTGACGGCGTCTGGTGCGCAGAGTCTCGGCATGCGCGCGCAAAGCCTTGCCGATGCTGGTTCCGAACTTGTCCGCCTGAATGATCAGCGAAGCCAGCGAACGCACCGTGTCTACTCCTGTGCGCAGCGCACATTCGTGCCACGCCTCTACTCGCGGCCGCCCGGCGCGCTGCTGCAAGGCGATCAGGCCCAGCTCATCGGCGATGGCCGGCTGGCTCACTCGCATCTCTTCCGCCGTGCGGAGGATGGCCCTATCCAGGCTGAGGCCGGCTTCGACGCACACCACCAGCAGATCCAGCGCTTCCGGCAGACCCAGTTGAATATTCAGCATGCGGGCTGATACGAGGTGCCCCAGCCAGAAGTCTGGCACCAGGAATCCGATGCCGAGCGCGGCGGTGTAAACGAAGAGCGGGGAAAACTGGAATGCTCCGGTTACCGTAGCCAGCACGCACAGACTCACGGGAGCCAGTACTTTGGAGGCGTAGTAGGTATTGAGATGCCGGGCTTCGCGAAATCCCGCACGCGCCAGCCGCTTTTGAATCTTTGAGACTTCTGTGGCGCTTCTCGGCAGCACCTTTTGGAACGGATGCAGAAGTTTTTCCACCCGCACTCCCGGGGCCGGCGTCTGGAGGCCGGCTAGAAGTGCAGCTTGGCTCTGTGACACCGCGATTTGGGCTAGCCTCCGGCGCGCGTTACTGCGATTGAAGACAAAGAGTCCTGTAGCCACGATCAGGGTGAACACGGTGGCGAATGCAATGAGCGCAGTCAACATGCCAAACTCCTAGACTCGAATCCTGACAATCTTCCGGATCGCCAACGCGCCCAGAACATTCATGACGATGGCGGTGTACAAGAGCTTCAGGCCGATGGGATTGGTCCACAGCACGCTTACGCCTTCCGGGTGGACCAGATACATCGCAAACCCCAGCGCCACTGGCAGTATCGAAAGAATCCACCCCGTCATCCGTCCCTGCGCCGTATGCACCTGCACCTGTTTCCGGAGCCGGAACCGCTCGCGCGCTGTGGTAGCGACTTTCTCCAGAACCTCGGCCAGATTGCCTCCGCTCTCCTTCTGGATGAGTACCGCGGCGATGAAGATCTGAAGGTCATTCACCGCCATGCGGGTTCCCAGGTTCGTCAGAGCCGTACGCAACTCGACGCCGTAATTCTGTTCCTCAAAACACATCCGGAACTCTCCGCTCAAAGGCTGCCGCGGTTCTTGCCCCAGGAAGCCGATCGCTGTCATCAGGCTATGTCCGGCGCGCAAGGCGCTCACCAGTAGATCGATGGCCTCCGGCAGTTGTTCTTCGAATTTCCCGAAGCGACGTCGGCGCCGTCGGAGAACGTATAGGAAAGGCAGCGGCACCGCAAGCGCGCTCAGACCCGCTGCGGGCCACAGGGACCAGAGCCTCAGGTACCGCAGACATCCCGTTCCGATCCAGATGAACAAAGACACCATCAACAGACTGCCGACAGTCCAATCCATGTCGGCTTGCTGCAGTACCAGCCGAAAACGCCTGGACAGATCCAGGCGGGCGAGGAGGCTGTTCAACCACGGAAATGGGCTGAGCTGCTCTCGCTTGCGAAAGTCGGGTGCGCTTTCACGGTAAGCCGGTGCGAGATCCGTGCGCTGCACCATCTTCAGCCTGCGCTGCAGCTGTTCCTCTGGAGCCGCCCCGCGGAGAAGCTTCACGGCCAGGCCGATGGCTGTGATCGTGGCGAACAGTACGATGAGTGTGATCCACATTGCGAGTTCGTGCGGTTCTCAGTTGACTTCCACAGTTCGTTCGAAGATGTCGGCCGGCAGCATGATGCCCGCGATTCTCAGACGGTCCAGAAACTTCGGCCGGATTCCGCTCGGAGCGAATGCGCCCACCACTTTCCCATCCGGACCGATCCCCTTGCGCTCGAAGGTGAAAACGTCCTGCATGCTGATGATGTCCTCCTCCTGCCCCGTGATCTCCGAGATATTTGTCACTTTTCGGGTACCATCGCTAAGCCGCGAAACCTGCACTACGATCGAAATGGCTGAGGCTATCTGCTGGCGAAGGGAGCGCGCCGGCAGGTTCAGATTCGCCATGGCCACCATGGACTCCAGACGTGACAGCGCATCGCGCGGGGTATTAGCGTGTATGGTCGTCATGGAGCCTTCATGGCCGGTATTCATGGCCTGCAGCATGTCGAAGGCTTCTTCTCCGCGCACCTCGCCGATGATGATCCGGTCGGGCCGCATGCGGAGGCAATTGATCAGCAGCTGCCTCTGGCGAACCCCGCCTTTGCCTTCGACGTTGGGAGGTCTCGTTTCCAGGCGCACCACGTTCTCCTGCTGGAGCTGCAGCTCGGCGGCGTCCTCGATCGTGATGAGCCGTTCCCGGCGCGGAATGAAGCCCGACATGATATTCAGGAACGTCGTTTTGCCCGCGCCCGTGCCCCCGGAGATCAACAGGCTGATGCGCGCTTTGACGGCAGCCGCCAGCACCTCCAGCATTTCCTGAGAAACGCTTTGCAGTTTGACCAGCGTTTCCGCCGCCACGGGACCGCTTCCGAATCGCCGGATGGAAAGACATGGCCCATCCAGGGCTAGTGGCGGGATGATGGCATTGACGCGCGAACCATCCGGCAGCCGCGCGTCCACCATCGGCGAGGATTCATCCACTCGCCGCCCGGTGCGCGACACGATCCGGTCGATGACCTGCAGCAGATGCCGGTCGTCGCGAAATACCACGTCGGTCTTCTCCAGAATTCCGTGCCGCTCCGCAAAAACCAGATTGGCCCGGTTTACCAGGATGTCGGCCACGGAGGGATCCTTCAACAGCGGCTCCAAAGGGCCCAGTCCGAAGACTTCGTCCAGTAGATCGGTTTCGATGCGGCCCTTCTCATGCGCCGTGAGAGGAACATTGCGGCTGGTCAGTGTTTCCTGGACCATCGCCGCCACCGCTTGACGCGCCCGCACGCTGTCCACCGACGCCAGTTTCTCCAGATCCAGTTTCGACAGAACCGCCTGGTGGACGGCTGTTTTGAGATTTTCAAGATCTAGGGTCTGCACAGGTCCTCGTCAGTTCATCCGCGCGATCCGTGAAGTTCCGCTCATTGGAACAAACCTCGCAGGGTTCGGGGCTTTTTTGCGGTGCGGGCGGGCTTGCCGGCGGCGCTCACAGCCATCTTGGCCATAACTTTGCTGATGGGCGAAACCTTCAGTGCGAGGGGCACTCCGGTGTTCTCCGCGGTTCTTACGGACTGGAAATCGTTGGGAATCTTCCAGTCAAGCGGCCGTCCCAGGGCCTTGGTCGCGCTCGTCTCGTCAATTTCAATCTCTTTGGCATTAAAGCGGTTGAGGATAACTTCCAAGTGCGGGCTCCGATCCCGGGCTGCGATAAAGGACATCAGGCGGCGGGCATTGCGTAGGGCCGGAATACTCACTTCCGTCACCAGGTAGACCGTGTCGGCCAGACCCAGCAGAGTCTCTTCCGTGCCTCCCGCCACTGGGCCCGCATCCACTACTACAAATGCGAACTCGCGCTTCAGGAGACCGAATAACCGAAGCAGTCCACTGGACGGCGGGTTATAGGAAGTGTACTCTTCTGGCGATGCCAGCACGGCTAGTCCTGAGGTATGCCGGGCCAGCAACGTCATCAGAAAGTCCTTATCCAGCCGTTCTTCATTGCGCAGTGCGTCCAGAATCGAGAACTGCGGCGTCAGACCCAGGCCCAGGGCCACCTCACCCTGTTGCACGTCCATATCGACCACCACCACCTTGCCGGCGTTTTCCTTGGTGAGCGCGACTGCGAAATTGGTGGCCACGGTCGTGACACCGGAGCCGCCCTTGGCGCCCACAAAAACCAACACCTTTCCGGCCGCATATTGGTTGCTCTTTTCCAGGCGATTCATGGTGCGCCCCAGAGCTTCCTGGATGGTGCTGGCTTGCAGCGGCTCCGCTAGAAACTCTCGGGCCCCGACGCGCATGGACCGGACCAGAAGACCAGGGTCATTCCTGGCGGAAAACGCCATCACTGTCGCCGAGGAGTCGCGTCCACAGATATTCTCGATCAGGCTGAGCGCCTGTTCCACGTCCGCGTCGAGATCCACCACGAAGACATCGCTATCCAAAGCCATCAGCTCGTCCAGGGAGCGCGAATCCGGATAGACCGTGCATTCCCGCGCCACCGGCACGTTTAAGCCCGCCAGCATCCGCGCCAGCGACGCCCGCCGCGCCAGATCCGGCACGATTAGGATCACCGCGGCCGCGCTGGCCACAGATGTTGGCTCGGAAGTGTTCTGGATCGTAACCATGGATGGCGGCCCGCCCGTCTAGCTCGTATAGGTGCTGATCTTTGTGCCTATATTGGTGAACGCTTCGTTGATCTTTGAAGCTACCGAGCTCATCCCGGCCGCCGCTGAGAACGCAATCAGCGCCACCACCAGCGCGTATTCAATCAGATCCTCACCCCGGTCGTTCCGTAAAAACACCCGCAGGGCGCTCGGCATCCATCGTTTACCGAAGTGTTTACCTGAGTCTTTACCTATGTGTTTTCTCACGTGTCTTCTCCTGGCACTCGGGAGCGCCGAATCCGTCCGCTGCTCATCGCGCGAGGAAGGCTTCGGCACAACGGCTTTAGCTGGTGTACGTGGTCAGCTTAGTGCCGATATTGGTGAACGCCGCGTTAATCTTAGTGGCGACTGTACTCATACCTGCTGCCGCCGCGAATGCGATTAGCGCTACCACCAGGGCGTATTCGATTAAGTCCTGTCCGCTTTCATCGGCGATGATCTTTCTGATATCGCTTCCCAGCGTTTGCATTTTCACAATGAGTTTCAACATTGGAACCGGCATTTTAGATTCTCCTCACCCTGGTGCTAAGCATGTCTCGAACCATTCGCCTTTCGGCCCCGGCCCGTTTCATAGCAACGGTCGCGCGAGACGCGCCACCGCCTAATGTGCGTCGCAGTCTACATGCTTAGCGTGGAACGTGAACACACGATTACGATCCAAATCGAAACATCACCAATCTAGCCGCGCCACTCGCCGAGGCCGTGGATGACGGTCTGGCCTCGCGATTGCTAAATCGTCGCTGTTGACCCGTTCCTGGAATGTGCGCGATTCAGCCCTTCTCGTGGCCACCACGGCGCTCACTAGATGGGCCTTCCGCAGCCGCTTTCTGTACGACATCGATTCGGTCAACTTCGCGCTCGCCTTGGATCGTTTTGATCCGCGCGTCTATCAACCGCATCCGCCCGGCTACTTTCTCTATGTGCAGCTCGGAAAGCTGGCCCGCTTCTTCTTTCACGATTCCAATGCCGCGCTGGTCGCCGTCAGCATCCTGGCCAGCTGCGGAACCGTCGCCATGATCCATCTCCTCGCATCTGCCTGGTTCGGCCGATCAGCGGCCATCTTCGCCGGGCTCGTCTTCGTCTTTTCTCCCCTGGCGTGGTTTCACGGAACCGTCGCGTTGACCTATATCGTCGAAGCGTGTTGGTCCGCGCTGGTCGGCTATCTCTGCTGGCGGGTTTACTGCGGCGCAGCGCAATTTGCGATTCCGGCCGCGGTCGCGCTGGGTCTGTCTGCGGGCTTCCGCCAGTCTTCTCTGCTGGTCTTGGCTCCGCTGGCGCTCTATTCCTTCGGCCGCATTTCCAGACTGCGCGCGCTCGGTGGGATTGCCAGCTTGCTCCTGATTCTAGCCGCCTGGTTTGTTCCCATGATCCACCGCGCCGGCGGTCTGCATGTATACCTCTCGAGCCTTTGGTCGTTGTGGGCCTTGGTGCCGGCCCGCCAAACCATACTTACGTCGTCAATTGCGATCTCGTTGGTACGCATCTGCCTCATCGTCGCGATCTTCGGCCTGTGTTTCGGCTTGGCCGCTCCGCTTGCGTTTCGCAGCTCGGGATCGCCAGCTCCATCCGGCACAAAAATATTCACCTGGATCTGGATCTCGCCCGGGCTTCTCTTATTTACGTGCGTCTATCTGAAGTTCGTCAACAGCGGATATCTTCTGGTCCTGATGCCTCCTGCCTGCGTCTGGATGGGCCGCTGGGCCGCCGATTGGTACGCCGGTACGCGGCTCAAGCCGAGCTTGAGAATCATGCTGGTGGCTGCCTCCGCCGCGATCCACACCCTGATCTTCGTGCGCGCTCCTCTGTATTGTTCTTACCGGCAGGTACGACAAAGCCAGCAGCAGCTTGCTGCCGTGGTCGCCTCCCTGCAGCAGATCTCGCACCCTCAGCAGACCCTCCTCATCGGATTTGATGCACACTTTCAGGGTTACCGCCATGCCGGATTCTACCTGCCCGAATATTTGACGATCCAGTTTCCCGAAGTCCCCCTGGGATCCGCCACTGGAGTCTTTGCCATGCAAAACCGCCAGACGAAATTGGAACGCCAGATTGCCGTCAGTTCATTTCGGGATTTCATCCTGTTCCCTCTGCCGCTGTCGGAAAAAGAATACGTGGACTACATCTATCGCCTCCGCGCGCGATTTCCCCCAGACAAACTGCGCGTGATCACGCAGAATGGAATCGAATTCCTGGGTGGGCCGATCAGTGGTCTTCCCGTACTTTTTCCCAACACGATCCTCTTCTGACCGCGGAGGGCTCTAGCTCTACCGGAATACGAAGGCAACAGACTAATCCCTATTTACTCTCAGGCCGATCCGGGTCGATGAAGGAAGTGTGTGTGTACTCCTGTGGTCGAAGTAATCGGTGACAGACTATGATTCGTCTCCTCCTGTTTTCGCAGGACCAAAAGTTGCCCTTGCTACTCGGGCCCACGATGGGCAGCGAGTTTTCCGTTTCACTCGAATCCGACGCGGATCAAATCAAGAGCCTGACCGCGAGTCAGTCCTGCGACGTTGTGATCCTGGATCTCGATTCCGGCTCGGCCGCCGATCATCGGGCGTTCGTCGCTGCCATGCAAGCGGTGCGAATACCTGTGGTCGTCATGGCCGGCGACAAACAGCGCGAGTGTGCTGTGGATTTGGTCCATCGCGGCGCCTACGATTTCTTTCGCAACCCGCCCGTGCTGGCTGACTTGAAGATCATCGCCCGCCGGGCCTATGAGCACTCCCGCATGCGGCGCAACCTGGAGAACATGAACCAGCAGTTGCTGGCCAACCCCATGGACGGTTGCGATCAGCTCATTGGATCCAGTGCCCGGCTCCAGCGTGTCTACGACCTGATCCTGCGCGTTGCGGGTCTAAATGCCTTTGTGCTGATAACCGGTGAAAGCGGAACCGGTAAGGAACTGATCGCCCGCGCCATTCACAACTTGAGCGAACGGCAAAACGCCCCCTTCGTCGCGGTTTCCTGCGGCGCGATTCCCGAAACTCTCATTGAAGCCGAACTCTTCGGTTACGATAAGGGCGCCTTCACCGGCGCCGTGGGAAGCCGCAAAGGGTACCTCGAACAGGCCGGCCAAGGCACCCTCTTTTTAGACGAGATCGGCGAGCTCAGTCCGCATACGCAAGTGAAGTTGCTGCGCGTCCTGCAGGAAAGGCAGTTCAGCCGCCTGGGCAGCAGCGTAGCGGTTCCGTTGCAAGCCCGCGTTCTGTTCGCGACCCATAGAGATCTGGCCAGGATGGTGGAGGAAGGCCGCTTTCGTCTGGATCTGTACTATCGCATCAACGTGATGGGGATCAAGGCCCCGGCGCTGCGCGATCACACCGAAGATATCCCCACGCTGGCCCGGCACTTCCTGGCAAAATACGGCGAGATCTATCGCAAACCCGTCGCGGGCATCGTCCCCGATGCCATGGCTCTCCTGCTGGATTACCACTGGCCCGGCAACGTCCGCGAGCTGGAAAATGTCATCCAGAAGGCCATCATTCTGACCGACCATGACTCGATAGGACCCGAGCAGCTTCCTGAGGATCTCCGGCAAAACGGATGGGTGGTTGTGGGCGAACCTCTTTTTCCGACCTCTTTTGAGGATCAGCTTCGTGATTACAAGATCAAGCTGGCGCACAAAGCCCTGGCCGATTGCCGTGGTAATAAAACCCTGGCGGCCCGCAGCCTGCGCATCTCCAGAACCTATCTGCATCGCCTTATCAAGGAACCGGAGAAGGAGGCTCTCGAAGTCGCATGACGGTGTTGCTGCGGCGCGTCTTCTGTTTCTCCGCTGCGTCCGCTGCCGCCCTGGCCTGCTTAGCGGTACTTACCGCACGCTCGCGATTTAACGATCCGGACCTGTGGTGGCATCTGCGAACCGGCCAGATCATCTGGATCAGCCGAGCCATACCTCGAACGGATCTTCTATCCTTTACCACCGGACAGCACGTCTGGGTCCCGCATGAGTGGCTCGCGCAGCTCAGCATATACGCCGCTTGGCGTGTGGCCGGCCTTCCCGGTCTAATGCTGTGGTTCTGCCTCGTCGCCGCGGCGCTCCTGGTGATCCAATACGTCTCGTGCTGGCTTTATTGCCATAACCCCAGGGTCGCGTTCCTCGGCGCCTTGGTTACATGGTTCTTCTCCACCATCGGCATAGCGATCCGGCCGCACATGCTCGGATACACCTTGCTGGCGTGCGAACTGCTCATCTTGCACCTGGGCCGGTCGCGCGATCGGCGATGGTACTTCCTGCTCCCGCTCCTGTTCGCCATCTGGGTGAGCTCGCATGGCTCGTTCTTCTTCGGCATGATCGTGCTGGCCGTGGCGCTGATATCCGGATTTGTGCATGCCGGCGCGGGTCTTCTGGTCTCACGTCCGCTCGATCTCGCTCGGCGCAACGCGCTTCTTTGGTCGAGCGCACTCTCGGTTGCCGCCTTGTTTGCGAATCCGGTGGGTTGGACGCTGCTCGCCTATCCTCTTCGCACCATCTTTGACCGGCGTATGCAGCTCGACGCCGTCACGGAATGGCAGAAACTATCTTTCGACGACGTCCGCGCGTTCGGAATACTCGCCTTGGCCGGCGGGATCGTTCTGATCGCACTGGTCCGCAAGATCGAACTGTTCCTTGATGAAGTCGCTCTGATGGTAATTGCCTTCGTCCTGGCCGTGTTGCATCAGAGACTGCTCTTTGCCTGGGGAATCATTGCCGCGCCGATTCTGTGCCGCCAGCTTGCCACGCTCACGCACGAGCTTAGGTCCGTCCGGATTCTTCCCAACGCGATCCTCATTATGGCGTCGTTTAGCGTGGCTTTCCTTGCCTTCCCGGCGCAAAGCGACTTGTTCGGTCAGGTGAACGCCGGGAATCCCGTGCAGGCAGTGGAGTTCATCCGCCGCACCCACCTCTCGGGAAGAATGCTGAATGAATACGTATATGGCGGATATCTGACCTGGGCGCTTCCGGAGCAGAAAGTCTTTATCGATGGTCGCGCCGACGTGTACGCATGGACCGGGGTGTTCCAGGACTACGGCGCTTGGGCTACTCTCGCCGCAGATCCCTATGATCTTCTCGACAAGTACCATATTGACTTCTGTCTGCTGTCCCGCACCGCCCCTCTGGTTCGGGTTATGCGCTATCTGCCCGGCTGGCTTGAGCTGTACTCCGACTCGAATTCGGTGATCTTCGTCCGCGCTCCAAAAGGCGAGACCCTGGGTGGATCGAAATCCGGTTCCACCAGCCAGACTTGGCGATTCTGAAAATACTGCAGCAGCTCGCGATCGCTCTCGCCACCCATTTCCCTCGCCCATACGACCCGCGATGCATCGATATCCGCTGCGTTGTAAACCCAGTCGTCGAAGGGAAGATGATCGGGAGCATACCTCACAATAGCCAGGTGTTTGCCCGGAATCCGGTCCAGCTGCGCCGCAACTTGCGCGCGCGGTAGGCCCAGCGCCTCGGTCCCGTACCACATCGTCGGCCAGCGGCGAACCTCAACGCCTAACGGCCCGGCATAAATCCGTACTCCCGCCAGCAACAGGCACAGCAGCGCTGCCAAGCGAACCAACCCCGCCCCCACAGGAGATCCGTCCGGACGCCACTGGCGCAGGTGCCGCATGCACTGCAGAAGCAGGACGTAAATCGCTCCTGTAAGCGGTGCTGCGTAGTGCGGAAAGAACCACGCGTTCATGGCGAGGCCTGCTCCAAAGACCGCGGCCGCGGCAATCAGGAATCTCACCCGGCGATCTTTCCATAGGCGCCCCAGCATCACCAGAGGAGGAATCAGCACGAAGCCAAGAAAGAAGAGCGTCCCCGCCGCCATCTTCTGCACACTAATCGCCAGGTATCCCCGGAACGTTCGCGCAAAGCGAAAATCGCCCATCTCCCACACTTGATAGAAGTCACGCATCACCTTGTGGCGATACTCAGGAGACGGACGCGGCGATTGCCACAGGAATACCGGCGCCGACGCATACGTCGCCCGGTTGATCTGATACGGCAGAGTGAGGGCGTTCCCGAATACGCGGTGGTTGTAGTACGCCATCAACCCTGCGGCAGCCAGCACCAGCACCGTTGGCGCCGCCAGTCTCCGCACCATCCGCTCCTTCCATGCCCTCTGATGCAAGACATAGAACAGTGCCGGACCGCACACCAGCATGCCTTCGTACGGACGGCTATTCGCCAGCACGATCGCTCCCAGTGCCAGCAGAAATCCATCCCGAACATTCGCCCGATGTTTCATGCGCGGCAGAGCTCCCAGCACCAGCGCACCGCCCGTGGCCGCAACCGCGCCGCCGTAGTATCCGTTCACCCAATTGCTGAACAATGCTAGCCTCAGCACCGCCAGCATTCCTCCCAGGAGCGCCCAGCCGGGCGGCAGCCAGCCTTGCAGCATCCAACAAAGCGCGGCGCACATGAGTCCGCAACTGAACAAAACTCCATACCATGGATCTCCGAACAGCACTTGTCCCGCTGCCATCACCAGGCCTTGCGCGGGAAAGTACATGGACATGTACGTCGGTTTCTGGGTGATGTGGAAACTTTCGAAATGCGTCCATAGCGGATGCGTTGGATTGGTTATTCTTCCCGAGGCGAATGTGTCGGCTGCCAGCAGAAAACTGAACTCGTCGTGGATGAAAGGCTGGGGGATCGGCATCATGGGTAGAATCGCCAGCCGGATCACCACCGCCGCTGCGCCCACCGCCAGCACCGCTTGCGCCCGCCTCCTGGCGAATTGCCCGAAATACTTCTCCACTGCTGTGAACCAGCGGCTACACGTTCTCGGCCAGCACAAGGCCACAACCGTAGCCATCAGCGTCAACCCGGCTTCCACCACAAATAGTGACAATCAAATAGTGCCAGCACTTCAGCACCCACGTTTATGGCTACTCCTCTGAACCGGCGGGCGGTGTCCTTCTGTGTTCTCTATCTCGCCAGCATCTTGTACCTCTCTCTCTATCCCTGGCATTTCGAAGCCTATCCCGTCGCTAGCGCCCTCATCTGGATCCCACCTACCAGTCGCCGGCTCGCGCTGGATTCGGTCCTGAACGTATTGTTTTATCTACCCCTGGGAGCATCTGTGTTTTTGGCGCTCCGTCGCGGTATCCCCGCCCTTACCGCTGCCGTCGGCCTGGGAGCGCTCGTCTCGTTTTCAGTGGAATGGATGCAGCTCTCGATTCCTTCCCGTATAGGTAACTTGGCAGATCTCCTCGCCAATACTATCGGTGCCTTGCTCGGGGCAGTGGTCGCGCTGGTGGCCACCAGTCCGCCGGTGGCTTCCAGGTTGAAGGCTGTCGAGTCCCCCGGTCCGCTGATCGTAGGCCTCTGGGCGATCTGGCAAGGCTTTCGGTTCCTTCTGTCTCGAACCTGGACCGCGATCGACATCTCCCATGCTTGCGTCGGATTGCTCATACTCTTGCTGCTCCGCTTTCCCAGGGTGTGCCGGGTCGCAGCGCCCTTGTTCGTCGCCTGGCTGGCGTTCGAAGAACTGCGTCCCTTCCACTTCCAGGGACCGCCGCAGCAGTTCGGATGGCTCCCTTTTGCGAGCTGGTTTGACGGAGCCCCGGAATCCTACTACGGAGTGCTGTTCGGAAAACTGTTCTTCTACACTGCCATCGTGTGGACCTTGCGCGAATCCAGAATTCGATGGCTATGGGCTGTGGCGATTCCCGCCTTCATCCTCGTGGCCGGCGAAGCCGCCGAGTGCTATTTGCCGGGCCGCACCCCGGAATCAACCGACTTGACCTTGCTTGCCGCCGGCGCCTTTCTGCTGTACGGCGTCTACGATAATAAAGACTGAGAATGATTCCTTACGCGGACTTGAAGGCGCAGTACCACAGCATCAAAGGCGAGATCGACCAGGCGATATCCCATGTCCTTGAGAGCAGCCAGTTCGCCCTCGGCGCGGAGGTCGCCGCGTTTGAGAAAGAGTTCGCGGCGTACTGCTCCGCTGGCGAAGCCGTCGGCGTCAATTCCGGAACCAGCGCCCTGCACCTTGCTCTTCTCGCCGCTGGCGTCGGCCCGGGAGACGAAGTAATCACCACGCCCTTCACCTTCGTCGCCACCGTCGCCGCGATTCTATACGTCGGCGCGACGCCGGTCTACGCGGATATCGATCCCGACTCCTACAATCTCGATCCCGGCAAACTGGAAGCGGCCATCACACCCCGTACCAAGGCGATCATTCCCGTCCACCTCTACGGACAGACGGCCGACATGGGACCCATTTTGGATATTGCGCGTGCCCGAAGAATCACTGTCATCGAAGACGCAGCCCAGGCTCACGGCGCCGAATACAAGGGGCAGCGCGCCGGATCCCTGGCAGAGCTCGCCTGCTTCAGCTTTTATCCCGGAAAGAATCTCGGCGCTTACGGGGAAGGCGGCGCTGTCGTCACTTCTAATCCCGACTACGCCAAGACCGTCCGGCTCTTGCGAAGCTGGGGCGAGTCGCGGCGTTATTATCACGATCTGCGCGGCTACAACTATCGTATGGAGGGCATGCAGGGGGCGATCCTGCGCGTCAAGCTGCGGCATCTCGAGCGCTGGACCGAAACCCGTCGTGCCAACGCCGCAACGTATGACCTGCTCCTCAAAGATTCAGGCGTAACCACGCCGCGCCAGATGCCGTATGCTCGCCACGTCTATTGCGTCTATGCCATCCGCTCGCCCCATCGCGACGCGCTCGCGGAAGCGTTAACGGCGGCCGGCATTCAGCACGGCATTCACTATCCCATTCCGATTCACTTGCAGCCAGCCTATCGCGACGCACGCTATGGCGAAGGATCTTTCCCGGTCGCCGAGCGTGTCGCCAGCGAAGTTCTCTCCCTCCCTTTGTTTCCTGAGCTTCAGCGCTCCCAGATGGAAGAGGTCTGCGAAGTGGTCAGCCGGAAGGCGTTCGCAATCAGTTCGTAGCACCGCAGCCGTGCGGCTGGATCGTGGACGATATTCACCACGAATACCTCGTCCGCGCCGTAATTCGCCGCCACCGTCTCCAGAGATTCCCGCACCCGCTCCGGTGAGCCCGTGATGATTCTGCGTCCCGCCGGCAGCGTGTCTAACGGCTCACCCTCGTGCGCCAGAAACGCCAGGGCCTTCTCGACCGATGGCACTGGGATCAGTCGTCCGCGAAACAAGGATAGCAGCATCATGCGGGCGCTGGCCGAGACTCGTAACGCTTCCTCGTCGGTTTCTGCGGCCAGAGCCCATACCGCAACCGAAACCCGCGGCTCCGGCAGCGTCGCAGACGGACGAAAATGCTGGCGATAATACGCCGCTATCGCTTCCCCGCCGGGATGAATGAAGTCGGCGAATACGTACGGCAACCCCAGCTCGGCTGCCCACACCGCGCTCTGCGCCGACGACCCGAGCAGCGAAACCTCCGGGATCTGTTTGTAGCCGAGCAGTTCGCCCATCTGCTCCCTGAAATCATCGGGAGCTGGCTGCCGCCGATCGCGTTGCAGCGCGAAAGCGACCTTTGCGCTGGTGCCCGGCGCGCGCCCAATCCCCAGGTCGATACGGCCGGGAAACAGCGCATTCAGCATTGTGAAACTTTCCGCGACCTTCAGCGGGCTGTAATGCGGCAGCATAACGCCCCCGCTGCCCACGCGGATCGATGCAGTGGCCGCCGCCACCGGCCCGATCATGACTTCCGGACTGTTGCAGGCCAGTCCAGGAGTCCCGTGATGCTCCGCTAGCCAGTAACGGCCGTACCCCAGACGGTCCGCTGCCTTCGCCAGCTCCAGCGTGTTCCGAAGTGCATCTCCAGCACCCGACCCTTCAGGAATCGGACACTGGTCCAGGATATTCAAATGCATCCTGTACTATTGTGGCGCACGCACTCTTGCGTGCCCAGCTAGGGCGACCGTCGATTTTGGCTGGAGTCCGCCATGGCCTACAATGTGGAATCAGCGTCAAAGCAACGTCATGTCCGCCCGATGGCAAGAGCGCGCAATACGCACCGCATATTTTCTTCGTATTCCCAACGTCGGCGACAGGGTTAATCCGTCCGTCGTGACTGCGCTCACGGGGCGCGCCGTCAGTCGCTTCGCCGGTCACGATGAGCCCCATCTCCTCGCCATCGGAAGCGTCATGGCAAGTGCTACGCCGTTGTCGCAGGTATGGGGAACTGGAGTGATGCACCCGGATCTGGGAATCGGCAGCGTTCCGGCGGCCAATGTTCATGCCCTCCGCGGTCCTTTGAGCCATACGGCAATGCGGAACGGCGGAGTAATGGTCGGTGACGTGCCGTTCGGTGACCCGGGTTACTTGGCTCCCAGCCTCATGGGTATCAAACGAGCCGTGACGCCGAAGTATCGCGTTGGTCTGGTTTGTCACTACGTTGATCGACTCAATCCTGGTTTTCGCCGCATGATGAAAGAGTCGGGCGTCACGGATCTTAATGTTCTTGAACTTCCGGAAGTCTTTCTCGCTCGTATGGCCGAGTGTGAAACCGTCATCAGCTCATCTCTGCATGGGCTTGTCTTTGCGGAAGCGTTGAGTATTCCAAATTTATGGGTAAAAGCCGGAGATGACATCGCTGGCGGCGATTTCAAGTTTAGAGATTGGTTTAGCACCACGAAGCGGCCACAAGTAAGTCACCATCTCCTCTCAGTCGGCGACACGGCTGAAGCATTGGCCAAGAAGGCCGAGTGCCATGAGAGCACGATCGACGTGGCGGCATTAACGGCAGCCTTCCCGCATCATCGCTTACAGGAAATGGAGCTGCCATTTGGGCGGCGCTCCATGTCCGTTGATGATTGCCGGACCCACCCGATTCCGGTCTTCCTGATATCCTTCAACCGGGGCGGAATGCTGAAGCGCACTATCGCTGCGATCCGTCGTCTGTCCACGCCAACGGAAATCGTCATTCACGACAACGGCAGTACCGATCCTGATACAACGGCAATTCTGAACGAACTCGAAAAAGGCGGCATCAAAGTATTTCGCTATCCGGCGATCCACTCGGATACCGAGTTGAATCGGGTTGATGAGACCGTACAAAGCTATTTTTCGGAATGGGGTGAACCCGGCCGTTATGTGGTGAGCGATTGCGACGTGGACATCTCGGTTGCGGATCCACGAGTGCTGGATGTCTACGATGAGTTATTGAACAACTTCCGTCGGATCGAATGCGTCGGTCCGATGCTGCGGATTCGAGACATCCCGCGGAGCTATCCGCTGTTCAACCGGGCCATGAACCGTCACGTCGAGCAATTCTGGCGGCATCTCCCAACCATAACGGAAACGTCCTTCGGCGAGGTCGCCATCCTTCCGGCGACGATCGATACCACGTTTGCGCTTCACCGGGCCGGTGAATCGTTTCGACGGCTGAAGTCCGGCCTGCGGGTCTACGAACCATACGAAGCCCTTCATCTCGATTGGTATTGGGGTGAGACGGATGCAGGCGCCAGCTCTTATGCCCACAGTTCGAGTCCCTCTATCTCCCATTCGAATAATGCGCAGGAACTCATCCGATACCAGGACACGGTACGCGAATATTCCAGTTATTTTGCCGTAAGACAGACCGCGGCGGGAGCCCTGGAAGTGTATGAGGAACAGTTGAGTAGCGGCGCGGAAGCAATGCCGCAGGCGCCCTCTGCTGCCGATGTTGCACCCATCCCCGCGTTCTCATCCGCTTCGGCCGTCGAACGCAATCAGCGTGTCGCACATACCGAGGCGTTACGTGCGGCCGGCGCAAGCGATGTCGCCCGTTGGGGGCAAACCGCCTATCACTACGCCGATTGGGCGGCGAGAGGGACGGCCTTGGCGCGCATGGTCAAGCCGGGAGAAAGGGTGTTCGAGTTCGGCGCCGGCCGGTCCGCCGTACCGGATGCGCTTCCGCCGGGATGTAGCTACACCGCCAGCGATGTGGCTCCGCTGACCCCAGGCGTCGTGCCTTACGATCTGAATGCGCCCACTCTCGCGGAGATCGGTGATCACGATGTGGCTCTGTTCAGCGGGGTGCTCGAATATGTACACGATCTCTCACGTGCGGCCCATTTTCTGGCCCGACATTTTGCCAGTGTCGTGTGCTCGTATGCCGCTCTTGCCGATGGGTCTTCCGTAGAAATCGAACGACGACGGTATTCAGGCTGGTTCACGGATCTGACGGACGCTGGTTTCATTGCTCTGTTTACGGCCGCGGGCTTTACCCTCACCAATCGCGCGAATTGGGAGTCGCAGATTCTCTTCCGCTTCGACAAACATCCGCCTGCTTAATTCCGTCGGGTGAGTTTCGTGACTCGCTCTGAGATCCGCGTTAATGCTATTATGCGAAGCCAGCATGAGTGAAGAGAAGCCGGTCTATCTGGCACAGCATCCCGAGCACGGCTTCATGTCCGAGTTGCCGTACAACACCGGCATCATGGTGGTTGGAAATCCCGCCCCGAAGGATCGGGAACGGACGATCGTTATCACCGGCACGCCCCGCGGCGGCACGACTATGGTGGCGGAATGCCTGCGGACGCTGGGGCTTCCCATCGGCGTGACCGGCCCCGCCACCGGTCCCCGCTTCAACCTGGAGGATCCCCAATTCCAGACGCTGCTTGGGCGCGAGTCCCCCGGTGAAATCGATTTGCAAAGCCTGCGCGCGCTGGTCCTGCGTCGGAACCTCGAGAATCGCGTGTGGGGCTTCAAGCTGCCCATGGCCTTGAACTCGCTGCCAATTCTCGAGCAGGAACTTCGCAACGCCCAATTCATTCTGATTTTTCGTGATGCCATCGCCGTATCATCGCGTGAAGTGGTCGCGGTGGGCATCGAAGCGATCGACGCGATGCGCCGAACACTGGTCTGGCAGGAGCGCATGATCGACTTCGTCGAATCCTCTAGTGCCGGCTGTATGTTGCTTTCCTACGAGAAGGCGCTCCAGTTTCCGCAGATCACCGCGGGAATGCTGGCAAACTGGTGTGGCCTCGAGGTTTCAGAGGAACGGCTGAGCCAAGCCGCCGCTACCATCGAAGCCAATCGGACCTCCTACCTGCGGGCAGTGCGCGAAATCCGCGATCAGCAAGACTCTGAAGCTGCGGGCAACGGCGATTGATGGCAGTTGTGCACGCGGCCTAAGGTCCTCGCCTTAAAACGCCGATAGGTGGGCAGGGAACCGCCTCAGAAGCAAGTCGGCGGCGATCGCATGAACATCTTCTTCCTGACCGAGACCGAGAGCGGGTGCTACAAATGGCGTGGCGCCACCCCCGCCAAGTACTTGCGCCAACGCGGCCACACTGTCCAGATTTTTGCTGACGATTTCAAAACATACGAGTCCCCCGACGTTCTGGTGATCTTTCGGGCCCACTATCCCAACGTGTTTAAGTTGGTGGAATGGTGCAAGCAACGCGGGATCAGGGTAGTGTTCGATACCGATGACGCTTTGGATTTAGTGCCGCGGGAAAACGTAAATTACCGCGGATTGCAGGAGCGGCTCGACCTCTACGACTTTCTGATCGAGAATGCCCACGTCGTCACCACCACCACTCCGACTCTCGCGGCCGACCTCCGCGAAAGAAATCCTAATGTCGTGGTCCTTCCCAACAGCGCCGATCCCGACGAGTGGACGGTCCGGCCGCGGCAGGCCGACGTTCGCATCGGCTGGACCGGAAGTGCCACGCATTTCTACGATCTTGCTGTTGCTCTTCCCGCCATTCGTGAACTGCAGAAGCGGCATCCCTTCACCTTCGTGCTGCAAGGAATTTGCGACGACCCCAGCATCGAAGACTTTCACGCGCGTCTGGTCGGCAGCCACGGCAGAGCTTTTTCAAGTTCGCCCCTCGGCAAGTCCATCAAGCGATTCCTGGCCGAACTGCGCGGGATCCGCTACGAATTCCATCCCATGGTTGAGTTTGGGCGGCACTCCGAAAAAGTCTGTGAGCTCGGGCTGGATATCGGCATCGCGCCCCTGGTGGAGGACAGCTTCAACCGGCACAAGAGCTGCATCAAGTATTACGAATACGCACTGTCGGGCGCGATCACGGTAGCCTCGCGCGTTCTGCCTTATGCAGCGGAAGTGCCCATTACGGCCAGGAACAGCCGCCAATCATGGAAAGATACGCTTGAGCCACTCCTCCATGCGGACCGTGAGTCTCTGTTGCTCGAGCAGCGCGACTGGGTCCTGACCCATCGCAATATGGCGCGGAATGTGGAGTTGTGGGAGCAGGTGTATCGCGGCGAACTGACCGCTTCGGCAGTTGCAGCCGATCAGAACGCCGCTTGATGGCCGATTACTTCAGGTCCTTGCCTTCGTGGCCCCCAAGCTTTCGTACCAGTGCGACGGTGCTGTCATGGGGAACGGGCAGGGCGGCAAAACTGTTCTTGCCCATGGCGATATCCAAAGTGGTGAAACCCTGCTTGGTTTTCGCGTCCAGCTTTCCGCCGTGATCCACCAGGAATTGCACGATGCTGTCCGCGCCTCGCAGCGCCGCGCCGTGCAGTGCATTCTCGCCTCGGGTATTGGTCTGATTGATATCCAGGCCCGCGTCGAGAGCCACTTTCAGAGCTTCCAGCGCGCCACTCTCCGACCCGCGGGTGTTCTTGTCGCGATAGCCGACGCCGGCCGCAAACATGAGCGCCGTGTTTCCTTCTTTGGTGGCGAGTTTGGGATCGGCGCCCTTTTCCAGCAGCGCCTTCATGACAACCGCGTCCCCGGCGCGAGCCGCGCGCATCAGCGGCGTGGTCCCTTCATCCAAAGTTGTGTCGCCTGAATCCATGCCGCTGCGTCCGGGCAGATTCTTGGTCAGGGCAGTGTTGGGATTCGCGCCGCGGGCGAGAAGCGCCTTCACGATGTCGAGGCTCGGCATCGGATCGTCCTCTTTGCGTCCGGGCATGGCGGAGTAGTCTTGATTGCGAATATCGATCGCGGCGTACAGCGCCGCGCGACCCTTGAGGTCGGTGACGTTGGGATCGGCGCCACGATCCAGAAGGAATTTCGCAAAAGTATAGTGCTGGTTCATGATGGAAACCACCAGGGCATTGGTGTTGTCCACATCGGTCTGATTGATGTCCACGCCGGCGTCCAGCATTACTTTGGCGGAATCGATATCCCCTTCCCGCGCTGCAAACAAAAATGCGGTGAATCCACCGCGGGCGATGGGCGAAACAGACGATGCCGCACTCAGCTTGGGCATCTTGGTCTCGCGGTCAAAGTTGCGGACCTTCCAATCGGCACCGTGCTCCAGAAGCAGTTTTACGATCGCCGGATGGTGCTCGGCGGCGGCCCACATCAATGCGGTCTGGCCCTTATAGCTTTCACGGGCGTTCACGTCAGCGCCACGGTCCAGCAGAACCTTCACGGCATCGGCGTTTCCTGCGCGAGCCGCGGTCATCAGCACGGTTTCGCCGTCCGGTGTGGTTAAGGCTTTGGGATCGGCACCGGCCTTCAGAAGCGCTTCAAGCATCGGGGCATTCCCGACCGATGCGGCTTCGGAAAGGGGAGTCGCGCCGTAGCGGTTGGCGATCTTCGGGTTGGCTCCGGCGCGCAGTAGAAGGTTGACTGCATCCAGATCGTTCCAATGTGCCGCCCAGTGCAGGGCAGTGGTCCCATCGGGCTGCGTGGCGTTGATGTTGACCTTCTGTTTGAGCAGTGAATGGAAAGCTTCGCCGTCCCGATTCTGGACAGCGTCGGCGATCTGCGCGTTCGCAAAACCGCAGGCTAACACACCAGTGAACAACAAGGCTGCGAAGATTCTCATCTGCCTATACCTCCGTGAGCATGCCCGTACTGTCGCCGACACTCTCTTGAGGAACTCCCGCTTTATCGAGAATGGTCAGCAGCAGGTTCGCCATGGGCGTGTTCTCGGGATATTTCACGTGACGGCCACCCTTTAGCTTGCCGGCCGCGCCGCCTGCTACCAGGATCGGAAGCGGTGAATGGTTGTGCACGTTGCTGTTGCTCATTCCGCTGCCGTACAGGATCAGCGAATGGTCCAGCAGATTGCCGTCGCCATCGGGAGTGGCCTTCAGTGTTTTGAGGAGATGGGCCAGGAGACTCACATGGTAGGTGTTGATCTTGGTGAGATTTTCCAGCCGCTCGGGATTGTTTTGGTGGTGCGACGCCGGGTGGAAGCCTTCCGAGATGCCCAGCATCGGGAAGGTTCGGTAGCTGACCTCGCGCGCCATCATGAACGTGGAAATGCGCGTGATGTCGGCCTGGAAGGACAAGGCCATCAGATCGAACATCAGTTTGGTATGTTCCTGATGATCGTCCGGAATTCCGCTGGGAGACACGGGCACGCTCAGGTCGGAATTGGTGTTCTGCTTCTCGGCCAGCTGTATTCTGCGCTCGATCTCGCGCACTGTATCCAGGTACTCGGCCACGCGGTTGCGGTCATTCGCGCCCAGGCCGCCTTGCAGACGTCGAACCTGATTGGTTACGGCGTCGAGAATACTGCGCTGCTGCTCGATTCGCTCCAGCCGCTCGGCCGCTGTAGCGCCGTCGCCGAACAGGCGATCGAACACCAGGCGGGGATTGATTTCCATGGGCAGCGGCGTGGTGGGCGTGCGCCACGAAATCGTGTTCATGTATGCGCAACTGAAACCGACGTCGCAGGATCCGACCAAGCCGCTATAGTCTTCCGTAGCCAATTCCAGCGAGGGAAGCGGCGTTTCGAGTCCGATCTTTTGCGCGGCGATTTGATCGATAGTGACGCCGGCGTGAATGTCGGCGCCGTCGGTGCGCTTGGGGTGAACGCCGTTGAGGAACACGGCAGGGGAACGAGTATGATCGCCGCCGTTATCGCCGGGTCCGGCGGGCGCGGCCATCTTGTGGGCCAGGTTGCTGACCACCACCACCTGATTCTTGAATGGCTCCAGCGGAGTGAGGGTACGGGAGAGCGTGAGCGCGCCTTCCTCGGCGGGGGTCCAGTTGTTCATCACGCCGCCATGGGGGATAAAGCACAGTCCCAATCGAATCTGCGGATTGGCGGCGGTTCTGGCCAGGGGAGTCTGGGCCGGAATCATCGAATCCAGCAGCGGAAGCGACATGGTGACGCCCAAGCCGCGGAGAAATGTCCGGCGCGGAATGTGACGTTTGGTGAGGAAGGTCATATGGTCTTCTCCTGGTCCTGCATGCAGAAAGGTCCTGACGTATTATCGCTCGACTGGGGCCCGGAGGATAGGGGGGTGGGTCGGCTGCACTTTCAACGACTTACTGGGTTCGTTTTGCAGTGGCGAATTTGCGTCAGACATTGGGAGAGGGATAAGGCTCATCTGGACGATATTGAAGCGAATCGAGCTGAGGTAGATCCTTCTCTGGGCGGAAGTTAAGGAGAGAAAGGAAATGTGGGCTGTAAAGACGAGGGACTGGCGCCAAGGAATCGGGCGAGGCCTGCCTCGCCCCTTCTCTAACTGGAGGAGTGGCTGCGCTCGTTCCGCCAGCGCCGCGCGGCGACTAACGCCCAGATTGATTCCACCAGTCCGAAGGGCCATGCACCCTGAAGAAATCCGTAGATGGAACCAAGCACGCAAGAGCCGGCAAAGGCAAGGATGAACCACTGGCTGCGTTTTTCAAGCGCGTAGGTAACCAGCATCGCCGTGACGGCGAACAATCCGAAGAGCGTGAGTGAATCCACTGCTTATTTGCCGACGAGATGCGGCAGGTCGCGATTGTTCTCGTTACAGATGTACTCGATGATTTCCCAGCCGGGTGCCAGCTGCGACGATTCGTAGACTTTCCACGGCTTGGAATACGCACCCGGATCGTCAATGGTGATTTCGATATTGATGCGGCCCAGCTCGGGGCGGGTGTAGCGCTCGATGATGTGCGCCTGCGAAGTGCGGGGATGCCCCAGCAGATCCAGCCACGCCTTATCGTTCATTCCCACGGTATCGACGACGAGTGTGTCGCCGTCCCACTTGCCGATGGAATCGCCCCACCAGGTTTCGATCACGTTGGGATCGTGCGGCCGTCCATCCAGGAATATCTGCCGGTAGCTGTGGACGTTGCCTTCAAAGAGAATGACAAACAGCGTGGGCGTCTGCACGATTTTCCAGGGATACGGATCGCGGCGCGGCGTACCCATGGGCAGACACAGACCCTCGGGATCGTCCTTGCTGTTGGTTTCGGCGCGCTGGCGCATGAGTTCGACGGCTGAAGGAAGCAACGGCACATCTTCAGGCTTCATGCCGCGCGTGATGTTTCGGGCGATGGTATCGCCGCCACGGATGGGCGGATCACTGGGGCCGTAGCCGGGCCCGTAATAGACACCCGTGAAGTCGATGTGTCCGTCCGGCGTGCGCGGAGCGGGCAAACCCTTGGGGGCCTCGGGGCCCTTATTGTTGATTTGCGCAATCGCTGGCACTACAAGAAGAGCGGCCAGCAGGAATCGTGTAAACAAGCTATTGCGCGGGCTCCAGGCGGATCAGCGCGCCGTTCTCTTCGTCGGTGAGCACGTAGACCAGATCGTCTGGACCCTGCCGCACGTCGCGGATGCGCTGGTGCAGATCGACGAGCAGGGACTGGCGGGAGGTCTCATCCCATTTCTCGTTGAACACCAGACGCTCCAGGTGCGGATAGCCGGGAACGGTTCCGCCGAGCTGCGCGCCGACCAGAACGTTATTCTTCCAATCCGGGAACTTGCTGCCGGTGTAGAACGCCATGCCGGAGGGAGCGATGGACGGCGCCCAGAATACGATGGGTCCGATCATGCCGTCTTTGAAATTGACAATCTGCGGCCCGGAGTAATCGCGCCCGAAGCTGACTTCGGGCCAGCCATAGTTGCCGCCGGGTTTGATGACGTTAATCTCGTCGCCGCCCGCGGGACCATTCTCGTTATTCCACAGATCGCCAGTCACGGGGTTGAAGGCGAGTCCCAGCGAATTGCGGTGACCCATGGAGTAGATCTCGGCCTTGTATCCAGGCTTGCCGGCAAAGGGATTGCCGGGAGCCGCGGTGCCATCATCTTTGAGCCGGAGGATCTTACCACGGAGGCTAGTGCCTTCCTGAGCGGCGTTGCCATTCGAAGCGCCGGTTGTCATATAGAGCATGCCGTCTATGCCCCAGGCGAGACGGGACCCGGAACCGCCATCGCCGGCCCAGGGATCGCAGATCAGAATGTCTTTCACGTCCACCAATTGGCGGCCTTCCAGGCGTCCGCGGGCCAGCGTGGTCGCCACTTGGCCCTCGCCCTTTTCAGGAACGTCCTTGGTGTAGGTAAGGTAGACGAAATGGTTCTGCGCGAAGTTGGGATGGGGCAGGACTTCCATCAGTCCTGACAGTCGCACGGAGTGCACGGGAGGCACGCCCGCGACGGGATCGGCATCCAGCTTGCCGTCGCGAACGGTGCGGAGCTTGCCGTTGCGCTCCGTCACCAGCATGTCGCCGTTAGGCAGCCACGCCAGGCTCCAGGGGTGCCACAGGCCGGTGGCCATGGTGGTGGTTTTGACCACGGTCGCCTTGGCTTTCTGTTTCTTCTCTTTGTTCTGCGGCTGTCCCTGGACGCCCAGGGGCAGCATCGCGACAGCCGCGAAGACGCCGAGTGAAAGCAGCACGATCGGCACACCAG